>ERZ724505.1527-NODE-1527-length-12542-cov-4.013534_pt1 | contig 12542 bp, 23 predicted proteins | sample MGYA00376038_ERZ724505 | MGnify/ENA primary metagenome ERZ724505 (study PRJEB28724, sample SAMN07190884) | wastewater metagenome | isolation source: effluent of sewage treatment plant in Hong Hong | place: Hong Kong | collected 2016-03-17 ... | reverse complement strand
TATTGACTGATACAATAACATGTTTTTTCCCCTTTTTTGAGTAGTGAAAAGGGCGATTTACTGATCAAATTCTATCACCATTTTGTGATGGTGAGAGCATACCAAACGCGCCATTAGGAATGGAAGTTGGTTCAGTTATGTCACAGAAATGTTCGATTTGTGGTGAAGAACTGAAGAAGCCGGGTTTTGGTATGAGATTCCACTGCAGTTGTGGATCTCATGATGAAGTGAATTGTGATGTTTGCAACAAGCGGTTCGTTATGAATGAACCTGTCCTTGTTGCATCTGCTGAAGATGACAATCCAAACTTCTGCTCAAAAGAATGTGAGTGGAAGATGAATCATCGTACTTTCAGGGTAGCAAACCCGTGTCCTGACTGTCTCAAAGAATGGCGACTTGACGGTTGTGCCATCTGCAACCATCTGTAAGAAAACAGGAGAAGAACCATGTCACAGAATCAAGCAATCAATTCCGAATTCGCACGTGCTTTTCTCACATGCCATCAGACCTCTGTCGAGGATCAAGAATTCTTTTGCACTTGGTGCGATGGTCATCTGGTGAAGTCGAATGATCCCAACACGGGGACCTTCTTCTTCATGTCTGGACATGAGCATTATCGTGATGATGCCGATATGCCTTGGAAACACATCATCTTCGCAATCTGCAGTGAATGCCTCAAAGGCATCACGCGTTTTGGTGAGAACGAAGCGAACAACAGCAGTGGCGTGAACGTGTAAGGAGAACAATCATGAACAAGCACAAAGTATTTTTGATTGAAATGCCTGATCCTGAAGACAAAGAAGGAATGACGGCATTCTATGATCTCATGAATGGGATCCAAGATGCTACGATCGAATACATCAAGAAACTTGCCAAAGAACTTAATGTGAGTGAAGATTGCGCTAGTGATGTTTATTACTTGCGTACTCGATCTCGTCATACGCCTGAATTGGAGATTGAGTTGATCAATCTTCACAAGAACGGGACTCCTCCTCCGAATATTCTCAACTGGCCTTGATAGGAGAATAGATACCATGCGATTTATGCCCAATAGTTTCAAAAATAATTGCACGTGTGACGAACTTCACATCTGCAATTTCTGCTCAAACACCTATAACATTGTCATGAACAGCAAGGATCAGAACATGAACAACAAGGAAGAATCCATCAACGAACTGATCAAGATCAACGAGCGGATCGCAAAAGTCCGTGAAATCATGAAAAGATACTCTGAAATCCAAAAGGAACTCTCAAGAATTCCTGAGTCAGAAATCGATCTTTTGATTGATCAAAAACTCATGATTGATTTCATCAAACTTGAAAGAGCTCGATATTTTGTGTCTTTGGCAGAGGCAAAGAATAAGTATCTTGAAAGACTTGAACACAAGTACAAGTATCCTATTGAAATTTGTATTGAACAAGGATCAACTTTGTTTGCAAAAAACCGAGATCAACTCATAGAAATGACCACGTTCAATGGAAAACGTAGTGCCTATAGGGTAATCGAAGAAAACGTTACTCTTGACAAAGCACCTCGTGGTTATATGTGGGTCATTTATGACAATGACACACAAACGACTATTGTCGACGGTCTTGAATGTTCTGAAGATGCTACCAATACTTTGCCTACTCTTGCTGGCGGTGACTACAGTATCTTCTGTATCCCTATGGGAATGGAAGTTGTGAAGACGACTCATTACAAAGAGGGCATTTCTGATATTTCGTACACCGTTCAGGACAAGAAGGAAGAGTGATCCACTATGCTGTACCTAATCTGGCAAGACAAGAAGAATGGCAATGTTTCTTCTGAGGCATACAAGGAATGGCATACTGGTGAATCAATCAAGAAATTGATCACAGAAGCCGGCCGATACCCTGATCTCTTGCAGGCAGATGGCCATGAATTGGCAGAGATTGTCAATATTTTGCCATCGTTGGCTACAAAAGAATGGTGCTTGGTGATTACCCAACCATGGGTCAATCTTGTGATTGAGAACCTCAAGATTCGTCACAACAAGGAATAGGTCAAGTGAGCAGTCTAGATAGATTGGCAAACGAAATCTTTGACAAGTTCCTACAAGGGAAAATAGAAAAAACGTGTTATGGACCAGGCAAGTGGGACAATGAAGAAACTGCCATTGCCATATGTGACATGTTGAATTCAATGGTTCACAAAGGTAAGATCATCAAAGATTCACGAGACAACTGGATCTACAAGGAGAACTAGTCATGAAATTGACCAATTCACAGGCGTCTTTTATCCTTGATAATTTGCAGATTATCAGGGACAATCTTCATCTTCGAATCGGTCTTTCATTGGAAAATCCAGCATGCATTCTGGTTCTATCTCATGATGATCTCATCATCTATCAGGAACTCGGCGAGTTCTATTTGATAGAGAATCACGATGGTTTCACCTTTGTTAAAAGTGAATCGGCATTCTGTAAACAAATCTGTTCATAAGACATACTTGACCAAAGATCCACATTTATTGTGGATTCTTTGATCGACATCATGACTCTCAAATCTAAGGAGAACTAATCATGGTCATGTACATTGCTGTCAAGCCTTCTGGTAATGTCCTCAATCCTGCATACTATAAGCAGGAACAAGCTTTTCATCTTGGCGCTAAATGCGAAAACATGAAAATCTTTTGTGGTGGAAATGGGATGCCTATGCTCGATTTCATCTACCTTGATGGTGATGAATTGACATTTGTCCAAACACGTTTCCCTACCATTCCTTGGAGGAAAAAGGCTCTTGATACATACCATAGGGGCCAGTATCTCTATGGAGATATGGCACGTATGGTTATTGGTAACTGGGAAGACTAGTAATGACTACCAAATACCGAATCATTGGATCAGGATCTCGATCATTTGTTTCACTAAATGATGAAACAAAAGCACGCATTATCACAGATTTGAAGAAATACATTAGTGATCTTTATGAATCTCATAAAGATTACGATGTACGAATTCTATCTGGAATGGCAGAAGGTTGGGATGAAACAATTGCACGATGTGCCAATGAATTGGATATTCCTTGGTATGCAATTGTTCCTAATCCTTCATATGGTAATTACTATTGGAAATCTAATTCTGTTCTAAATAAAAACAGGATTGACGAGTACAATGAATTACTGAAAACTGCACAACATGTACATTATGTATGTAATAATGTATATGAATCAGGAATTCATTCTAACATCAAACGTAATGAACTATTGGCATCATATGCAGATATTGCTCTTGTATATGATGGTAATTCACCTGGAACTAAAAGTACAATTCGTTTACTAAACAAAGCAAACAAAAAAGTCGTCTTTTTCATGTGATCATGGATATTTCAATTCAACAACCTGTTGGAAAACTTGAAGGTATCTGGATCTCAGGATTGACAAAAGATCAAAAGAAAGAGATCCGACAATTCATTGATTCAAGAATTCGTTTCTTGGATCATTCCAATGCACAAACTGTAAAGAATGCTGGTCCATTCTTTCAGATTGACCATGATGATATCTTGTTCATAGAATGTTGGACTATGAACAAACAAAACGTGATTGATTTGTATCAGCTCCTTCGTGAATCATTCAAAGATTGGATTCTCTAATGTTCAATTTTACAATTGGTCAAGACAATGTATATCAAATTTCCAAATTGTTGAATCTGAATGCAGAAAACAAACGCAATTTGGAATTGACAAAGATGGAGTTTCAAAAGAAACTCCATCGACAAAATATGTTGATTGAACTCATGAAAATGAGTGGATGCAGTCTTTTGAGTTTAAAACTTGCTGAAGCTCAAAACATCATGAAAGAAATCGAAAAATGATTTATGTTGCAATTCTTGGTCTTGATGATAAAATTCAAGCCAATGATTGGGTGAAAGATTCACATCCAATAAGCGCGTTTGGTCAATCTGACTATTCTGCAGATGATACCAAAGCAATTTATTGGGGCAAAGCAAAATGGAAAATGCGTGCATGGATAGGTAAAACATTACGCGATTTCCATAAGTTTGCAAATCGTTCAACTACTTGTGAAACTGTAATGATTATCAGACTTCCTGATAATTACAAAGATGAACCGTATGGAATGATTACTGAATCAGAACCCGAATGGAGCAAGAATCTATGAATCACAAACGATACAACTACAACGTTATCCTCATTCAACCTGAATATGTTGTAATTGAGGATATGTGCAATATCAAGGGCGGCATGAGTATTACAAATGCCGCTGAAGAAGTTGTAGATGAGGTTCTCAAGAATCATCTGATCAACAATCGTCGTATCTTTTACATAGATACTGACGGTTTTGAAAGTGAACTGCAACACAATGGAAAAGAATTCACTGGATTCTATGATGCAACACACCAAGATATCTAGAAAGAAGATAAACCAATGATTGTTATTCTTGATGATGATGACGAACGTCACAATTGGTTCAAGAAACAATTCTTGAATGCACATCATTTCAAAGATGCAAATGAATGCATTGAATTCATTTGTAAAAATCACAAAGAAATCAAAGTGATTTTCTTGGATCATGATCTAGCTGATTTCGGTAACAATGTTATCGAAACAGAATATGGTCGTAAAGAAATCACAGGATGGGATGTTGTCAGAACAATGGCAAAAGATAGTCTATGTCAGGATGCTCAGATTATCATCCATTCTCTGAATCCTGATGGTGCAGATCGTATGCACACAACTCTGCGTAATTGTGGATATATTTACGCAGAAAAATGTCCATTTACAACCTTGCGTCTTGTCTTGAAAGTGAACGATCAGTTCTCTTGATTCTAGTCAATCAGAAGGAAGTAGTCATGCAATCGGTCAACAAAATCTCGCTTGTGGTCTCTTGGGTTGTTTTCGTGCTTTGCCTTATCGGCATGAGCATCTTGTTCGCAACGACTTACAAAGGATGGATGCTCCTGCTCATGATCTTGGTTCCTGGTATTTTTATCAGTGAACTGATGGGAATGATGTCATTCTTCATCACTCGCTGGATCATGATGGGTATTGGCATGGAATTGGTCATGCAAAAGATGGAGCAAGCACATGCATTCCGCAACTGATCAAGAAAAGTTCTTTAACAAGAAATGCAAGAAATGCCATTTGGGTATTAGTTACCCAGATTGGGTACGACAACGCATGAGAGCAAGCACAGTCCACAAATGCCCGAAAGGAACTCCTAATGGAGAAAACGGACAAGAAGTCAGAATGCCAATTCCTCCCCACCATAAAGGGCGAGGACAGAACATCATGTAATGCAAAAGAATTTGCATCAGGTGATATAGTACGAATCACTTGTGATGCAGATTCTAGTTGTGTCTATTTGACCATACATGTATCCAATAGTAGTTGTCTTGAACTTCAACTAAATCCAACTCAATCGTCAAGATTGATTGGTGAACTACAGGATGCAGAATATGAACGCAAACGAATCGAACGCAACTGGCTTCGAGAAGCAGCTGATTGCAATCTCGAAAGCTCTTCATGATCCTGGTGTTGATTCAGTCAACAACCTAAAGATCAATACATTCCCACAGAGCGGTATTCGATACGCTCGATTCCGTGGGAATGATGGCAAAGTGTACAGACTTGTTCAACAAAATCCTGCTCGCAACTCTCGCTTTGCTGCTCTTGCGAAACAAGGTCACTCCATCTCATGGCTTTTCCAAGAAGATGGAATGCAACTGTCCTATACCAATGCAGGTATCATTGATGACAAGTTCATCAAAAACATGCACGAATAACTCATCAGTTCAAGAACTACGAGAACAACAACAAAGGATCACATATGAACCCGGCAGTCAAGAAATACCTGTTCCCCGGCATTTGCTTCGTCACAGTGATTATGGCGACAATGATCGGGGGTTTTGTGATGGGAGGCTTGTTCATGGGCCTGATGGTATCAATTGCCATCTGGATGTCCATCAACAAATTGCCGAAAAAGATCAAAAACTGGATCGGAAAGCATCCGATTATTAGCGATCTGGTTTTTCTGAAACTCAGTGCAGCTATGTTTGCACTGATTGGTGGAGGGCCGACCATGTTCATGGCCCTAGCTACTCAGGCTATTGTCCTGGGTATGCTCCTCAAGACCTATGAACAGGATAATCTCGATGGAAACTTCCAGCCCCAGCCTGTTGTCTAGCACCGCGACCAAGATTGGTCAAGGTGGCAAGTTCACTGGTACGAACTTGATCAAGGGCGGTCTTTTCGCAATCGGAGCCATTTGTGCTGTTGCACTGGCTCGCGAGTTTCTTCCCAATCTGGTGAAGAAAGCAACGGGCGAAAAGAACGAAGACGCCCAAGACAAGAATCTCCGTAGTTCCTAATTAGGATACATGGCCTGTATTCAAACAGGCCATGTATAATAAAATGATGAATCGTAAAAAAATCACAGTTGTAAATACTGGGGTTGACATTTTCCTTGAACAATTTGAACTAATTACAAATCCTGTAAATGGTTCAATTCGTTCAGTTTCTACTAGTATTCAACTTGACCCAGATGACATCCCTGAACTTACATTGATTCTGAATGATGTCAAGAAAGAATACGATGCGAGGAAAAACGAGTTTAATTGCGACTAGAACAATAGCAATTGGCATAGTCGCAACTGCTTGTGTTGTAACAATATATGCAATTAGTAAAGGTCTAAGACAAGTTAAGCTCAATAGATATAAGTCTAAAACCAAACCTCTGATCATTGAGACCACTGCAAAAACTCTTAGGAGGGGATAGTGGGACGTTCGAAGCGCTTCCAATCAGTACGTCAGAGCTCGACTCGCACTCAAGCCAAAGTTGATTTGCTCGACATGTATCTTGGTCAAATCCAAGATGCTATCGTGACAATCAACACACTTCAGTCTGTCTATATGATGGCAGCTGATCGATTCAATGGCAAGATTGTCATTGAAATCGCTAAGAGCGAAAGTTTCATCAAAAGAACTTTCGAAGAGATTCTCAAAATCGACGATACCATTGACTTTGATGATCTCATCAAAGAAATGATGGAATCGCTGATTCCCGACATGTACTTGATTGATGCCGAACAAGAATTGCGAGACTTGCAATGGTTCAAGTTTAGCAATCACGGCAATCAGTATGAGAACGTAACAGGCACAGACTGTCAGTTCTCATATGACACGGCTTTTGCTAAGCCGTGGACTTCTGCATTCAAACCCATTCAATACTCCAGGAAAATCAAAGGAAAACAAACATTTATTCCCAATGTTCGAATCCTTGCATTCCAAGGAGCGAACGAAATGCCTATTCCTCTGAATGTGCCTTTGGGCTATAAGGCACCAGAAATGGAATACACAGAAATTCCCAAACCGGTAATCACCGGAATGAGAATGAAAACAACAATTCGTCGTGAATGGAAAATCGTCTACACTGGACGAACCACTCGACATGTTGTGAGCGATCGATTCTGGATCCAACGAGGACAGTACGAACGTTCTCAATGCATGCCTCAAGGGACACTTGAACTACAAGCGAATGGACGCAAGAAGTTCAAGATGCACAAAGTACGGGTTCCGTCTAAGTGTGGATTCAAGTTTGGATCTACAAAGACCGGAGAAAAGACCGTACTCAGCGTTCAGTTGGCTCCTCCTGTTGAACGCAATGAAAAGGGAGAAGTAACTGCCCATTATGGGTACAGCTCTGATCCTCGATACAATCTCATTGGTCAGGATATGGGCTGGGCAGAAATCATGAGGAATACGTTCCTCAATGATTTGCGTGAAGGTAACGTGAATCTGACTGAATTTGTCGAATGGCGGGTAAAGAAAAGCTTTTACGCACCCGCTATTTCGGACAATACTCAGTATGTGATTTCTACTGAACAAGTAGATTCAGAGTTTGGACCTAGGACCCAATTTACCATTGGATACATGTCCTACAAACAACAGGCTTATCGTGTTTATCCTACATTCATCAATGTGAATGGGATTCGACACGATTTCAACGTACTGATCTATTGTGACATCAAACAGATCAGCAAAGATCACTTCAAAACGCTTGACGATGTGAAAAAGAAAGGGTTTTATCCCGAAGTTCTATTTGTCCAGTACTGACAAGTACAAATAGAAAAGCTTTCTTTTCCGGTTGTTGTTTGTTTGCTGTTGCAAGTTCAATTCATTCCTTGCACATTCGAAAGGCTAAGTTATGACCGCTTCTACTCCGCATCCTCTTCTGCTTGCTCAAGTTTGTATGTTCTTGGCCCATGGTCTCGGACATATCTCCGAAACGAATGAAAACGGCTTGGCTGTTTTCACTCCGTACGGTGCAAATCCGATGAACAGTGTCAAGTTCATTGGACAAGGAAGCATTGCTGATGTGAATGTCAAGCACATTCACGTTCTTTCGTTGACTCGAAGGAACTCTCTCCCTGGTGCCACGTCTCCTGATCGTCTTGATTGCAAGACGTTCAACAAATCCCAACGTGGATACCAAGCATGGTGGTCTGTTGCTGCTCCTGAATACTTCAATCAGGAACAGATGCAGAACGCTCTCAATGGACTCAGGACACAAATTCCTGATGTCGCTGCCTGCTCTTTCAGTGAGCTGGAAGCTTTCCTGAACAATCAGGATTCCCCGATTGACGAAAAGACCCGAACTGGTGCATTGACCATGATTCGGGTTCTGCGTGAAGCGAAGCTGAACGCAAACAAGCGTCTGCCGTGGGATACGAGCTCGCTGGCCGATCGTTTCAACCTGGATGCCATGTTCATCCTGTATCGCTCCAGCGCTTCGGAGAACGAGCCTGGTGCGTTGTGGACGAACGGACGTTCTGAGCGCAGCCGTACTGCCAATCCGAACTCGAATCTTCCCACTGGGATGGATAGCGGGTACTGATTACTAGATAACATCTAGTAAGTGCTTTACTAAGATTGACGCAATAGGGATATGCAGTAAATCTGTATATCCTTATTGCATTGTAATAGCCTAAGTCAGGAGAGGGCTAAATCCCTGACCTATGTCTTCACAAGAAGTGTAGGGTATACGACGTAAAAAATCGTATACCCTATTTTTTTTGAATATATAGGCTCCGGGGGGAGCTTATGTATTCCATCTGAGTTACTCTCAACGAGATCACAATCAGATGTATGAGCTCGATCATATGTTGTAGGCACAAACATATGATTGGGCTCATTTAGAACAATCTAGTATCTCATTACTAGGAACAAATATGCAAGTAAATGGTTACATTCTCAAGGAAACGATCAAGCGTTTTGTGCTGGATCTGACAACTCAGAAACGACTGCTTCCTGATACGTTCAAGCAGTTCGAAGTTACCGTTAGTCCAATCACTGTCGCTGAAGAAGTGATTCGACTCAGTGTTGCTATCGCTGAACTGGAACATTTCAGACAGCTTTACAACACCAGTCAGAACATCACGTTTGAAGGGAAAAGCATTAGCCTCTCTGTTGCTTTGAAAACACAAGATGTGTTTTCTCAACTCGAGAGTTCCTTTAGGAATAGCGTTGCCGGTAAGAAAGACCGGTATTCTCTTCGAGAAGAAGAACGAGATCCTGAAAAGGAATACAAGATCAAGGCAATCACGGACGAAAAGGCACTTGAAATGGCGCGTAACTACGCGAAACTCAATGCCATAATGCGTCAAGAGATTGCGAAAGCAAATGCTCAAATGATGGATTTGCCCGAGAAGTACGAGAAGTACTTCATCGGGTAGTCCATCTAAGGAAGTACAAGGCCAACATAATATTAATAGAGATTAGTTTCTCTGTTATTGAACATTGGGCAAGCATATACCAAATAGGGATTAACAAACGCGGCTGCGTATTATTGTCCCACTATGGTGCGTATAACCCAATTGTTGATAGCTTGTACTTTGTAGTTTTTGTACTTCCTTCTTAGTAAGACTGCTAGGATATTATCTTAGAAAATAAACCTTTACTGGGGTTTGGAGCGCCTAAGATGTGTCCTGTAGACACAATGATGTTCTAGCAGTTTTGGGACTGTAGCTCCAATGGTTAGAGCAGTAAACTTTTAATTTATTGGTTGTGAGTTCGAATCTCACCAGTCCCACCAATACAACTAATAGGGATTGTGTAATCTGTAAAGAACACAGTGTATTCAAGTGCACTAATGGATCCCTATTAGTCTTTAATACAACTACAGTTTTTGAGAGGACAACACAGCGTAACAAAATATAGGAAACATTCCTAGGGTGGCAAATTCCTTGAGTTGCGCTTAAGTCGAGTATTGAACTCTGTAGTTGATTAATACATGCCTCTCTATTGCATGTCATATAGAGAGGACGAGATTCGATGGATGATGACAGTTAATCCACGAATCGGTAGTGGATGTTGGAATATACGTAAGTCAACCTAAGTCGGCTGCGCAGCTCTTAGGTTCTCCACTACTCTTTTGTACACATTGCCATTGTGCCTGCAAAACAATAGTTCTAGATTATTGGAGTAGTAAGACAATGGGTAGACAATCGTGTGTAGGCCACCTATCGAGACGAATCCTTAGGGAATCGAACTAAGGTAAAGATAGTGCTGAAGCTAAGGCGGCGTTGAGAGTATCTCACTCAAAACCTTACGCAAGAGATACATTGTAACTGTATCTACGCAGTTCTGTATTTCGGATGGTTAAGCAGTTTAGCAATAAACTGACCTTAATGACGTTAACCCGTTAGAGAACTACATCTCGGAGTCGCACTCCATAAGGTAGTATAACCATCTTTTTCGTACACATTGACAAAACTTAGGATGGGCTAATCGAAAGGTTAGCTGTACTATATAAGAGCTAGCATCCTATTATAGCCGCGTATAGCTCAATGGTTAGAGCAGTGCTCTTATAAGGCAAAGGTTCTAGGTTCAACCCCTAGTACGCGGACCATCTAATCTCTACAAAATGAATAAAGTTGTAGAACAATTCAGTCTAATAGGTAGATCGAGATTTCAAAGATACTATTTGACCAGAGTAAATCAAGGACTTTGTGTCAAATGTGGAGAAAAGAATGATAGACTGCCTCAAAGAATGTGTACTCTATGTGTAGGAGCTGATAGGCTAAGACAAAAAGAGTACCGAAATAAGCTAATCAAGAAAGGCATCTGTACAGTATGTCATCAAAGACTTCCACGAAAACGATGAAACATCTTCCCACCATTCGTCAGATTGCTGAGTCCAATGGACTTTCAGCTCATCATGTCGATTATGTTGTTCGTCACTACAACATTCGACATGCTGCGACTGCTGGGAATGTTCGTGTATTCGATGCGAATGCCGTGAAGGTGATTCTCAATCACCGTGAAGACATTTCACGTGTGAGAAAGAATCATCACATGATTCGAAACAGGCGCCTTTGGGATCAGTTAATTCTCAACTGGTTGCGCTGAGAAACATGAGGAAGCAATGATTTGGTTGAAAAAAGCTTGCTTCCTCCTTTGTTCTTCTTGCGTTTGTTTCAAACGCAAGGAGCTGCTCTTTTCTTCAACACTGCCTACTGTTAGACACCCAGGAAGACAGTAGAGAAAGCAATTTCTTTACTGTCTTCTTTTGTCTAAACTCGCCTATGCGAGTATAAATAGTGTTCTTAAGACATAGGAGCGTGGGTGCTGAGTACCCGGTGAATACCTGAAAGTTCTACAGTACCAATAGATATCCACGTTTTTTGTGGATTTCATTTGGAGTTCATACTGTATGAATTTTCGAAAACATCTTGCCGAACACAAGATGTGTCATACCTTGGGAAGATGACCTCTGCATTCAAGATTATTACAGTGTTAGATCTTGAATGTATGTTATAACACTGTCTATCCTAAACTTTGGTAGTTTCATATAGGATAGAAATGAATAGTAAACTACCAGCTAAAACAAACTAGTAGGTTCTTCTCCATTCTCCTACTAGTTTTGTTGAGCTCCAAATTGATATCCAACCATCAATTTGTTGTAGCTCACTGGGTGTAGTAGTTAATTTTAGCTACTACACCCTTTTTTTACTCAAAGTTATACCATGAGAATCTTCAAATACAAGTGCCCTATTTACAAAGACGAGTATGGATGTCGATATCCTGACATATCTTCTAAAGATATAGATCCTGAATTAGATAAGTGTGAATGCGGTATGACTTACGAAAAATCCAAAACTATTTGGGAAAAGATTGGTAAATTCTATCGTAAGAATGTTCCTCGTAAATGGCGATTGAACAATTTATATTGGAAAATCAGATCTCACTTTTCTAAATATACTACTATCAAATCACGATATCTCGATCATGGATGGTGTGATCGAGATGGTGTTTTGATATATACTATATTTGAAGTTGCTCAACAATTTGTTGAGGGTGAAATTCGTCCTGAACGTAGAAGTTCTAAGTATTGGGACGAAATGAAAAAAGTCAATCCGGAATTCTATAATTCCTGGAAAGAAACCATTGAATTGGTTAAATGGTTTGAAAAATGGCATGATACTGATTATCCCTATAATCTGACTCAAAAAGAAATAGAACAACTTGAAGAAGAGAATCATACTTCTTCATTTGAAATCAACAAT
>ERZ724505.1525-NODE-1525-length-12548-cov-4.583447_pt1 | contig 12548 bp, 12 predicted proteins | sample MGYA00376038_ERZ724505 | MGnify/ENA primary metagenome ERZ724505 (study PRJEB28724, sample SAMN07190884) | wastewater metagenome | isolation source: effluent of sewage treatment plant in Hong Hong | place: Hong Kong | collected 2016-03-17 ... | reverse complement strand
GCGACGGCCATGCGCCAAGCGCCCCCAGTTGTCGTCGTGGTCTTGCCTGATCGGCGGGCCGCCTGGGCCGTGGCGGCCTGCGTGACCCTCGCTGCCGGCGGGCTGGCACTGCGCTTTTTGCCTTGGGCGCTGCTGGCGCTGCCGGTGGTGGCCTGGCTGAGCGCGCGGGCGGCACGGCCTCGTGAGCATCGGCTTCGCTTCGACGGCCAGCAGTGGTGGCTGCAACCGCCGGGCGTGCGTGAAGAAGTGCAAGTCATGCTGCGGGTCGTCATCGATCTGGATGACTGGTTGCTGTTGCGCGCGCAGCCGGCAACTTCGCGCTGGCGTCGCTATGACTTTCCCTTGAATCGTGCGGGGCAAGGCAGCATCTGGGGGCAACTGCGGGCCACGTTGACGTCGGCCCCGACACGCCCCCATGGATGACGCCGACGCTTTCCTAGTCGCCCAGGCCCAGGCCGGGAGCCAAGCCGCTTTCGAGATGTTGGTGCTCAAGTACCAGCGCCGGGTGGAGCGTTTGCTCGCCCGGTCGCTGCGCGAGCCGGATCTGGTGGCCGACCTCTGCCAGGAAACCTTCCTCAGCGCCTGGCGCGCCCTGCCGCAGTTCCAGGGCGGCAGTGCCTTCTACACCTGGCTCTACCGCATCGCCATCAACCTGGCCGCCAAGCAGGCCCAGCGCCAAGGCAAGCGTTTGGCGATGGAAACGCAAATTGATGGAACTTTTGAGGATGAGCCGGATCCAAGCCATCAAGACACGCCCGAAGCCCTGTTGGCGAGCCGACAGATGGCCGAGCGTTTGAACCAGGCGGTGGACGCCCTGGCCGAGGATCAACGTCAGGCCCTGTTGCTGCGTGAGGTAGATGGATTGAGCTACGAAGAGATCGGAGAGCTGATGCAGTGCGCGCCGGGCACGGTGCGCTCGCGCATCTTCCGCGCTCGGGAGGCGGTGGCTGCCAAGCTGCGCCCTTTGCTCGACCGCGCGCGAGGAGCGGGGCGATGGTGAGCGAGCGCCTTCAGCAAGCCCTCTCGGCCTTGGCGGATGGCCGTGCCACAGCCCAGGAGTGGGCCGAGGTTGAGGCCGCCTGGGCCCAACAGCCCGAGCTACGGGCTCGGTGGGCTGAGATCGCGTGGATCGGTGATGGCCTGCGCTCGCAAGACCTGCTGCGCCAGCGCTTGTCTGACGAAACCTTGCAGGCGGCGCTGCGCGCAGCACCCCAAGCCACGCCCAAAGCAGACCCACGCGCGCGCCACGACTGGTGGGCACCCGCAGCCGCCGTTGCAGGCCTTGCACTCGTGGCCTGGCTGGTGCCGGGCCTGCGCGGTGAGGAGCCCGTGGTCGTCGCGGCGGCGCCTACCTCCGCCAGCCCCTTGGCCGGTGAGAGCTTTGCCCAGGCCGTGGCGGCCCCCAGCTACGGCCGCAACCCGGGCGCCTGGTCGCACCTGCCGTCTATGGGTGGTGCGCGCGAGGCCAGCCTCGGCGTGGCACCTGCACCTGTTTTTCCGTGGGACCTGGCGGTGACGCCGCCATGGTCCCCGTCCCTGCCCGCGTCGGACCCGGCTTCCGGGCCGGCCGTGCGTCGTTGACTGTCCTTCTCCACTTCAACCTGACTAGAACTCCTATGTCCCAAGCCCCTCGTCGTCTTGTGCTTGCGCTGGTTGCCGGCGCATTGAGCCTCAGCCTGTTCGCGCCGGTCGGCAGTGTGAGCGCGCAGCCGCGTGTCGAGCTGCCTGATTTCAGTGAGCTGGTTGAGCGCGTCGGTCCCGCCGTCGTGAACATTCGCGTGTCAGAGAAAGTGCGCGGCGGCGTGTCGGTCAATGGCATCCCTGAAGAGATGCTGGAGCAGTTCCGGCGCTTTGGTCTGCCTGTACCCAACCAGCGTCGCGGCGCCCCGCGTGGGGGTGACGATGACGATGGCCCGACTCGCAAGGGCGTCGGCTCCGGCTTCATCCTCAGCAGCGATGGCTATGTGATGACCAACGCCCACGTGGTGGGCACGGCCGATGAGGTCATCGTCACGCTGACCGACAAGCGCGAGCTCAAGGCCAAGATCATCGGCAGCGACCAGCGCTCCGACGTGGCCGTGGTCAAGATCGAGGCCACCGGCTTGCCGGTGGTGAAGATCGGCGACAGCAACAAGGCCAAGGTCGGCGAATGGGTGATGGCCATCGGCTCGCCCTTCGGGCTTGAGAACACCGTGACGGCCGGCATCATTTCCGCCAAGCAGCGCGACACCGGCGACCTGCTGCCCCTGATCCAGACCGATGTGGCCATCAACCCCGGCAACTCGGGCGGCCCACTCGTCAACCTGAAGGGCGAAGTGATCGGCATCAACTCCCAGATCTACAGCCAGAGCGGCGGCTACATGGGCATCTCCTTCTCGATCCCCATCGACGAGGCGATGCGCGTGGCCGATCAATTGCGCAGCGGTGGCCGCGTGGTGCGTGGCTTCCTGGGCGTGCTGCCTGATGACCTATCCAAGGAAGTGGCCGAGTCGCTCAAGCTGCCCAAGGCCGCAGGTGCCGTGGTGCGCCAGGTGACCGAGGGCAGCCCGGCCGACAAGGGCGGCGTGGAAGGTGGTGATGTCATCACCAAGGTCGATGGCAAGCCGGTCGAGAAGGCAGCGGACCTGCGCCGCCTGATCGCTGCGGTCAAGCCTGGCCAGAAGGCCACGCTCCAGGTCTGGCGCCGTGGTGCCTTCAAGGACCTGGTGGTCACCATCGGCGAGGACGAGCGCAGCAAGCGCGCCAGCAATGCGGACCCCGAGGCGGGTGACAAGACGGTCAATCCGGCCGCCATGCTGGGCCTGCGGCTCGGTGACCTGACCGAAGCGCAGCGCAAGGAAGCCAAGGTCAAGGCCGGCGTGCGCGTCGAGTCGGCCAGTGGCGCGGCAGCCAAGGCCGGCTTGCGCGAGGGTGACATCATCTTGTCGGTGGACAACGTCGAGGTCAGCACCGTCAAGCAGTTCCAAGCCCAGGTCGCCAAGGCCGACAAAGGCAAGGCACCGATCAACCTGGTCGTCAAGCGCGACGACATGGTCAGCTTTGTGCTGATCAAACCCAGCCGGTGATCCAGGGCCCCCCTCGTTGGGGGGCAATCCAGCGTTGGCTGGTCGGACATACCGGATTGCGAAACCCAAAACCCGTGCCGGCCGGGCGCCCCAAGCCCCGGCTTGGCGCCGGTAGGCGCTTGCTCACTTGGCATTGCCGCCGGGATTGGCGGTGCGAGCCGCTAGAATTCAGCCGTTTTCGGGCCATTTGGTGCCGAAATCCGGCTGATTCGTCGGGCCTTCGCCACAGCCCGCAGACATCCACAGATTGCCCACATGGGCTTGTGGATAAGCTGTTGAAAGTTTTTGCTGTTGGCGACCTGCAACGACCGGGAATTGAGCGCTGGCGCGGGTTTCCGGGCAGGCCTTTTGACTAGAATGAAGGCCCAACAAGCAGTTGCCATACGTTTTTGTTGGAAGGCGCGTCTCCCCTTGGACGTGCCTTTTTTTTGACTTCAGCACGCCGCTTCGCGGCTTCACATCGCTTCGCGATATGAGCTTCCGTCGCAACGGCTGCCGCCGTTGTAGCTCCAGCTCCGCGTGCCCAAGATTTTGATGAACCACATCCGCAACTTCTCCATCATTGCCCACATCGACCACGGCAAGAGCACGCTCGCGGATCGGATCATTCAACGTTGCGGGGGCCTGTCCGACCGCGAGATGGAAGCCCAGGTGCTGGACTCGATGGACATCGAGCGCGAGCGTGGCATCACGATCAAGGCGCAGACGGCGGCGCTGCAGTACAAGGCCAAAGACGGGCAGGTCTACAACCTCAACCTGATCGACACGCCCGGGCACGTGGACTTCTCGTACGAAGTGAGCCGGTCGCTATCGGCCTGCGAAGGCGCGCTGCTGGTGGTGGATGCGAGCCAGGGCGTCGAGGCCCAGACCGTGGCCAATTGCTACACCGCGCTGGACCTGGGCGTCGAGGTGGTGCCGGTGCTGAACAAGATGGACCTGCCCTCGGCAGACCCGGACAACGCCAAGTCCGAGATCGAAGACGTGATCGGCATCGATGCGTCGGAGGCCATCCCTTGCTCGGCCAAGACTGGCATGGGCATCGACGAGATCCTGGAGGCCGTCATCGCCCGCATGCCGGCGCCGCGCGGCAATCCTGATGGCGCCCCGCGCGCCATGATCATCGACGCCTGGTTCGACAACTACGTCGGCGTCGTCATGCTGGTGCGCGTGGTCGATGGCCAGATCGGCAAGGGCGAGCGCATCCGCATGATGGCCACCAATGCGGTCTATGGCATCGAGCACCTGGGCGTCTTCACCCCCAAGAGCGAGAACCGCGATGCGCTCAAGGCCGGCGAAGTGGGCTTCGTGATCTGCGGCATCAAGGAGCTGGCCGCCGCCAAGGTGGGCGACACCATCACCCTGGAAAAGAAGCTGCCCAACAATGCCGGCCCGGCCACCGAGCCGCTGCCGGGCTTCAAGGAAATCCAGCCCCAGGTGTTTGCCGGCCTCTACCCGACCGAGGCCAGCGAGTACGACCAGCTGCGCGACGCGCTGGAAAAGCTCAGCCTCAACGACTCCTCGCTGCGCTTTGAGCCCGAGGTCAGCCAGGCGCTGGGCTTTGGCTTCCGCTGCGGCTTCCTCGGGCTGCTGCACATGGAGATCGTGCAGGAGCGCCTGGAGCGTGAGTTCGACCAGGACCTCGTCACCACCGCCCCGAGCGTGATCTACGAGGTCGAGCTTGGTGACGGCACGGTGCTGAAGGTCGAGAACCCCAGCCGCATGCCCGAGCCGGGCCGCATCGCCGAGATCCGCGAGCCCATCGTCACCGTGCACCTCTACATGCCGCAGGACTATGTCGGCGTGGTCATGACCCTGGCCAACCAGAAGCGCGGCGTGCAGCTCAACATGGCCTATCACGGCAAGCAGGTGATGCTCACCTACGAGATCCCGCTGGCCGAGATCGTGCTCGACTTCTTCGACAAGCTGAAGTCCGCCTCGCGCGGCTACGCGTCCATGGACTACGAGTTCAAGGAGTACCGCGCGGCCGACGTGGTCAAGGTTGACATCCTCATCAATGGCGACAAGGTCGACCCGCTCGCCATGATCGTCCACCGCAGCCAGAGCCAGTACCGCGGCCGCGCCGTGGCCGCCAAGATGCGCGAGCAGATCCCTCGCCAGATGTACGACGTGGCCATCCAGGCCGCCATCGGCGCCAACATCATCGCCCGCGAGAACATCAAGGCCCTGCGCAAAAACGTGCTGGCAAAATGCTACGGCGGCGACATCACCCGCAAGCGCAAGCTGCTCGAAAAGCAAAAGGCCGGCAAGAAGCGCATGAAACAAATCGGTTCGGTCGAGGTCCCGCAGGAAGCCTTCCTGGCCATCCTGCAGGTGGACGACTGAAGCCCCCCTCCCATCCCCCTCTCAAAGTCTTCGATGAGTGCTCTCACCGGTGTTCTGTACGCGCTGCTTCTGGCCTACCTCGGCGGCTGGTACATGGGGCAGTGGAGCGGCAACTTCGCCCTCCTGCTCTTCATCCTGACGACGGTCACCTTCGCCTACTGGCTGGCCGAGCGCTTCCACTTCCTGCCGGCCCGCAAGGCCGCCGCGCAGGCCCTGGTGGACAGCGACGCCAAGCGCCGCGAGACCCTGGCCAGCCAAGGCATCCAGCGCGTTGACGGTGACATCGAAGGTGCTCGCCAGACCCTGCTTCAGCAACCTTGGTGGCTGGATTGGACGGCAGGTCTCTTCCCGGTCATCTTGGTCGTCTTCCTGCTGCGCTCCTTCGTCGTCGAGCCTTTCAAGATCCCGTCGGGCTCGATGGTTCCGACCCTGATGGTGGGTGACCTCATCCTCGTCAACAAGTTCCACTACGGCATCCGCCTGCCGGTCATCAACAAGAAGATCATCGCCAACCACGACGTGCAGCGCGGCGACGTGATGGTCTTTCGCTACCCGATGAACCCGGAGCAGGACTACATCAAGCGCGTGATCGGCATCCCGGGTGATGAGGTCAGCTACCAGAACCAGCGCCTCTACATCAACGGGCAACTCGCGCCCGTGCAGCCGCAGGGCGACTTCTATGACGACAGTGGCTCGCCGCGCCTGTACCGCCCGCGCTTCACCGAGAAGCTCGGCGAGCGCGAGCACCAGATCCTGGTCGAGCCCAAGCAGGGCGCCCTGTTCCGCCCCGACGCGAACTTCCCGCACCTCGACCAATGCAACTACACGCTCGAGGGCGTGAGCTGCAAGGTCCCGGCGGGCCACTACTTCATGATGGGTGACAACCGTGACAACTCACGCGATTCGCGTTACTGGGGGTTCGTGCCTGACGAGAATATCGTGGGCAAGGCCTTCTTGATCTGGATGAATTTCGGTAACCTCAAGCGCGTCGGCTTCTTCGAGTGACGCCTCGTCGTCACCACCCCTCACACCCATGCAGCAGCAGCGCGGACTGACCCTCATTGGCCTTCTGTTCTGGGCCGTTGTCGTTGCCTTCCTGGCCTTGATCGGCATCCGGGCCGTGCCCACGGTGATCGAGTACTACACGATCCAAAAGGTGGTGGACCGCATCGCAGCCAGCAACCCTTCCACCGTGCCGGCCGTGCGCCAGGAGTTCGACCGCTTTGTGCAGGTCGAGTATTCGATCCAGAGCATTCGCAGTTCGGATCTGCAGGTCACCAAGGAGAACGACCGCGTCGTCATCTCCTACGCCTACGACAAGGAAGTGCCGATCGCCGGGTCGGTCTACCTGCTGATCAAGTACGAGGGTCGTAGCCGCTGATGGCCCCTGCGCTTGTTGCCCTGCAGCAGCGCCTGGGGTACGCCTTTCGACAGCCCGAGCTGCTGACCCGGGCGCTCACCCACCGCAGCTTTGGGCAGGACCATAACGAGCGGCTGGAGTTCCTGGGCGACGCCGTGCTGGGCCTCGCGGTCTCCAGCCTGCTCTTCGACGGGCGCTCGGCGTCCAGCGAGGGCGACCTGACCCGCGTGCGGGCCCACCTGGTGCGCGAGGCCAGCTTGCATCAGCTCGCGCTCAAGCTGGGCTTGCCCGATGTGATGCGCCTGTCTGAAGGCGAGGCCCGTGATGGCGGTGCCCAGCGGCCCTCCATCCTGGCCGATGCCATGGAAGCCGTGCTGGGCGCGGCCTACCTGGATGGCGGCTACGACGCCGCACTGGGCATCGTGCGGCAACTGCTCGGCGCCACGATCGCCGAAGCGGGCGCCACGCCGACTTTCGCCCGCGACCCCAAGACGGCCCTGCAGGAGTGGCTGCAGGCCCGGCGCCACGCGCTGCCGCAATACCGCATCGTCGCCACCCGTGGTCGTGCGCATGACCAGGAGTTCGACGTCGAATGCGCCGTCCCTGCCTTTGAAGCCACCGAGATTGGCCAGGGGCGTTCGCGCCGCAGTGCCGAGCAGGCGGCGGCAGAGCGTATGCTGGCGCGCCTAACCCGCTTGTGAAGCCGCTCCCTGGCCATGTCTGACGCTGTCCCCCCTGACTCCAGTCCCGGAGCGCCGCAGCGCTGCGGTTTGATCGCCATCGTGGGCCGCCCCAATGTGGGCAAGTCCACCTTGCTGAACGCCCTGGTGGGACAAAAGGTCAGCATCACCTCCGACAAGGCCCAGACCACGCGCCACCGCATCACTGGCGTGCGCACCGTCGAGGAAGCGCAGTTCGTGTTCGTCGACACCCCGGGCTTCCAGACCAAGCACAACGCCGCGCTCAACCGCAACCTCAACCGCACCGTGCATGGCGTGCTGGGGGATGTGGATCTGGTGCTCTTCGTCGTCGAGGCGGGCCGCTTTGGCCTCGACGACGCCAAAGTGCTCGCCCTGCTGCCGGCCGACAAGCCCGTCGTGCTCGTGGCCAACAAGCTCGATGCCGTGCACCGCCGCGCCGAACTCGCGCCTTGGCTCAAGGGCATGGCCGAGCGGCGCAACTTCAGCGAGTTCGTGCCCCTCTCGGCCAAGAAGGAGGCCGACGTCACGCGCCTCTTCAAGATCCTCAAGCCCTACCTGCCCGAGCAGGGCTGGTTTTACGACGAAGACGCGCTGACCGACCGTTCCGAGCGCTTCCTGGCCAGCGAGATCATTCGAGAAAAGCTCTTCCGCCTCACCGGTGACGAGCTGCCCTACACCTCCACCGTCATCATCGACAAGTGGGAGGAAGAGGGCACCCAGCGCCGCATCAGCGCCAGCATCGTGGTCGAGCGCGAGGCGCACAAGGGCATGATCATTGGCCAGGGCGGCGAGCGCCTCAAGCGCATCGGCTCCGAGGCGCGGCAGGAGCTGCAGACTTTGATGGATGCCCGCATCCACCTCGAACTCTGGGTCAAGGTGCGCTCGGGGTGGGCCGACAGTGAAGAGCACCTGCGCTCCTATGGCTATGAATAGCCTGGGGTCGGTCGTGAGTGACGGCGTGCAGTGAGGCCCGTGCGCCCGGCAGCTGTCCAGCCTGCCTTCGTCCTGCACCATTACGACTGGAGCGAGACCAGTCTCATCCTCGACCTCTTCACGCGCGAGTCCGGCCGCGTGGCGGTCGCGGCCAAGGGCGCCAAGCGTCCCTACTCGCAGCTACGTGCCGTGCTGTTGCCGCTGCAACGCATCCAGGTCAGCCTCTCCAAGCCTACGTTGACGGAGGGCGGCGAGGTGCAGACCCTGCGCGGTGCCGAATGGGCCGGCGGCAACACCCTGCCCGGTGGGGCCGGCCTGTTCTCTGGCTACTACCTGAACGAGCTGTTGATGAAGCTGCTCGCCCGGCACGACCCGCACCCTCAGCTCTTCGACGCCTACGCGGACACGCTCGCTGCCTTGGCGCAGCGCGACGACACCGCGGCGCTGCGTGCCTTCGAGTTGCGGCTGCTGGCCGAGCTGGGCCTGTTGCCTGACCTCAGCGTCGTCACCGCCACGCAGCGCGCGCTCGACCCGGCCAGTCGCTATCAGCTGTCAGCCGACGGTGGCCTGGTGCCCGCCAGCCACGACAGCGGCGCGCTGCGCGGCGATACGCTGATCCGCCTTCAAGCCGCGCTGCTGCATGGCAGCGGCGATGCCCTGCGCGCTGCCTGCGCGGCAGAGTTGCCCTTGCTGAAGTCCGCACTGCGCGGCTTGCTGCACCATCACCTCGGCCATCAGGCCTTGCGCACCCGCGCCCTGCTGGTGGATGTGCAGAAGTTGCTCGACACTTGAGCGTCCACATCCCCGCCCCGCATGAACCCGCTCGCTCCAGCCGCCGCCAGTTGCGCCCTGTCCGTCAACGTCAACAAGGTTGCGCTGCTGCGCAACACACGTCACCTCGGCATCCCCAGCGTGCTGCGCGCGGCCGAGCAATGCCTGATGGCGGGCGCCCAAGGCATCACCGTGCACCCCCGGCCCGATGCGCGCCACATCCGCCCGAGTGACGTCCATGAACTCGCGGCCTTGCTCAAGGACTGGCCCCACATCGAGTTCAACATCGAGGGCAACCCGACGCAGAACCTGATGGACTTCGTGCGCAGCATCCGCCCGCACCAGGTCACCTTCGTGCCTGATGCCGAAGACCAGTTCACCTCCGACCACGGCTGGACTCTGCCGCAGGATGCCGAGCGCCTGCGTCCCTTGATCGAAGAGGCGAGATCCTTGGGCGTGCGTGTCAGCCTCTTCATGGACCCAGATCCGGCCGCCATGCCCCATGTGGCCGCGCTCGGGGCGGAGCGCATCGAGCTCTACACCGAGAGCTTTGCCAGCAGTTTTGGCACGCCGCGCGGGCCGGAGGTGTTGGCGGCGTTCGCCGCCACCGCCAAGGCTGCTTTGCGCGAGGGCCTCGGCGTCAACGCCGGCCACGACCTCAACCGCGACAACCTCACCGCCTTCCTGCGCGCCGTGCCCGGCGTGCAGGAGGTCTCTATCGGCCATGCGCTGATTGCCGACGCGCTGGAGCTCGGCTATGCCGAAACCGTCAAGGCCTATCTGCGCGCCATTGCCGACGCCTACCGCCCGGAGGCCGCCCGATGATCTTTGGCATCGGCACCGACATCTGCGACATCCGCCGCGTGGCTGATGCGCTGGCGCGGCGTGGTGACCGTTTTGCGCAGAAGGTGCTGGGCCCACAGGAGCTGCGTGTCTTTCAGGAGCGCCGCGCGCGTGCCGAGCTGCGTGGCACGGCCTATCTGGCCACGCGTTTCGCCGCCAAGGAAGCGTTCTCCAAAGCCATTGGCCTGGGCCTGCGCGCGCCCATGAGCTGGCATGCCTGCGAGCTGCTGAACGGCCCCATCGGCAAGCCCGAGTTTGTGCTGCACGGCGAGCTGGCGCAGTGGTTTGCCGACCGCAGCCTGCGCGCGCAGGTGAGCATCAGCGACGAGCGGGACACGGCCGTGGCCTTTGTCGTTGTCGAAGAACTCCGGCATGCGCTGGCCCGGGGCAGCGAGCCCGCCACGGCCCGCGAAGCCAGCATGCCGTCAACCCGCGCGGTGTAGCCCTGCCCCTCAGTGGGCGCCGTGGAAGAGCAGGCGCTCGGCCAACTCGCGGCGGGCTGGCGGTTGGGATTGCACGCGGTCCAGCAGCGCAATCACCGGCTCGCAGCTGGCATTGGGCGTGGCGGCCGTGGCGGGGGTGTCGCGCCACAGTTGGGCCAACGCGCCCAGGGCGCTTGCGCCCATCGAGCGCGCCAGCACCTCGGTCTCGATGGCATTGGGCGGGCGAGGCAGCCAGCGCGGCGGCGGGGACTGGGCGGCGTCCAGCAGCCATTGGCTTTCACGCACCTGCAAGGGCATGGGCAGCGTCGGGCGGGCCGCGAGTCGGCCATCCAACAGGTCGCGGCAGCCGGGGCGGCCATTGCGCTCGGCCGGTGTGCGCAGGGCCTTGAGCTGGTCGGTCACCAACTGCACATAGCGCCGCCGCAGGCCGGCATCGGCACCGGCAATCAACTGAGGCATCTGCTGCGCCAGCGGTGAGAGCGCGGCAGCCTGCACCTCCGCATCCGCCAAGCCTGCCGAGCGGGCCGCCCACATGCGCTGCGCCACCGTCTCGATGGTGCCGCCCTGACGGCGCTCCAGCGCGTCCCACACCGGGTGGGTGCGCAGCGCATCCTGGAAGTCGGCCAGGCCCGAGCTGCCCGCCAGCGGCAGTTCGATGTCGAGGGTCTGCGGCAATGGCGCCACCAGGCCTTGCAGGTCCCTCTCCTTGGGGAACCACATGCTGCGCGCCGGCGTGGCCAGGGTCTTGTCGATCAGCGACTCTGGCAAGCCCAGCTTGCGGTACGAGGCAGCGAGGTTCTGGTTGGCCAGCTCCTCGAACACCGGGTTGAAGGTGCCCGTGGAAGCGCGGTGGAAGCCGAGCCGCGCACCCGGCGTGAGCTGGCGCGGTTGGCCGGCCATGAAGACCAGGGTGCAGGCACTGGCGCAGGTGCCCACCGCACGGCTGGCATGGCGGTGCTGCTGCAGGGCCTCGGCCATGCGCTCGGCCTCGCGTACGCGGCCACCGGGCGATTCGAGCTCCACCCGCTTGAGTTGGCTGGCCTCAGCGCTTGCCAGCAGCTTGCGCACCCGCTCGCCATCGCCCATGCCGATGGTGCCCGCCACCCGCAGGCTGCGGCCATCGGCCGAGAGGCTGAGCGTGGCTTGGCCGATGGGGTCGATGCCGCGCGCCATCTGCCAGTAGTTGCCCACATTGGGCATAAAGCCAAACAGCACCGAGGCCCCGAACTGCAATGCCCCGAGCGCCAGCGTCACGCGTGCCAGCCAACCCCACAGGGCAGCACCTTCGTCGCGCAGGTAGTTGCCAGCGGCGCGCCAGGCGCCGACGATGCACCACACGTCCAGGCCCATCAGCAGCGGCACACCGAGCAGGGTCACGATGGCGCTGATCTGCAGCGAGTCGCCCTTGACACTGATCCAGCTCATCAGCCCCGTCAGCAGCAGGGCCAGCGGCGTGGCCAGCAGCATGTTGTTGAGCCAGTAGCTGCGCGCCAGGCTCAGCTCGCCGCGCCAGTGGCGAGCGATGTAGTTGCCCTCCGTTGCGGCGACCGGACGCGGCGCCGGGCGGGCGCGCCGGCGCGGCTGCTTGGAGGCCTGCTGCCAGGCTTGCGGGGCCTCGGTGGGCCGCACGATGCCCGTGCCATCCACCATCGTGGGGTCGACGTAGGGACGCGGGGGCTGGGTGTCCGCCATGCCCGGCATCCTAGGTGCCGTGCCGCCGTTCTCATTGGCAATTTGCACGCTGTCGCGCGCCTTTTGAGACCGTTCAGCGGTCGGCCTGTCCCATGAAAAACGCCCGGACGGGGCCGGGCGTTCGGGGCAGCGGAGGCTGCCGGCTTTCAGGCGCCGTGTCAGGCCTCGAAGGGCAGCTTCACCTGGCTCAGGTCCTTGCGCGTCTCGACGAGGATCAACGGGCCTTCGTCCAGCACCACCACGGGTGCTGGCTCGCGGCCCAACGGAGCGGGCGCGGGCTCGGCCGCGATGGCGGCCTGCGCGGCAGCAATCTTGTCGGCGTCCGAGTTGACCCACTGCAGCCCGGCACCTTCGGCGATGGCCTGCAGGTCTCCCAGCGGCAGCACGAAGGGCGGTG
>ERZ724505.1524-NODE-1524-length-12550-cov-7.301321_pt1 | contig 12550 bp, 11 predicted proteins | sample MGYA00376038_ERZ724505 | MGnify/ENA primary metagenome ERZ724505 (study PRJEB28724, sample SAMN07190884) | wastewater metagenome | isolation source: effluent of sewage treatment plant in Hong Hong | place: Hong Kong | collected 2016-03-17 ... | reverse complement strand
GGTGGTGACGCCACCTTGCTGATGCACCTGGGCAAGCGCGCCGAGAAGGACATCACCGTTCTGAACAACCCCACCAGCGAAGAAGAGCGCATCCTCTACGCCTCCATCAAGGCCAAGCTGGCGGTGGACAACACCTGGTACACCCGCAAGGCCGCCCAGATCATCGGCGTGACCGAAGAAACCACGACCGGCGTGCACCGTTTGAACGAAATGAGCGCCAAGGGTACCTTGCTGTTCCGCGCCATCAACGTGAACGACTCGGTGACCAAGTCCAAGTTCGACAACCTGTACGGCTGCCGCGAATCGCTGGTGGACGGCATCAAGCGCGCCACCGACGTGATGGTGGCTGGCAAGATCGCTGTGGTCGCTGGCTACGGTGACGTGGGCAAGGGCTCGGCCCAGGCTCTGCGTGCTTTGAGCGCCCAAGTGTGGGTGACCGAGATCGACCCCATCAACGCCCTGCAGGCCGCGATGGAAGGCTACCGCGTCGTCACGATGGACTGGGCTGCCGACAAGGCCGACATCTTCGTGACCACCACTGGCAACCGCGACGTGATCACCTATGAGCACATGGAGGCGATGAAGAACAACGCCATCGTCTGCAACATTGGCCACTTCGACAACGAAATCCAAGTGGCCAAGCTGGAGCAGAACTGCGAGTGGGAAGAGATCAAGCCCCAGGTCGACCACGTCATCTTCAAGGATGGCAAGCGCATCATCTTGCTGGCCAAGGGCCGCCTGGTGAACCTGGGCTGCGGCACCGGCCACCCCAGCTATGTGATGTCGTCGAGCTTCGCCAACCAGACCATCGCCCAGATCGAGCTGTTCGCCCACAGCGACGCCTACGACAACGGCAAGGTCTACGTGCTGCCTAAGCATCTGGACGAAAAGGTGGCTCGCTTGCAGCTGACCACGCTGAATGCCCAGCTGACCGAGTTGACCGACGAACAAGCGGCTTACATCGGCGTGCCCAAGCAAGGTCCTTACAAGCCTGACACGTACCGCTATTGATCACCCCCCGACGGCCTTGCGGCCGTCCCCCCTCTCCGGGGGGCACCGCCAGCAGACCGGCCAAGCCGGATCTGCGGCGGTTGCTGAGTCTCGGGCACCGAGGCCTATTTAAAAGGAATTGCATGCCACGCGCAGACCAACTGATCGTTCAACAAGGGCTTGCGCCCACCCGCTCCGCCGTGAATCGTTTGGTCGATGCCAGCGCGGTTCAATGGCTCAGCCCCAAAGGCTGGGTCCCTGTGCGCAAGGCGGGTGAAGACCTGCCGGACGGTGCGCAGTTCCGCGTCACCAATGACGATGAGTTGCGTTGGGTCTCGCGGGCCGGCCTCAAGCTCGAAGGGGCGCTGAGCCAGATCGAGTTGAACGTGTCCGGTATGCAATGTCTGGACGTGGGCCAGAGCACCGGCGGCTTCACCGACGTGCTCTTGACGCAAGGTGCCAGCCGCGTGGTGGGTGTCGATGTGGGTCATGGTCAGTTGCACGACAAGCTCAAAGCCGACGAGCGTGTGGTGGCGTTGGAAAACGTGAACGCTCGCGAGTTGGAAGGCAGTGCTTTGGCCGAGCACGCGCCCGAAGAGGGGTTCGACTTGATCGTGGCCGATCTGTCTTTCATCGCTTTGTCTAAAGTGGTGCCCCATCTGGGGCCGTGGCTCAAGCCCGGTGGTCAGGCTCTGTTGCTGATCAAGCCTCAGTTTGAAGTGGGCAAGGAGCACGTGGGCAAAGGCGGTGTGGTCAAAGATCCCGCGCAACATGCGCGTGCCCGCGACATGGTGCGCCGTGCCTGTACCGATCTGGGCTGGAAGGTCCACAAAGGTTTTGCCAGCCCCATCCCTGGGGGCGATGGCAACCTCGAATTCTTCATCTGGGCGCAGTCTCCGCTGGAGCAGGCGGCCTGATCGCATGCAGCCCTGATTCGATTGAAAGTCTGAAAGCATGAGCAAGCCTGTTGCCGATTCTGGTCGTTCGATGCCCGTGAGCTTCGAATTTTTCCCGCCCAAAACCCCTGAAGGCGTGGACAAGCTGGCAGCGGTGCGCCAGCAGTTGTACCCCTTGAAGCCTGAGTATTGCTCGGTGACGTATGGGGCTGGCGGTTCGACCCAAGATGGCACCATCCAGACGGTGCGCGCCATTTTGGCCGAAGGCTTCGATGCCGCGCCGCACTTCTCGTGCATCGGGGCCAGCCGTGCCTCAGTGAAAGCGCAACTGGAGGCCTTCAAGGCCGATGGCATCAAGCGCATCGTGGCCTTGCGGGGTGATTTGCCCAGTGGCTACGGTGGCTTTGGCGAGTTCCGCTACGCCAGCGAATTGGTGGCCTACATCCGCGAGGCCACGGGCGATCACTTCCACATTGAAGTGGGTGCCTACCCTGAAATGCATCCGCAGGCCAAGAGCCCTGCGGCCGACCTGCAGGCTTTTGTCACCAAGGTGAAGGCGGGTGCCGATGTGGCGCTGACCCAGTATTTTTTCAACACTGACGCCTATTTCCGCTTTGTTGACGACGTGAGCAAAGCCGGTGCGCAGATTCCGATCATTCCCGGCATCATGCCCATCATCAACTCCACCCAGTTGATGCGCTTCTCGGACGCTTGCGGTGCTGAGATTCCCCGTTGGATTCGGACCCGTCTGGAAAGCTTTGGCGATGACAAGGCATCGATCCAAGCCTTTGGTCTGGATGTGGTCACCGAGCTGTGCGAGAAGCTGCGTGCCGGCGGCGTGCCGGGCTTGCATTTCTACACCATGAACCAGGCCGGGCCGGTGAAGGCGCTGTGTGAGCGCTTGAAGCTGGCTTGATTGGCGCGCCACAAAGGCGCATCTGAAAAGACTCGGGGGCGGTTCGATCTGATTGATCGAACCGCCCCCGCTGGTTTATAGCCGCTGAGATTTAGTTGCCGGTGTAGACCACGGTCTCCAGGGCGTTGCCAGGCTGGATGCTGCTGCAGTTGTTGGGCGCAGCCACGGGCCCGAACAGGCCGCCGAAGCGGTCATTGACCCATAGCATGGCTTGAGGAAGCCATTGCACCATCGAGGTGAAGTGGCTCAAGGAGTACTCAACGTGCTTGATCGTCACGCCCTTGGCGCAGTACTGGCGAGCCAGGGTGCGCACGTCACCGGCCAACATCACGCCGTCGCCCTTGCCCCAGATAGGCGAAGCAGGGGTCCCTTCGAGATCACCGCCCGTGCCTTGACCGATGAACATGGGGATGGTGGGCGTGCCGCCGGTGCCCATCACGATCTTGTTGACTGCGTCGACATAGGGCTTGAGCTTGGTGCGGTCTTCGTACTCAGGCTTGACGATGTCTTTCCAATAGGTGTTGGGGTATTGCAGCAGCACGTTGACGATGGAGGCCTTCTGCATCTTGTTATAGATGGTCATGCCTTTTTCAGACAGGTACTGTGGCAGGTCGATGCCATACGAGCGGCCCACGCCAATCAAAGCCATGGGGGCAATGCCGCCCCACATGGGGGTGCCTTGCACGTAGTCGAGGTTGTGGTTGGGGTGAACCAGCACGCCACCGATGGCGGCGCCAACCAGGTTCTTGTTCACGTCAGGCGCGTACGTAGGGGCGAGTTCGGCAGCCCATTCGGAGGCAATGGCGCCACCCGAATAACCGATCAGTGCCACCTTGGCGTTGCTCGACAGGCCAATGGAAGGCGAGTTCTTGGCGGCGCGAATCGAGTCCAGGGTGTTGAAGCCGTACTCGGGGCCGGCAGCGAAGTCAGCCTTTTGACCTTGGGTGTCGGAGATGATGACCGTGTGACCACCAATCAGGAAGGGGGCGATCAGGGCGGTTTCCACGCCGGGGATCAGGTCACCCAGAGTCTTGCCGCCAGCGATGGCCCACGAGGGTTGGTCAGCGGGGTTCAGCGAGTCGTAGAACGACTGATAAGACAGGACCTTGTTCTTGTTCGGGCAGAACAGGGAGCAATTGGGCTTGATCACCGTGGTGACATTGACGACGGGGCGCATTTGCGCATCGGTAGAGCGGTACAGCAGTTGCGTGGCCTTGAAGCCCAGAGAGATCCCCAAGATCTGGTAGTTCACCACGCGGGTGTTGAGCACCGTGCCGGGGGCGATGTTGGCCAGAGGCGTGGCGCCGGTGTACTGATAGAAGGGATCGTCTGCAGGTGAGGTGGCTGCGCTGGCCACGCTTGGCAGCATCGTGGCAGCTGCGGCGGCTGCGACGAGTGCTGGAACGAAGCGTTTGGTGCTGAAACGGAAGCTCATCAATGTCTCCTGTATTTGAAGCATTGATCGTGCCCTGAGATCTGTTGCCCGTTTGTCTTGTGATGGACAAATCACGGGTTACTGATGATGGTGATTGTCCTGGGGGTTATAGGTGTCAAACGCAGTCAATTTATCGTGAGATGGTTGTAGGCCTGTATGCCTGCTGGGTGGGGGTTGGTCAGTGCGTTCTTGTACATCTCTGGCCAATTCTCATACCCAGCCTGCGCTTTGATTTCGTCCAGATTCAGGATGGTGATTCGGCCATAGGTGAGCTGAATCCATTTGGCATCGCTCCATCTGCGCAAAATCGGGTTCAGTGTGCTGCGCCCCATGCCCAGGGTTTGCGCCAGCTGCTCTTGCTGAATGTCGATGTGCGGCTGGTAGGTTTGCCGCAATCCCAGTCCGGCGGCCAGGATCAGCAGGCGGCGCGCCACGCGTTGTTCTGCGGGCGGCTTGATCATTTCATCCAGCACGAAGAACGAAATGCGGAGCTTGGCCGTCAGCAGCAAAGCAATGTGGTGCCAGAGTTGAGGCGTTTCCTGCAGCAAAGACAAAATCGCGGACCGGGGTAGAAACATTACCGTGCAGGGCGAAGTGGTCTTCATCGTGTGCGTGTAGGCGCCACCGTCGGCCAGCCCGATCTCTCCAAACCAGGCGGGGGGCGCGAAGTGCGCCATGACGCCTTCGTTGCCAGGGTCGAGTTCATTCATGGCCAGCACCACGCCTTCCAGCAGGCAATACAGGCCGCTGTTGGCCTGTCCTCGGTGGACGATGTTCTGCCCTGCGGGGATCTGCTTGATCACCCCCATGGCTTTGATCTTGTGCTGCAGGGGCTGGGGCAGCGCGGAAAACCAGGGGTCTTCCGCGAGTGGTCGAAAAATGTCCGATTCCACCTTCACATCTCCTTCGGTCGCTGATTCCGGGCGGTTATAGCGCAGGCGAGGGCGGCGAGGTCATGGGGGAGATGTGGATACAAGCGATGTCAGGGATTTTTCAGTGATAACTGGATCACTTTTGCATCAGAACGCGCGATAAGCGACCGTCTCAGCGGCTGAGAACTTGATGTTGTTCAAGCGAAAGGCGTTTACTGATCTGCATCAAGGACAGGGGTAATCCCTCGGTTTGACCCTGGTGGGCTAATGGGCAACTTGATTCAGAACAACTTCTGCCGGAGGGGCTCTTGATGCAATGAGCGCATGGATTCGCGTTGTGTGGAATCCAGCGTCTTCTAGCTTCACATAAAAAGGATCGACCATGAAGAACCAAACCGCTCTGTCCCGTCTGATCGCTGCTGCGCTGGCTGCGGCCGCCATGGCACCTGTGGCTGCTCAAGCCGACGAAGGCAATTTCCTGGTTCGCGCCCGCGCCGTGGGTATTGCCCCAGCCAACGACGGCCAGAATGTGCTGAATGCCGAGGTGACCCTGAACAAGAAGGTCATCGCTGAAGTCGACTTCACTTACTTCATCACGCCCAACCTCGCGGCTGAGTTGATCTTGACCTACCCCCAAAAGCACACCGTGTCGATCAATGGTGTGGCGGCGGGTTCGCTCAAGCACCTGCCTCCCACTCTGACGGCGCAGTACCACTTCCTGCCCACGGGCCAATTCCGTCCTTATGTGGGCGCTGGCGTGAACTACACCAACATCACGGCTGTGAATCTGCCGCTGAACCTGAATCTGGATCGGGGCTCGTTTGGCTTCGCGATTCAGGCCGGTGTGGATGTTCAGGTGGCACCTCAGGTGTTCGTGAACTTTGACATCAAGCAAGTCAACATCGAAACCAAGCTGCGTACGGCTGCAGGTGACGAGGCCGGTACCGTGAAGGTGAACCCCGTTCTGGTGGGTGTGGGTGTGGGTTATCGCTTCTGATCGATCTCTGTGCTGGGCCAGCCTTGTCGTGGGGGCTGGCCTCCCTTCATAATCGACTGCATTCAAAACAATGGCGAAGCGCAGTCGAGCCATGCAAGGGGAGTCTGTGAGCAACAAAGGTCGCTTAGGGTGTGTGGCTGTGGCCCTTTTGGGGTTGTGTGGTTGGTGGCCTGTCGTTGCAGGCGCAGAAACGTTGCCAGCCGAGTCAGGGTCAGCCGGGAGCCCTATTCCCTCTGAAAGCTCCACCACAACCGATGTCATTCTGGAGTCCACCAGTCGTACCGTGCGGTCCACCGTCGAATGGTTGGCGCGTGGCATTGATGGCACGTTCGGAGACAAGCCCTTCTCAGAGGGCGGCAAGGTCAGTGATGGCCGAATTGGCTTGAGCTTGCTGACCCGAGAGGATCGCGGTGCTTCCACCAATGTGCGTTTCAATGCGCGTTTGCGCCTGCCTAATCTGGAGCGGTACCACTACCTGTTCATCGGGAATGACGACCGTCGTGCGATCGTGACCGATCAACCCAACGACATTTCCCAGCAGGAGTTGATTCGGCAGAACATGCGGGTAGAGGACTCATTCTTCGCCGGGATTGGTGTTTGGCTGGAAGAGTCCATCGATTTGCGCTTGGGCTTTCGCGGTGGTTTGAAACCTTACGCGCAGGCTCGCTACCGTCGTCCTTGGCAATTGGGCCCGTCGGACCTGATTGAAGCGCGGGAAACCATCTTCCTGACTGTGGCCGATCGCTTCGGTTCCACAACGGCGCTGTCTTACGAGCACGGGTTCAGCCCTGAGTTCGCATTCCGGTGGCTGAATGCCGCCACCATTACTCAGAAATCGCGCAAATTGAATTGGGCCAGCACCTTGGGGCTGTACCAGTCGTTTGGTGAGGAGCGCGTGCTCGGCTTGGAAGCCCTAATGAATGGCATCGGCGGAGCCGATGTGCCTGTGGCCGACTATGGCGTGCAGGTCAAATGGGATCAGCCTGTGTACAAGCGTGCCTTGTATGGCGAGGTGGTGGTGGGGCACTTCTGGCCCCGGCCCACACTGGCCAGCCCCCGCGAGGGGGCTTGGGCCTTTGGTGGCGTGATTACGCTGCGGTTTTGACGCTGCGGCGACGTGCCGCCACGGCAATCACCAAGCCCGCCAGGGCCAGCGCATAGGTTTCGGGCTCAGGGACGGCGGCGGCAAAGGCGTGGCCCAAGATGTTGTGCGCCGCAGCCGTGGGGTGTACCCCATCCCAGAACAGGTAGTCGTCTGGGTTGGCGCAAACGGTTTTCTTGGTCGAGTCAAAGCAAGGCAGGTTGGTGACCTTGCCTGCTTGGCCATTCATGATCGCGATTTGCGTGGCCAGGAAGCCAGAGGTGTCGAAAGTGCGGATCTGGATGCCAGCCAAGTTTTGCTGCAACTGATTCAGACCATTGCTCAGCAAGCTGTTGAACTGCAGAGACTGAAAGCTGGCCAGTGCCGCAAAGCCGGGGCTCGTCTGGTTCACGCCCAATGCCATGGGGGTGACGCCCAGATTCGGCATCAGGGGCACAAAGAAGTCGCGGGCCCCCATGTTGTACAAGGCTGTGACGTCGTTGAGCAAATTGTTGGACGCCGTGGTTGGCGTGCTCAGGTCGGTCATTCCGGAGAAGAAATCGTTCGGGCCAGCCCACACCATGTAGAGGGCTGATGCGTCAGCATGGCCGCCGGTGAGCATGCCGTACTTGGCGATCTGGCCCGCCACGCCGGTGCCGTTCAGTGCATCGCTGATGTGGCTACCCATACCGGTTTTGGCTCCGCCAAAAGCGAAGTCGGTCAGGCCCAGGCCGAGGGTTTGAGCCATGACTTCCACGGCCACAGGGCCGTTCGAGAAGCGGCCGTTGACATACGGGGCAGGCGGTTGACCAATCAGATGGAACAGATTGCCGTTGTCCGACAGGCTGTCGCCGAAAGCAACGATCTGGGAGTAGTTGGCGCTGGCGGGGGCGGCCAGGCAAGCGGCCATCAGGCCTGCCAGCAAGGGGAATGCGTGCTTGTTCATCTCGTGTCCTGTTATTTTGTGTGAGAAGGGCCCCACGCGGAGAGGGGGCCATGTGACACGGATTGGAGCGGCTCACGCAAGCTCGCGTGAGCGGGTTAGTCCTGAAGTCTTCCTTGAGTTGAGCGGATTCCCCTTATCCAAGGGGGCGGGTATTCAAGGGGCTCGGTGTCAGCCGCCATAGGTGTGCTGTTCGGTGATCACAGCCACCAAAGGCTGGTCGTGCGGTTGTGCCTGCCATTGCGAATCGCTCAGCAGGCCTTGTTGCCAAGCCACCCCAATGGCGGTGATGCCGGGGTGGGCGGCCAGGTAACGGTCGAAATAGCCGCCGCCATAGCCCAGGCGCCAACCGCCTTCCGTGAAGCCGACGCAAGGCACCAGCACCACATCGGGGTCGGTTGGCCGCCCTGAAGGGCTGGGAATGCGGCACTCATCCACCGTGTCAGGCGCTTGTCCATTCCATTCCCGAAAGTGCATTTCAACGGGCTCGCGGCGCGCAAAAGGCAAAGCCAGTCGACAACCGGTTGCTTCTTGAGCCTGCACAGCCAGTTCCCTTGGGTTAAATTCGCCTTGCATTGGCCAGTACACCCCCAGGCACATGGGCTCCAACTGCTCCAGCACCGCCAACAGGCGAGCATGCAGCGCAGCTTGAGCCTCTTGGGCTTGAGGTGTGAGGATCCAGGCTTGGCGATCGTTCAGCAGTTGGCGACGCAAGGCGCCGCGATCCAGGGAGGTGGGGTCAGGCATGGCAGAGACACACAAGGCAAATCAATTGATCAGAACAAGTAAGTATGCAGTGCTGCGGCCCATGGTGGTGGCAGCTGTGGCTGCGGTGATCGGCCTGGGCGCCGGTGGGCTGCTGCCCGCACACGCAGCCGAGGGAGACGACAACACCTTTCAGGATGCGCGTGAAGCCTGGCGGGTGCGTGACAAGGGCCGGCTTCTGGCCGCACGCAATGCCTTGATCGCGGCGGGGCATCCCCTGGCACCGTGGGCTGACTATTGGTGGGTGCAAACCCGCTTGACCGAATTGGGCCGCACGGAGGCTGATGAGTTCTTGGCGCGTTGGCCCGATGCCTATGTGGCCGATCGTTTCCGCAACGACTGGTTGCAAGAGCTGGGACATCGGGGTGATTGGGCGACCTTCCTGCGCATTCAACCCGGCTTTCGCATGAACGACGACCGCGAGGTGGTTTGCTGGGGTGTTTTGGCGCGACAGCAGTCTGGCGCCTTGATGGAAGGGCCGGGCGACTGGCGTGAGCAGGCCCGTCAAGCCTGGTGGGCGCAGAAGGACCCTGACCGGGGTTGCGATGCCATGGCGCAGGCGCTGTGGTCGGCCGGCGTGCTGACTGCGGACGATGTGTGGCGCAAGTTGCGCTTGGCGGTTGAAATCGATCGCCCTAATGTGGTTCAACAGTCTGGCAAGTTGCTGGGCGATGTGATTGGGCAGGCCATTTCGCGCCTGATGGCGCAGCCACAAGCCTTTTTGGCGCCGGGTGCCGCGAGTGGTTCGCCCTTGCAGCAGGGTGGGGAGCGTGATCTGAAGCAGCCTCCGGGCGCGTCGATTGGCCCCACCTCCAGCAAGAAGGCAAAAGGCAAGGGCAAAGGCAAGTCGAAATCGCGCCCCAGTCTTGCGCCCATTCCTTTGGCCATTCCGGCCGAAGCCCAAGGGCCGCTGAACCTGCTGGCATTCATTCGTTGGACCAATGTGGACCCCGTGGCGGCCGCGCAAGCCATGTCCGATCCCGCGGCGCGCGTGCGCTGGAAGTGGCGGGCCGATGAGGCAGCATGGGCCTGGGCGCAGTTGGGCCGGACGTTTGCCTGGCGCCAGATGGCCGATGCACCGGTCTATTTCGAGCGGGCCCTGGCCGACAAGGCCTTGGCCAGCGTCAATGCCCCGTCATTGGCAGCCAAAGGGTTGAGCAACTGGTCATCTGACACCTTGGCCTGGATGGTGCGGGCCGGGGCCCGGTCAGCCACGGCAGGCGATGCCACGCGCTGGGCCTTGGTGGAGCAGGCGGTCGATGCCATGTCGCCAGAGCAGCTCACCGATGCGGCCTGGACATACTGGAAGGCGCGCGCCTTGTTGGCGCGTGCAGGTCAGGGCGCCAGCGACCCGACGCGCCAGAAGGCACGCGAACTGATGGCGCGCATTGCCAGCCCCATGCACTTCTACGGTCAATTGGCTGCGGAAGAGTTGCACGGCACGCCGGTCAAGGCGCCGCCGCGGCCAGCCGCGCCCAATGAGGTGGAGTTGGCCCAAGCGCGCGCCTTGCCTGGGGTGGACCGGTCTTTGCGCTTGTTTGCGCTGGGTTGGCGTAACGAAGCCGTGCGCGAGTGGAATTTCACCGGGGGCTACGGCAAGCCAGGCGGCTTGAGCGACCGTGAGCTGATGGCGGTGGCCGCTGTGGCCTGCGATCAGGAAATCTGGGATCGTTGCATCAACACCAGCGACAAGACGCGCCAGGAAATCGACCTGAACCAGCGTTATCCCATGCCCTTCAAGCGCGATGTGCTGGCTGCTGCGCGCGACGTGGGGTTGGACCCCGCCTATATGTATGGCTTGATGCGCCAGGAGTCGCGTTTCATCGTGGCGGCCAAGTCCAACGTGGGGGCTTCAGGGCTCATGCAGGTCATGCCGGGCACGGCGTCGTGGACGGCCAAGAAACTGGGCATTCCCTATACGCCAGACATGATCACCGACCGAGTCACGAACTTGCGCATTGGCGCGGGCTACCTGAAGCTGGTGCTCGATGACCTGGGGGGCTCGCAAGCCATGGCTGCCGCTGCCTACAACGCGGGGCCCTCTCGCCCGCGCCGCTGGCGTGAAGGCGCCAAGGTGGATGCGGCGGCCTGGGTGGAGAACATTCCCTTCAACGAAACCCGCGACTACGTGAAGAAGGTGTTGGGCAATGCGGTGGTCTACGCCCACATCATTGATGGGGTGCCCATGAGTGTCCGAAAGCGCTTGGGGGCGACCATTGGGCCGCGCGCGCTCAGCGCGCCACCACCTGAGGCGGATCTGCCCTGATCTGAGATCAGGCGCACCAAGCAAAAACGGCCCTGAGGGGCCGTTTTCCTTTTTGCGCAATATGTTCGCGGAGATCCCGCGTTTGTCGCTGAAATCAGGCTGCGACCAGCAGCATGGCGGTGTCGAACGCGCTGCTCATGGGGGGCAGGTTCATGATCATGGGCTGAGGGGCGTTCTTCGAAACCTTCACGGGCTTGGCCGCTGGGTCGTTCTGGGCCACTTCCACCTTGTCCCAGTTGCCAGCCGATTCCTTGCCCGACACGGCGATCGAGTAGAACACGCGGAAGGCGATCTTGCGCTCGCCCCAGAAGTCGGCGGCGTCGCGGAAGGCGTCCAGCAACTGCTCACGGGTTTCGCGGTCGAAACGCGAACCGTCTGGCAGCAGTTCCAGCACCACGACGAAACCAGGCTGCGGACCCGACTTGTGAACCAGATCGGTCATGCAGTCGTACAGGGCATCAAGGTTCTTGCCGAAATGGTCGGGGAACAGGAAGTCGCGGGCGATGATGTCCAGCACGTCCTGCTTGTTCTGGGCTTCGGCCAGATTCGTGTACAGGAAGTGTTGGCCAGCTGCTTGGGCTGCCTGTTGCAAGTCTTCCGGGCGGAATGCGCGGATGGATTGAACGATGTTGGGTCGAACGGATTGCAACAACATGATCGCTTGGGCCCTGGTTGCATGAAGAGGTCTGCATGCCCTCAGGGACTGAGTTGAGGGGTCAAAGAAAGAACGAGAAAAGAGCGAAAACCAAAAAACGAGTTCAGCGGCGCGGGTCAATCAGAGAAAAGCTGCTGTAGTGATCCTGCGTGTAGAAACAAGTTTCCGGTTTTTGAACATCTTTACCTCCACACACAATGCGACGAGGACCTCGATCCCTGACGCCCGGCGTGCGAACGGTGTATTCACGATAAAAGCCGCGAGGCTGACGCGGAAGGATTCTTTCCCGGTTGCCAAACACGACACCGTCTTTGGCATAAGAGAAAGGACCGCCTGTGTGAATGCGTCTGTGAACCTCTTGAGCCTGCGTAGGCAGGGTCGACAAAGGAACGGCAGACAACTGGGACTGCGTGACTTCGTGGTCGGCGGTACGGCGGGCCAGCGCATCGCTGGCAGGCCCGAAACTTGACCACCCGATCGCGAGGGCACAGAGTGCCTGCAACACTGTTCGACGGCTCAGGACGGCAGCGCCAGATGCGGTTTCCGTGGGGTTCGGAAGGGTCACCATGATGCTGTGTTTCCAGCCTTGATCAGTCAGCAATTCGGCGATTCGTGAAAGCCGTGATGCTACAGAAAAGGGCCAAAAAGCTCAAGGCCCCGGGGCGCGAAATAGGGCGCACCCGGGGCCTTTTGGTGGGGGGTTGACAGATTGTGATTTAATAAAAGGTTTGGTT
>ERZ724505.1520-NODE-1520-length-12559-cov-7.794386_pt1 | contig 12559 bp, 29 predicted proteins | sample MGYA00376038_ERZ724505 | MGnify/ENA primary metagenome ERZ724505 (study PRJEB28724, sample SAMN07190884) | wastewater metagenome | isolation source: effluent of sewage treatment plant in Hong Hong | place: Hong Kong | collected 2016-03-17 ... | reverse complement strand
CGGCTACGTCTCCGGCTCGGCGCAGGTCCGTTCCGTCTACGACTCGGCGCAGGTCCGTTCCGTCTACGACTCGGCGCAGGTCGGCTCCGTCTCCGGCTCGGCGCAGGTCGGCTACGTCTCCGGCTCGGCGCAGGTCCGTTCCGTCTACGACTCGGCGCAGGTCGGCTCCGTCTCCGGCTCGGCGCAGGTCCGCTACGTCTACGACTCGGCGCAGGTCCGCTACGTCTCCGGCTCGGCGCAGGTTCGCTATGCGGGTCCCCGTACCCTCATCGGCCGCTACTCCAAGCAGGCCACCATCAACAGCCGGGGTCGCGTCGTCGACTTCACCGACGACGTCATCCCGGACTACCGCGACACGGCCGCATGGCTCGACGAGAACTGCCTAACTCCGGACGAGGACGGCACCGTCGCCCTCTACAAGGCCGTCGACGCCGACCTCCGCTCCCACAACGGGAACCGACCCAGCTACACACCCGGCACGACGGTCACCGCACCGGACTGGCGCGACGACCACGAATGCGGTGGCGGCCTGCACGTCTCCCCGAACGTGTTCCTCGCGGAGTCGTGCGCGACCGGGGACGTCGACCGGTACGTGCGGGTGCGGGTGAAGGTCGCGGAGCTGCGGGGCATCGGGTTCGAGAAGTGCAAGGTGCCGTCGCTGGTCGTGGAGGCCGAGGTCGACTCGTTCGGCGACGACCTGGCGGTGACGGCATGACCGCGACGTTCCTGCGCATCACGGACGCCCCGATGCGCCAGACGATCACCATCGCCCGCGAGGCGCTCGACGCGGTCCTCGTGTGGGAGCCGGTCCGCTGGGTGCGGGACGTGCCCGCCGACCCGACGGCGGTGGACGAGTGAGCCAGTTCGCCCCGCCCATCACGCGCCGCGAGGGCCGCTCCTTCGGCCGCGCCACCCACTGGTACGTCGACGCCAACGGCCTCAAGGTCCCCGGCGTCACCTCCCTCCTGTCCGACGGCCTCCCCAAGCCCGCGCTCGTCGGCTGGGGCATCAAGTCGGTCGCGGAGTATGCGATCGACCACTGGGACGAGCTGACGGTCGAGAAGCCGTCGGACCGGCTCAAGACGCTCAAGGGCTCCCCCTACGCCGACCGTGACGCGGCCGCGAACCGCGGCACCGCGGTGCACGCCCTCGCCGAGCAGCTGGTGCACGGCGTCGAGGTCGACGTGCCCGACGAGCTCGCCGGCCACGTCGAGTCCTACGTGCGGTTCCTCGACGACTGGCAGCCCGCCCCCGTCCTCGTCGAGCGCACGATCGTGAACTACTCCGTCGGCTACGCCGGCACCTTCGACCTCGTCGCCGAGGTCCCCGGCATCGGCCTGGTCCTCGCCGACGTGAAGACGAACCGGTCCGGCGTATACGGCGACACCGCGTTCCAGCTCGCGGCGTACCGGTATGCCGAGTTCTTCGTCACCGACAGCGGCTCCGAGGAGCCGATGCCCGAGGTGGCCGGCTGCTACGTGATCCACGTCCGCGCGGACGGCTACGACTTCGTGCCGCTGCAGGCCGGGGAGCGCCAGTTCACCGAGTTCCGGCACATCGCCCGAGTCGCGCGCGCCGCCCAGGACGCACGCGGCTACGTCGGCGACGCCCTCACCCCGCCCCGGCTCAAGGAGTCCGCATGACCGAGATCGCAGTCCGCCACGGCGAGGTCGTCACGACCCTCGAGCCCGTGCACACGGCGCCGAACGTCGCCGTCGCCGCCCTCATGGACTGGGCGCAGTCCGCTTCCGCAGCCCACGAGATCGCGAAGTCGCTCGTCCGCACGTCTTTCGTGCCCGAGGGGTTCCGCAACAAGCCCGACGAGGCCACCGCCGCGATCCTCGCCGGCGTCGAGGTCGGCCTCCAGCCCATGGCCGCGCTGCGGTCCTTCGACGTCATCCAGGGCACCGCCGCGCCACGCGCGAACACGCTCCGCGCGATCGTGCAGTCCCAGGGCCACGACGTGTGGGTCGTCGAGTCAACCGAGACCCGCGCGATCGTCGCCGGCCAGCGCCGCGGCTCCACGCAGGAGCAGCGCTCCGTGTGGACGATCGACCGTGCCAAGCGGCTGGGCCTCACCGGGAAGAAGAACTGGCAGGCGCAGCCGCAGGCGATGCTCGTCGCCCGCGCGACGTCCGAGCTGTGCCGGCTGATCGCGTCCGACGCGATCCTCGGCCTGCCCTACTCCATCGAGGAGCTCGTCGACGGTGACGATCTGGCCGCGGCGGACGTCGTCGAGCTGCCGGCCAAGCGCCGCACCGCGAAGCGTTCGACCGCGAAGCCCGCGACGGCGAAGGTCGAGCGCGTCGACGCCCCCCCGGCTCCTGAGCCGCAGTACGACGAGCCCCCGTTCGACGACGACTCCGCCGCCGGGGCCGGGGAAGCCGACGACTCGACCGGCCCGAACTCGGCCGAGCAGTCGGAGGCTCCGGCGGCGGGCCCCAGCGAGGCCCAGAACCGCCTCATGCACCGCATGTTCCACGACCTCGGCATCAGCGACCGCGACGAGCGCCTCGAGTTCACCAGCGCGATCGTCGGCCGGGTGCTCACGTCGAGCACGGAGCTGACGCGCGCGGATGCGTCGCGGCTCATCGACCATATGGCACGCGAGCTCGGTGAGGTCGCACCGGACGTCGAGGACGCGTCATGAGCGCCCCATGGATCGTCCTCGTGCTCGGCTGGGTGTTCCTCCTCGCACTCACCATCGCCCTGGTCCTGTCGCGCGCGTCCCGTGAGCGGGAGATCCGCCGCGAGATCGCCGCCGACATCCGCGCGCTGGCCGCCCGGGCACGCCGGTTCCGGCCGGAGGGCGGGCAGTTCATCCACGGGCTGCTCACCGCGGCCGACATCGCAGACCGGACGCCGGTCGACGCCGGCTACGGCACGCAGGACTCGTCGGGGCGTGTGCGTCCCGCCGGCGACTACCGGAGGACGTCATGAACGACATCGCCGGTGTCGCCCTCTTCCTCCTGCTCTTCGCCGTCGTCGCCCTGCTCGAGCGACACCGACGCCTCGACACGTCCGAGCTCGACGCCTACGACGACGTCATCGAGCACGAGCGGGACCGCATGTACGGAGCCCCCTGGTGAGCCGCGACGTGCCCGTCCGCCTGGTCGTCGTCGGCGAGCTGATGTGGCGCGCCAAGCAGTTCGTCGAGTGCTTCCTCAGCCTCGTTTCGCCCCGGCGGTGGTCCCGATGAGCGACTGGCCCGACAACATGCTGGTCAAGCCCATCGTCACCTGGCCGGGCGAGCTCACCAGCCGACGCAGCACGTCACCGTTCTCGGCCACCTGGTCGAGCACGCTGCAGCTGCTCGCCCGCGAACTTCGCGAGGTCAGCGCCACCGCCAGGGTCCTGCAGGTCGCCATTCCCGAGTCCGACTTCCGCATCGACGGCTACCCGCGCGCAAACGCCCGACAGCAGCACCCCGGCGTCATCGTCTCGTTCACGACCCGCAAGGCCGGTCCTCTGTCGTTTCCGTGCGACCGGTTCCACCACTGGCAGAGGGACGACCGACGGGTACACGACCTGGCACATCTACGCCGACTTCGGCGATGTCATGACGCTGAACGTCGGATGGTCGTGCGGCAACCCGTTCTACTACGGCTACGGCCTCAGCGTCGCGGTTTTCCCCGCCGATGGGGACGCGTCATGAACATCGACTGGACGCCGAGCGCCGACTTCGTCGCCGTGCTCGTCCTGTGCCTCGCGTTCATCGGCCTCGCGACGCTGCTCGTCGCGGCGTGGACCGCCGCCGTCGTCCGCTGGGAGGAGCGCCGCCGGCAGCGGGCGTGGACCGACCGCCTCGGCGCTGCCCGTGCCGTGACGACGGGGTCGGAGTTCCGCGCCGACGGTGGCGGGAACATCCGCGTCGTCGAGACGGGGGAGACGTCGTGAACGCCCGCCTCGCCGAGGCCGTCGCGCAGTGGGAGGCCGCCCGTGCCGACGCCTGCGCCCGCGAGGTCGACCGACTCCTCGCCGAGCTGTTCGGGGAGGAGTCGTGAACGACGACCTCGACCTCGACCCGTTGATGGATCAGTGGAACAGCGGCGACTTCACAACCCAGGACTTCCGCCGCGTCGTCGCTGCTCTCCGCGAGGCCCGCGCCGAGGTGGCTGACCTGCGCCGTTTCTGCGCCGAGTGGTCGACGTTGGAGGCCGAGCGCGACGAGGCTCGCGCCGAGGTGGAGCGGCTGCGGCTGGACGCCGGCAAGCGTCTGTCGTGGGCGATCTTCGCCGTCCGCGACCACGACGCCTACGCGCAGCCGTTCGTCCTCATGCGCGACACCGACGTCTCCGGCGTCAGTGGGACGGGCGTCGTCGCTGACGGGGTGGCGTTCCCCGACGGGACTGTGGCGCTGCGCTGGCGTGGCGGCAACCCGACGTCGGTCGTGTTCCACGACAACGGCGTCGAGTCCGTCGAGGCAATCCACGGGCACGGCGGGGCGACCCGCCTTGTCTGGCTCGCGGAGGACTTGGAGACAACCGCCGAGGTCGCGGCCACCTACGACGAGCGCGACGACTGGCGACGCCGGTACGAAGCCCTCCGCGACGGAATGACCGGGCTGTTCCCCGAGGGCAACGACCGAGGGTGGGGCGACGGTGCGGTCACGATCCGCAACGCCGACTGTCGCGAGGTCGTCCATGCCGTCGTCGCCCGCGTGGAAGGGGACGAGTCGTGATCGACGGACTGCCCGGACTGCTGTTCCTGCTCGCGTTCTTCGCCATCCTCGCCGGCTGCGCTGTCACCGTCCGCCACGACGACAAGCGCCGCGAGCTCGACGTGTACGAGCGCATGGTCGGAGGTGGCTGGGGATGACCGACCTCGACCTCGGAATCATCGCCGCGCGCGGCGGCGAGTGGGCCGACCTCGCAGCGGAAGTGCTGTCTCTGCGGGAGCGGGTGCCCTGCACCTGCGCCACGTACTACGCGGTCTACGAAGGCCCCGAGGAGGACTGCCCCGAGCACGGACGAACCTACGCGGAGTGGGTCGAGCGGGTCGATCGTCTGGCTGAGACGAACGCCCGTTACCGGGTCTCCACTGACGCCGTCCGGGCGCTGTGCGAGCAGCGCATCGCCGAGCACGCCGACTACGTCCGCGGCGTGCAGGACGGAACGCTCATCACGCTCGACCGGTTCATCGGCCCGGCGCAGGTGAACGTCGCAGACGTCCTCGCCGCCCTGGACGTCCACCACGACCCGTCCACGACCACCGAGCCGCTCATCTCGACCGAGCGCAGTGGCTGCGGATGTGCGGGCCACCACATGCCGGGCGTGCGCCACATCGTCGCGTGCTGCGACCAGCCGCACATCGACCAGCGGTTCCCATCCGCGACCACCGACGGAGGTGCGTCATGAGGTTCCACTACCACCGGCAGCAGTGGCTCACCGACCGTCGCTGGCAGCGGTTCCACTTGTTCTGGCCGAACGGGCGGCGTTGGCGTGGCCTCGGCATCGTCGTGTGGTGCCACGAGTTCTCGCTGTCCGCGACCACCGACGGGGGAGCATCGTGAGCGACCTCGACGACCGTTCCACCCGCTGCATCGCCTGCGGCCACGAGCGTCTCTGGCACGTCCAGCCGGGAGTCGCCACGACGGACTGCTCTAGTTGGACTCCCGCCGGGGAGACCCACGAAGCGTGCTCGTGCCCGGCGTTCGAACCTCCCGTGCCCATGCCCTACGACGGGCCGCGCATCGTGTCCGGCCCTGGGCCGCTGGGGCTCGACGCGATCGACCCACGGAAGGCCACGCCCGGCCAGGTGGCCGACCTCATCGCCCTCGTCCGGGCGAAGGAATCGTGGATCGACGGCGCGAAGGTCGACATGGCCGCACTGGAGGAGGCCGCCGCCAAGGCGACCACGTGGCACATGGAGGCGCTGGACGACCTCGCGGCCTGCGTGGCCGAGCGCGACGAGGTCCGCGCCGAGGTGGAGCGGCTGCGAACACTGGCCGACGACAACTGGCGCTCGCTGGAACGCGAGGCGACCGAGCACGCCCGAACGCTCGGGCTGATCGGCCAACCCAAGACGGGCGAGCCGCTCTCCGAGGGTGAGCAGCGACGGTTCGAGGCTGCCGTCGAACGCGGCCTGCGGAAGCGTGCCGAGGACCAGCGCGACGACTGGCGACGCCGGTACGAAGCCCTCCGCGACGGAGTGACCGGGCTCGCTGACCGACTCACCTGGAAGCGACCCGAGCACAGCCCGTGCGGCACCCCTGAGCAGATCGAGGCGTGCTGCGGCAGCGAGCAGTCCTGCGACGCGATGAACCCATCAGTCCTGCTGTGCGGGGCCAGCGACCTCCGTGCCGTCGTCGCCCGCGTGGAGGAGTCGTGAACGGCATCGTCCACAAGCGGAAGATCCGGACGCGTTGGTACAACGACGTCCGCTCCGGTCTCAAGCACGCCGATCCCGCGCCGCCTGCGTTCTGGGCCGACCTCCTCGACCCGCCGGCGTCGGCGGCCCTTCGCAGGAGAGTGGCTGACGCCATCCACGCCATCGCCGTAACCGTGCAGGGGTGCGCGTGCGAGGAGGGCCTGCACGGGGCTGAAGCCGACGCCGTGCTCGCGGTCGTCGCCGACTGGCTCGCCGCGCAGCCGGTGACACTCGCCCGAGCGACCAAGGACGACCCCTCGCCGTCGCCAGAGCACGTCCAGCGCGAGCACGACCTGCGACTGTTGCGCGGCGAATCGTGACCGGCACCGCCCGCGTCATCCGCGCGAACGCGCTCGCGCTGCCGCTCGAGGACGCCACCGTCGACCTCGTCGTGACGTCGCCGCCGTACTTCGGACTGCGGTCCTACCAGGACGGCGGCGAGCACTACGACGGGCAGATCGGCGACGAGGCGACGCCCGCCGAGTTCGTGGATGCGCTGCTCGCGGCGACGCGGGAGATGGTGCGCGTGGTGAAGCCGTCCGGGTCGATCTGGGTCAACCTCGGCGACAAGTACGCCAGCAGCAGCACCCCTGGCCCGCAGTCGCAGTCGACGACGATGACCGGAGGCAGGCACAAGGGGGTCGAGAACGTCGAGCCGCGGCGGTTGCACAGCGGCGCGCCGACGAAGTCCCTGATCGGCGTGCCGTGGCGGTACGCGCTGCGCTGCATCGACGACCTCGGCCTCATCCTGCGCGCCGAAGTCATCTGGTCGAAGCCGAACGGCCTCCCCGAATCCGTCACCGACCGTGTCCGGCGCTCGCACGAGACCTGGTTCCACTTCACGCGGGAGCCGCGGTACTTCTCGGCGGTGGACGAGGTGCGGGAGGAACACAAGGTCGACATCAGCGGGTGGAAGGTCGCCAGCCAGCGCCGCGGCCTCGAGACTGCGCCCACGACTGGCGTCAGTTCGGCGATGGGACAGAACCCCCTCGGCAAGCTCCCCGGCTCCGTATGGACGATCCCGACGCAGCCGCTCCGCGTCCCCGACCACCTCGGCGTCGACCACTTCGCCGCGTTCCCGATGGAGTGGCCGCGGCGCATCATCCGCGGATGGTCGCCGGCGGGCGGAACCGTCCTCGACCCGTTCGGCGGCGCAGGCACTACAGCCCTCGTCGCTCGCGCGTGGGGCCGCCACGGCATCAGCGTCGACATGAGCGCCGACTACTGCCGCCTCGCGGAGTGGCGCACCAACGACCCCGGCGAGCTCGCCCGCGCGATGCAGGTCGAGAAGCCGCCGAAGGAACTGCCCGACCAGCTCGACATGTTCGGCGGCGACGCCGCATGACCGCCCCCAAGACGGAGGAATGACGTGCCACTGCCCTGGGTGCGACTCGACACAAACATCGGTACGCACGACAAAATCCTCGACCTTCTGACCCGAAAAGACGGCCACAAGGCGTTCGTTCTGTACGTCTGCGCCCTCGGATGGAGCGGCGGACAGGGCACGGACGGGCACATTCCCGCCGGTGCGATCGCCGTCAACCACGGCACCCGGAAGCTCGCCGACACCATCGTCGACGCCGGCCTGTGGGAGCACGCACCCGCCGGCGCATACCAGATCCGCAACTGGGCGAGACGCCAGGAGACAGCAACCGTAAGGGAAATCAAGCGCACCTTGCAGCAGATGGGCGCGAAGAAGACGAACTGCAAGCGGTGGCACGGCCCTGACTGCGGCTGCTGGCAGCGAGACGAGGGCGATGCGTCGTGAGCATCGCTGCACCGATCGGTCTAGCGAGTCGCTGTGGCGAGTCGCACGGACGGACGGACGGACTGACGAACGAGAGAAGCGACAACCTAGCGATGGGAGATGACGCTAAGTGACGCGCGCGAAAGGCAGCGCCAACGGCATCGGCATCGTCTACGCCTGGCGGTGCATCGCCCACCCGCACCTCGACCACTGCGACGCCGCCGGCACCGGACCCGGCAGCGACCGCGCCGCCGCGAAGCACGTCCGCGACACCGGGCACGGGACATCGTGCGTCGGGACACCCGAGGAGGACGACCGTGGTTGACCATCCCGAATCCGGCATTGCAGGACGCTGGCGCTGGAAGCGGATCAACGAGAACGACCGCCACGGCTTCCAGATCCCCGACGGATACCCGGAGTACGTCGTGTTCGACATCACCGACGACGACCCGCCCGTCGCATTCTGCTCGGCGTGGTACGACGCCGAGACGACGGCGCAGGCTTACCGCGCCCTGGACGGTGCCGAGTGACCGACGTCCGCTGCGTGATCTGCACACGCCACCAGCCCCGCCCCGCAGCCACCATCTGCGGCCACTGCCTCGCCCGCATCGACGACAACCTCGCCCGCATCGCCGAGCTCACCGCCTGGGCCGCGTCATGGCTCATGCCCCGCACCGGCCACGGCGACACCGGACGCTCCGTCCTCGGCAGCAAGCCTCCGCTCGACATCGCCAGCCTCGACGCCGCCATCACCTGGCAGGACGCCGCCGACTACCTGCGCCAGAACGCGCCCCAGGAGCACCAGAGCGCCAACGCCTGCGAGGCCTGCGCCTGGCTCACCGCCATCGCCATGCTCGAGCTCAGGGGGAAGTCGTGACCGACCTCCTGGACCTCCTCGACGCGGTCGCGGAGAACCCGCAGCCCCTCGCCCAGCAGCACCGCGACCGCATCCGCGCCGCGATCGTCGCCGACGGCCGCGCACACGGCGGCGAGGTCAACCCCAACCGCGTCCGCGCCGCCCTCTCGAACCGGCACGGCCTCACCGTCCCCCCGCGCATGCTCTCCGCCACCTACGGCGTCATGCGGACCGAGGGCCTCCTCGAGCGCCACGGCTGGATCGAGAACGACGACACCAAGGGCGGCAACGCCGGGAAGTTCGTCGGCCGCTGGTGGCTCACCGAGATGCCCGGGAGGCCGTCATGACAGCACCCAAGGGCGGCGAGGTCATCGAGGCCGCCGAGCGCCCCGACCTTCTCGCGCCTGGCACCGTCCGCCGCCCCGCGTGGATCCGCGAGCAGGACTGGGCACGCATGCCCTGGCCCGCGAAGTGGCGCGCCGCCAAGGCCGAACCCGCACGCCTCGCCACCGCCGCACGACGCCGCGAGGTCAAGGCCATCGTCGACGACGAAGCAGCACGCCGCCGCCTCGCCCTCGTCCTCGACGAGCTCCTCGACCAGGCCGTCGTCATCCCCGTCGACCCGCCCGACGTCACCGCAGCGCGCCGCGCCGCCCTCGCCGAGGCCAACCCGTATCGGAGGCGCGCATCGTGAGCGGACCCCCGACCTGCCCCTCCTGTGGCAAGAAGACACTCACCCGCCACTGCCCGTCCACCAACCCGACCTGCACGTGGGACGCCTGCGTCGAGCAGACCTGCAAGGCCACCGTCGACCGCGTCACCGGGAAGCACAGCCACCCCCTCGTCAGCCAGTGCAACACGTGCGGGGTCGTCGAACGGAGGCCGCAGCGATGACCGCGCCGTACTACGCCGACGACTCCGTCACCCTGTACCACGGCGACTGCCTCGAGATTGAGGCATGGCTCGCCGCTGACGTCCTCGTGACCGACCCGCCGTATGGCATGGCCTACGTCTCCGGATACCGCGACCCAACGACCCGTGTCGCGGTGGCCGGAGACACGTCCCCGGATACTCGTGACGCGGCGCTCGCGGCGTGGGGCGACCGCCCCGCGCTGGTGTTCGGGACGTGGCGAGTCGCCAAACCGAAGGGGACGCGCCAGGTCATCACCTGGCACAAGACGAGCATCGGGCCCGGGATGGGCGACCTCGCGATGCCGTGGGGCAACGCCACGGAGGAGGTCTACGTCCTCGGCGCAGGGTACGTCGGTCGACGCCGCCAGAACCTCATCGCCACGGCCGACCAGCGCGGCGGCACCGTAGGGGTTGCCGCGCTGGTCGGCCACCCGACGCCGAAGCCGGTCGGCCTACTCGAGCAACTGATCGAGTGTTGCCCCCCCGGAGTCATCGCAGACCCCTTCGCGGGTGGCGGCTCCACGTTGCTCGCCGCGCGATCCCTCGGGCGCAGGGCGATCGGCGTCGAGCTCGAGGAGCGCTACTGCGAGGTCATCGCGAAGCGTCTCGCCCAGGACGTACTCGACTTCGGGGACGCGTCATGACCGGCCACGAGCCCGTCGACGGCTTCCCACTCGAGGTCAGGCAGAAACCCACCGGCCGCCCCGACGGCTGGTTCGCCGCCTGCAGCTGCGGCTGGACGGGCCCGATGCGCGAGCGACAGTCCACGACGCTGCTCGACCAGAACAAGCACGAACGCGACATGAAGGAGGCGGCCGCCTGATGGCCTGGGTGAAGTTCGACGACGGGTACGCCGACCACCGCAAGGTCGCCGGCCTGTCCGACGCAGCCTTCCGCCTCCACACAGCCGGGATCCTCTACTGCGGCAAGCACCTCACCGACGGCCTCATCGAAGGCGTCGAGGTACCCCGCCTCGTCCGCAGGTTCCGCAAGGCCGCCCTGGTCGAGCTCGTCGACGCCGCCCTGTGGATCCCGCTGCTCGACGGCGCCGCCTACTCCATCCACGACTACCTCGACTGGAACGACCCGGCCGACGTCGTGAAGGACCGCCAGGAGAAGGCCGCCAAGCGCAAGGCCGCCTGGCGCAACCGGAACGCAGGAGGAACGCCGTGAGTCACGCGTCATGGAACGCGTTCCGGAACGCGTCCGGAACGCTGCCCGAAGCCGAAGCCGAAGCCGAGAAGAGATCTACTTCCAGCCGGAGTGATGCACAGACGCCCGGGCGAGCCAACGAGACCAGCCTCACCAGCCGCATCCGGAGCATCCCCCAGGCCGCCGCGCTCGCACGCCTCATCCTCGACCTGCGACCCGAATGGAACCCCGCAGCCGTCTACGGCTGGGCACTCAACGACGACCGACCCTGGGCACACGTCGTCGCCGCCGGCATCAACGGCGCCAGCGACCGCTCCATCCGTGAACCCGCAGGCCTGCGCTACGCCGGACCCGCCGCCCCGTCGCCTGCCATCACCTACCCCACCGTCACCGAAGCCCTCAACCCCCAGCTGTGCGAGCACGAGTTCCGACTCGGAGCCTGCCCGTTCTGCCGAGGAGGAGCCGCAGCGTGACCGACCACGACACCCCCTGCGTCCTCCGCCACGACCGACCCCGACGCGCCCTCCCCGCCAGCCTCATCTGCGCCAAGCACGACCGCGACCTCCGCGACGACCTCCGCGACATCGAGCTCCTCTACGCCCTCCTCGACGACATCACGGAACCCGGCTCCGTCGTCGCTGACGAGCTCATCCGCTACGCCAAGCGCCCTGACCCCCAAGCGCCCATGCGCCTCGAGGTGGCCGTTCTCCGCGACCACCGCACCACCTGGGACCTCAGCCAGCCAGACGCTGTCAGCGTCCTCGCCGTCGTCACCGACTGGGCCACCATCGTGCGCGAGGACATGCGCCTCACCGAGCCGGCCAAAGCCACGATCACCAGCGAGGTCAGCACCCTGCGCGCCCAGCACGACTACGTCATCGCCCAGGCCTGGGTCGACGAGTACGCCCGAGACGTCCACCGCGCCGCCCAAGCGCTCCGCCACGTGTGCGGGGAGCACGAAGGCCGGCCCGTCGGACGATGCCAGGTCACCCTCACCGACCAGAACATCTGCGACGGCCCCCTGTTCCCCGACCGCTACGGCCTCATGCGCGTCCGCTGCGCACGCTGCGGCGAGACCTGGGACCACGACGACCTCCGCCGCCTCGGCCTCGTCCTCGACTCATGAGCGTGTCGGGTTGACCAGCGCAAACGCACGTGCGACTCTCCTCGTGCAGAGCCATGCCCAGACAGCGGGGCGTGGCTCTCGGCGTTGAGGGGTGACGATGCCACCCAAGCGCAGCACCACCGACCGCGGATACGACGGCCGCCACAAACGCGAACGCGCGAAGTGGAAGCCCAAGGTCGAACGCGGCGAAGCCGACTGCGCACGCTGCGGCGAACCCATCCAGCCCGACGAGCCCTGGGACCTCGGCCACACCGACGACCGCACCGGCTGGACCGGCCCCGAACACCGCGACTGCAACCGCCGCGACGGCGCCAACAAGACCAACGAACGACACCAGCCAGCCGTGTACGTGCCCTCGATCGACTGGTGAGTTTTCAGAACCGCACCGGGCGGCGAC
>ERZ724505.1519-NODE-1519-length-12560-cov-4.062295_pt1 | contig 12560 bp, 16 predicted proteins | sample MGYA00376038_ERZ724505 | MGnify/ENA primary metagenome ERZ724505 (study PRJEB28724, sample SAMN07190884) | wastewater metagenome | isolation source: effluent of sewage treatment plant in Hong Hong | place: Hong Kong | collected 2016-03-17 ... | reverse complement strand
TTTTTTCAAATACCTAATCTCCCTAACTATTTCCCAAGTTAGAACCTTGTTGCCCATAACAGGAGGCTTTCCTCCGTCTTTACGAAATCTATGAAAATTATTCTTCGACTGAGTTACTAGCTCTAAATTAGAGATTTCGTTATTTAAACCATTATCATCTAAATGATTAACTACCAAATCTTCAGCTAAAGGAGCGCTTCCAAATTTAGCATAAATAATCCTATGCACCTGAAGCATCTTACCTTTATACTTCAACGCTCTGTATCCGTCTTTAGTGTATCCAGCAAGTCGTAAAAGGCCGCATGTAGAGAGCTTTCCAGTTCTAGTGGTAAGAGTCCAGATATCACCTGTAGGTTCAATAATATAATTTTGATCTTTTAATAGCTGATCAATATATTGATCATTACTGCAAATCAAACGGCCAGATCTTTTCACTGTTCCCCCGAATATCTTTAAAGATTACTTAGACGGATATTTATCTTTTTGAGGTTCTGGATCCCATGACGAATCTAAGACCTTCAAATGAGAAAGCATAGTCACAGGAGGCATCATACCTTGCTGTTCTAATACAAGTAATATTTTAGAATACATCTGGTCTTCAGTATCGCAACAAACACAATTCATGTGTTCGATAAAGGCATTTCTTAGAATTTTAAGCATCTCAGAACGTTTCATTAACAATTTCCAACTTTAGTATAAAAATCAGTTTTATCTCGTTGATCTTTGAAATACCTTTTTCCAGCTTCTGTGAGAACTCCGTTAACGCGAATCCACCCATAGTCAGGATGAAACATGTCTGGGGAATCTCCGATATCACCAGCAAGATTACTTAGAGTATCTTCCACTATAGCCGCCTAACACTTAATAGACTGTTGTGACCACTAAGAGACACCTCAGCGATATGTCTCTTATTAGATAACCGCCTTAAAAAAATACAAACTCCTCGATCTGAAATATTACAACACGTAAATAACACGCTAGTATCAGAGTCTTTGATTTTATACAAGTTCCGACCTAAGATTTCAATACGCCCTTTGTATTTCAAAGGTCCTCCTCAGATCGAAATCCGTACCATACTGGAATTCTAGGTTTGTCTTTAACTCCGTGTGGTTGTGATCGATAGTGAACTAGTTTTCCTAGATACTTTTCCTTATTATCCCAGATCTCTTTACGAAGTGCTACAGTAAGACCCACCCCCGTACCAATCTTGAATTCAACACCGTCAGATTTACGCACTAAGAATGCTCCGAGAGTATTTCCTGGAACCATATTCTCTTGCTTAGAGGCACGTTCAGAATGGCCGAAAGCATCCAATTCTTTTTCATTTTCATTATGCATGAGTTCTTCAAAACCGATCACTTCAGCTTCGCCATCTTCAAAATACTTGATCGCAGTCAAATATCCTTCTTTTAGACTTGCTCGTCCACATTTGTATGGAGATTCAGGAGACCGGATCATTGTGCCTTCGTGGCCTTCTTCAAGGTGTTTTGCCATGATTTCTTTAAGCTCATCCAAACTATTAACCAACACTCCATAGAGAGGTTTGCAAAATGTAAGAATGTTTACATTACTGAATTCTTCAGCCAAGTGAACTTGGCGCTCAGCATATGGAGTATCCAAAGAGTTTCTAACAATATCAAAAACTAAGTATGTGAAGTCCGGAGTACCTTCTCGGCCCATTACCATTGATTGGACATCTGAGAATCCGTTACCGCAGAGAATTTCTCCATCAAATCCGTCTGGACAGTGCGCCTCAATCATGTTTCTGATATGATGGTTAGGAATTGGCTTGAATGATCGGCTGATGGCTTTACCGTTGACTTTAAGACATCGAATACCATCAATCTTTGGAGTAGCTAAAACTGGAAATTTGATATTTTCTAAAACCGGTTTTTTTGCGGCCAGAATTGGTGCGGTAATCATAAAAACCTCAAAGTTTTGTTATAAACAAGCCTATTAACGTTAAAACTATACCAACGATTTGAGTGTTTGAAAATCTAGCACCAAAAATTAATACTGGAGTTATTGCATAACACACCATAAGGATTGCATCCCAAACTAGACCCTTGATCATAAGTTGTGATGTGTTTAATTCAGCTTTAGCAATACTTAGCCATATCGCATTCGCGGCTATGGCGCCAATCAGTCCTACTGGGAAAAACCAACTAGATGCTTTAAACTGAGAGTGGTATGTAGCATAAGACATTCCCGCGTATAATACAAAACCAGCTATAAACTGGATGTATATCATTCAAAGCCTACTAATTGCTTTGCAGTTCGTACTGCTTTAACCGCCATGGGATGGGAATGGACAAACATGTCCATTGAGTATGGATAATCATATAAAACACCCAGCTCTTTAGCAATGCAGCGCCAAGTAAGTTTCATATTAGAAAATTCTCGATCTTGAATTTTCGATGGTTGCAAAAGTTCGTATCTAATATAATTTTCAACCATGATTTTTAGAGTGAGATCTTGAAACTCAGATGTAAATTTAGGTTCGAGGCGCTTATACTGTTGTGCCGCCTGTCCGTTACCGTAACATTTTTCAAAGTCGCTCACGCTTCCCCCTAAGACCTGATCGTCCTTTATATATTCCTAGCTCATGTCTAGAATAGGACTTAATATTAATTACGTCATTATCCGATTTGTACATCTTTATGTATCTAACCGGATACACAGTAATAGAATATCTAAAATTCCACCACGCGTAAACAAGTATAGCTAAACACCAATACTTTGTCTCAAATCGAAACTCTTTATGTTTTAGATAGACCCAGTGTCTACCGTAAATAACAATCCACATGTCATTCTGATTGATTCGGTGTTGCAAGTGACTTGAACGTTTCGATCATCTCTTTTTGAAACTTGTTAAGTTGGGTAACAAATTTTGGCTGGGGTTTCGCATCATCTAAAGCGTTGTGATCGACTCCCTCAGATTTATCAACCTTCGCGCCTTTACCAGCAACATACCTTTTAAAGGTCCTAAGATCATAGACATTATAGAACATCCATGGGCATTTTACTTCATACATCCTAAAAAGATCTTCGATAATAGAAATATCAAAACTACTACCATTTCCCCATGGATTAATTTTAGAAATAGTGTTTTGGCTCAAAACCCATTTTGAGAAAGTATCCAACACTTCTTTTGCAGGTTTTGATTTTTCATTGAAAACCTTTTTAGCAGCTCCTGACTGACCCATCCACCAACGTAAAGTATCACCGTCGATAGTTCTTCCCTTTTTAAGTTGTTCATCAACATCAAAAGCCATGTAAAAAGTAGGACCTATTTCTCCGGTTTCCTGATCAAAAAACACCGCACCAAGAGAAATCACAATAGTAGATGGAGTTTGTCCTAACGTTTCGAAGTCTATCATTAAGTCTTGAAATTTTTGCATTAAAACATCCAGGGTTTTTTAGGTTCGAAATTCTTTATATACCACGAGTCTCTAGGTTGATTCCAAGTAATCTCTTTGGACGAGTCCTTAACTATTTTCAAATTTGAACTTTCAATGATCAAAAATACCTTTTCTAGAATGTCGTCAGCCCCTAGATCCGCATCGTTTCTCAATTGATATACGGTATCCTTTATGAATGTTTGTGGATACTCTTCAATCTTAAAACCTTTCGAGTAAACACATATCAAAAGACTTTCAACTAATGCCTCGTAACGGTTTGAAATCTTGGATGATACGATTAAATTAGAAGCGTAATTCTTAATAAGGTTCAAATCCCAAACGGATAGATCTTTAAAGGTCATAGAGGCTCTTCTTTACGAACTCTTGGACCCATAGAACCTTCGTCAAACACTCTAATTTCAACCCCGGTTTGGTATTTATCATTACACTTAAATACCAAAGTGCGCTTATCATGGTCGATCTCTAGACGAACAAATACCTCGGAGGTATTCTTCTTTACCCAGTGAACTACTTTCTCTAGATCGTCAATCTTCAACTTCATCGGCCCCCGCCTTTTTAAAGGGATTCTTATTTTCAAAATCTAAAATAGACTTTAACCGAGCTTCCACATAAATGGATAACGACTTATCATGAATACATCCTAGCATCTTTTTGATCTCGAGAAACGCCTCTTTTAGACCTTCTTTTCGACCTAATTCAAATGCATCTGAAATTGAGACTCTTAGAGATTCATTAGGTTTCAATGGACCGTTTCCCCACTATTGGGTTTTTTAGTTCTTGTAAATTCCATTATAGCCTCGTCATATTGGTACTTTGAACTAAAAAGTTTCGTATTAGGTTGCTTTCCCTGAACTTCTGATTTAGCGAAATCTTCAATTTCGTCCTCAGATTTATTATCCAACCAATCTGAAAGTACCTCTTGAGAATTATATAAGTCTTTAAGGGCTAATGCATCCTCACCTAAATAAGTTTCTCCAGCTGTATCCTCCATGTAGGAGTCATAAACTTTGACTAATGGATGAAATTTGTAAATTTCCACGAACCATGAGATTACATCAGGATGCGGAAGATCGACGTGAAAAGAAACTACAATGGATCGTTCTCCATCTTTTTCAAAAGATCCAAAAAGCAACTTAAAAAGAGGCCGTTTGTCTTTGAAGAACGTATGAATATCTCGATGATCTACATCAAGATCTAGGTTGTGGACATCCTTAAGCTTTCCAATAACATATAAGTATTCTTGGTAAAGGTCCGTAGTCATAAGAATAACTATACCTTATCGCTATCCGGTAGGTCTAAGATATTTTCGTTTTTTAAGGTTTTGCGATATTGTAGCCATCCTCTAAAATTACCATAAGTGTCTCGAGTTGATACACATTGGGCTTGGTGCTCTGTTGGAGAGGCATGAATTGGAGCGTTTCCAACCAATCGCATATATAAATCTTTGTCTTTTTCTAAAGACTGTTCTGTCCCGTCATGGGTGTTGTAAGATACTCTAGCGCATCTAGCTACCGACATAGTAATCAAGTCATCAATTGGAAATTTAAGTCTTTCTTCTGGAGTTACAAATGGTAAGTGCCATTCACCTAATTCAAGGACTTTTGGGATTCTCGCTGTATACAAACTATACATAGCTTTTGCGAGTTCTTGAAATTCCGGTTGAGCATCTTTATGACATCTTAAGGCGAAGAAATTAGACCAGTCTGTAGCTGACGCCACAACTGTGATATGTTGAAATGGTTCTAACAATCTATTTGCGTGTTGCTTATGGACCCCAAGATCCGACAAGCGCTGTACATAACTTAGCATCGAATCTCTAGCTTCTAGCCAGATTTTCTGGGCTTCGGTTTGGTCCTCAACTACATCATTAGCTTGCATACCTTTACAGTTTTTTGTAAAAGCGCTGGGCATAGCCGGATTATTTTTAATAGCTTCAATGAATTTAGAAACCGGAATGGCTCTAGAACTGGAGGCATTTCTAGAAATAACCCGATGTGTCATAAATTCTGAATGGATAAACCTAGGATATGTAAGAACGAACGTCGTCAACCTAGTATATTTTGAGTGATCTGGTGCAATAGAATCTTCAATGATCTCCGCTTTGATCATATTCCCCCTAATCTAAGAATGGATTTTCCTTTCGGAAAAACTCTACAATCTCTCGCCAAGATTTTTCAGAACTTGGGCATTGGTCTTTACTTTTAAAATTATACCCACCATACGGAAAATGGACAAAAGTTCCTCCATTTTTTTCGAATTTAGTTTTCCACTTATGGGCATTATCGTCAATCAAATAGTGTCCTGATTTTAAACCTTTGTCTTGTGTAAGAATAAGTTTCTTATAAAGTTGAGGAAAGTGCAGTTGAACCCACTTAGCTTTATCTGAATAGGATTCTGGGCACTCTGCTAAAGGTTGTGTCAATATCCACAAATCGAATCCCATTTTAGATAAATCAAAAATGGCGCCTTTAGCTCCCGGCAGTGGCTCCAGATTTAAAAAGAAATCCTTAGACCACATCTTATATTCTAAGATTTCACCGTTAGGTCCTGCGGCTGCAGACCAAAAATCAGCTAAAGTATCATCCATATCAATATATAGAGTCTTAGCTTTCTTCATTTAGAACTTCCCGTTTAAATCTCTTAACAAAGTCTTTTCGCCAGTCATCGTGACTTCGATTTTGAGCTTCTTCATGAGATTTTCGAACCCTAACAGGTTTTAAAATATTTGTTATTTCGCTTCTCAAAAATGAAATCTCTTTGTCCTTTTGTCGTAAAAGTGCTTTAAGATCCTTAATTGTCTCATTAGCTTTCTTTTGGTTTTCTTTTGGAAAAGTCTTATTTCGCATGTGATCCTATACGTGGATAATTTCGCATTGGAAATTTTTTGAGTATATGTCTTCTCGCTCATCTGCATGTTTTATTAAATACCTTGATCCCTCGAACCTAAAATCATGTATATATGCTTGCGTTTTCCCTTTACATAGCCTAAGGACTCTCCCAGCAGCTTGGACCATAGTAATTTCAGACTTTCCGCCTTGCGACATAATTAAATGATCTGTCGATCTAATATCGATGCCCTCTCCCACAACTGAGGAACCAATAAGGATTTGCGTCTTCTTATCATTAAAAGCTTCAATATTATCGTTGATCTCTTCTTTAGAGTTATCTCCAGAGATGTAAGAATTCTCGATACCAATCGAGTTTAAGTACTCGTGAATAACCAATCCGCATTTGTCTTTCTTATTTACCAAGATCAAAATTTGCTGACCCTCATAGGTTGACACAATTTCTGATATTTTTGATAAAAGCGCAGGGTTAGCACAGTAGTGATTATCATATTCTTTTTGATAATTTCTATTTGGAGTACCATTCATTTGATACATCCTAACTTGCACTGGAGTTAGGTACCCCTCACTAATTGCCTTGTGGGCGGGATATTCATATAACACGTTAGATAAAAACGACCACATTTCTAGGGTCTTAGAGTCATTTCTTAAGAACGTTCCAGAGAAACCGAATCGATAATAGACGTGTTCTAAGTCTTTTAAAAGACTAGTGTATGTAGATGCTCCGGCATGGTGCACCTCATCAACATATACGGCATCGATCCATTTTGCGAATTCTGAAAACTCTCCAGTCTTTACTAAAGATCCTAATGATTGTACCGTTACGATACTAATTGCGGCGGGTCTTTTTAGTTTTCTAATTTTCTGAGCGTCTAAAAGTTGTACATTACCATTTCCAAACCATTCACAAAAATCATTATATAGCTGGCCACTTAAAGCTCTTGATGGCACGATGATCAACGATCTACACGAGATCTGCTTAATCAAATATGCCATCACTAAAGACTTACCAGAACCTACGGCAGCTTCAAATACGCCGCGATTGGCTTTTAGCCCTAACTCAATCATCTCTTTTTGATAATACCTGGGTTCCCATGGAGGATTATTCCAGCGAAGAATGGCGGTCTCCCCTGGAGACTTTCTAAGATCTTCTACTATATATTGACACTTTAAGGCGCCCAAAGCCTCAAGGGCAATATTTAATAGACCAGTTGGAAACGTATCATTTTGATACAAACAAACATATTCATTAGCTTCTAGTTTGGCTAAAGCTGCCTTTACGGCATAGAACTTTTTGTTATCTTTTTGCTTTCGGGCAATCTTCATTTGGTAGAAGAGTTGGCCTCTCTCAGACTCGATATCATTTTTATAAGTCATGACTTCAGAAAGCAACGATCTTGCTTCGTCCGAAGTACAATCCTGAACTTTACAAAATGAGTTATCTATTACCAATCTCACTTATGTATTATCCACTTCAAAACTATAAAGTAATCAACTTTTTTCGCATGTTTAAAAAAAGTTGTTTACCTCGAGTTTTGCGACTCGGTAATATGAAATACATCTGATATTCCATGATTTCATATAGCTGCTAAACTTAATGCTTCTAATATGGAGAGGACGTTCACATCGATCCGGGCATGGACTATAAAATGTTATCCGTAACTCGTTATTCGTTACTTATTTTATAGGCGACTTTACTTTCAAAACGAGTCTTGATACGATTCCTTATCGGAGGATCCACGTGCACAAAAGAATTGTCTCTAAAGACGAATTAAGTCAACCAAAACTAAATGGACTAACTAAGATCGCAGATATTGTTAAGAGGACTTTAGGCCCAGGTGGACTTCCGATTCTAATCGAACGAGTAGGTCAGACTTTAGAGGGTACACCAATTGGTCCTAAAATCACCAAAGATGGTGTTTCTGTCGCTGAAGAGTGCTCTTCTGAGATTGAAGAAGAGGATATCGTAATCCAAGCCGTTAAAGGAATCTGTAGAAAAACAGTAAATGTGGCAGGAGACGGTACTACTACTGCTATTGTTTTAGGAGAGGCGATTGTTAAGATTGCGGATCAGGTTCTTAAAGCGGACACTAGTTTAAATCCTCAGTTAGTAAAAGAATCAATCGAAGAAGCATCAAAAGATGTGATTAAGAAGCTCAAAAAAGCATCTACAAAAGTCAAAAATACAAAAATGATTCATCAAGTAGCTACTATTTCGGCTAATGGAGATGAAGAAATCGGTACTATTATTGCTCAAGCTTTTGAACACGTGGGAGCTGAAGGTGTAGTTACCGTTGATGAGGGGCATTCCAGTAAAGTTACCCTAGACAAAGTAGATGGATATCAGTTTAGTAGAGGAGCTGAAGGCCGAAATGCCTTCTTTAATAACTCACAAAATACACAATTCGAAGCTGAGAATGCTGCCATCATTATTTATGATGGACGGTTGATTTCGTATACTCAACTGATTCCAGCCTTGAGGATCTTAGGTGGAGTTTCTGTAGTAGAAGACGGATCTGAACGTCCAACTAAACCGTTCCCGCCTATTGTAGTCATGGCTAATGAGTTTAGTCCAGAAGTATTGCAGTTTCTATTGGTCCAAAAAGAACAAAGCGGGTTGTCCGTTTGCCCAGTCACTGGCCCTAATGTGACCCACGTTCGCTCAGGATATTATGATGATATTGCTGCATATACTGGTGGCACGCGCCTTGGTAATGGTTCTAGAAATCTAGAATCTATTGAACCTGATGATTTGGGATTGATTAAAAGGGTTATTTCTGACAAATATAAGACCACTTTTTATGAAGGTCAAGGTTCAGAAGACGAAATTTTAGCTCGTGTACAACAACTCAGGGCTGCAAAAGAATCGGCAGAGTCTCCGTACGATGCTCAAGTGCTCAATGATCGGATAGCAGCCCTAACTAATGGTATTGCTAAAATCGGTGTAGGTGGTAGTACTGAGTTTGAGATTAAAGAAAAATATGACCGTATTGAAGATGCGCTTAACGCGGCAAGAGCTGCTATTCAAGAGGGTGTAGTTCCTGGAGGTGGTTCAACACTTCTAAGAATCGCACTTAGTCTTGACCCTACAAAGAGTGTTGGTCATATGATTTTACGAAAAGCACTTCAAGCACCATTTTGCCAAATTTTGGAAAATATTGGACTTTCATCTGAAAAAATAGAAGAATTGTCATGTGAAGTTGCAAAGAGTGATTCTATTGTATATGATGCCCGAAGCAAACAAATTAAGCGGGCGATTTCTTCTGGAATTATTGATCCAGTAAAAGTCACAAGAACTGCTCTGGAGAACGCGGTAAGTATAGCTGGATTATTGTCGACTTCCGGTGGTGCAATTATCTATAAAAAGAACAAAAACTAGAACGCTCTAGTTTTCTCGTGATAAAATATATTCATAAATTTCCGCTTGAAGTTTTGGCCCTGCATCTTTCCGCCCCCGGAGTATGCAGGGCTTTTTAGTCTGTCAAGGAGTCCATCTTGAACAAATCGAATAAATTGCTTTCTAATCTGGTCGCCTTCAGAACTTACGCAAAATATCTTCAACACGCATCAAGACGCGAGTCTTTAGAAGAAACTATAAACCGAAATATGAATATGCATCTAGAGAAGTTTCCTAAACTCTCTAGGGATATCATTAAAGCTTACAAACAAGTCCATGATCTTAAAGTTATGCCATCAATGAGGTCTCTCCAATTTGGCGGTGATGCGATCATGAAGAATAATGCACGTATCTATAATTGTGCGTTTGTCCATATTAAATATACCAGGGTATTTGCTGAGGCCCTGTACCTCCTCTTATGTGGAACGGGTGTAGGATATTCGGTGCAAAATCATCATATTTCCCAACTTCCGAATATTAGAAAACCTAAGCGTGAAAATACCCACATTATCCACGACTCAATTGAAGGTTGGGCAGACGCCGTAGACGCTTTGATGAATGCGTACTTTCATGGAGCCATTCGCCCTATCTTCGACTTTTCCCAGATTTCACCTAAAGGTTCCTATTTGGCAACGACCGGATCAAAAGCACCAGGTCCTGAACCACTTCGTATCGCCCTAAACCTCGTTGAGAATAAACTACAAGGGGCGCTTGGTCGTAAACTTTCAAGCCTAGAAGTACACGATATTATCTGTATTTTGGCTGATTGCGTATTAGCAGGCGGTATTCGTAGAGCTGCCCTGATCGCCCTATTTGATAAGAATGATATTGCTATGTTGACTTGCAAGCATGGTGAATGGTGGACTAAAACCCCATACAGAGCTAGGGCGAATAACAGCGCAATGCTTCTTAGAGCAACTACGACTCAAGAAGAATTCATGGCCGTGTACGATGCCTGTATTAAATCGAATGCGGGAGAGCCTGGGTTCCTATGGGTTGACGATTTAGAAATGGGAGCGAACCCGTGCGTAGAAATTGGTCTACAGTCAAATCAATTTTGTAATCTAACTACTACAAATATGACTGGAATCAAGAACGAAAAAGACTTCCTAAATCGAATATACGCGGCGTCGCTTCTCGGAACTCTTCAAGCTTCTTATACAGACTTCCCGTATCTTGGTGAAAAGTGGAAACAAGTTACCGAGTCCGAAGCTTTAATCGGTTGTTCTTTCACAGGCATAGCAGATTCGCCCGAAATTACGGCTGAACTACTCCAAAAAGGAGCTACGTTAGTTCGAGAGGTTAATGAGAAATACGCCAAATTGATTGGTATAAATGTTGCGGCGCGCACTACTGCAATTAAGCCAGAAGGCACCGCCAGCTGCGTTCTTGGGTCGGCTAGTGGAATACATGCCCGACACGCCCCATATTACCTACGTAGGATCCGGTTGAACAAGGAAGAGTCCCTGGCTAAGTATCTTAAGAAGGCAATCCCTGAGTTAGTCGAAGATGACCTCTTTAGTAATCGCGATATTGTCGTTACAATTCCACAAGAGTCTCCAGAAGGAAGTATAGTTCGGGATCAGGAATCAGCTATGACTCTTCTTGACCGAGTTTTGTTCTATAATAAAAACTGGGTTATTCCTGGACATCGTTCAGGTAAAGCGCGTCACAACGTATCGTGTACCATTAACTATAAACCTGAAGAAGTCGAAGTACTTGCTCAACGCATGTGGGACGAGAGAGAAGTTTACTCAGGAATTAGCCTTCTTCCGTTTGACGGCGGAAATTATCAACAAGCTCCATTTGAGGATTGCAGCGAAGAAACGTTCCAAAGTATAAATAAGTTGGTAAAAGATATAGATCTAACTCAAGTTTTAGAGATGGATGATCAAACTAATATGGCTGAGCAGTTAGCATGCTCGGGCGGTGTCTGTGAGGTTCGATGATATCTCTTAAAAAACTAAAGTATTACCACGATAGGGCCGTAGTCGTGGCAAGTATGTCGCCGGATACTTCTACTAAAGTGGGGGCATTACTTATTCATGGAGAGTCGGGCGCAGTAATTTCTGAGGGTTTTAATGGTTTTGTGCGTGGTGCATCTGATGACAAACTTCCGATGACACGACCTGAAAAATATGACTATATGATTCATGCGGAAACTAACTTACTTTGTAATGCAGTTCGCCACGGAGTCTCTACAAATAAGTGTGCAGTTTATTGCACTATTTCTCCATGTATTAAATGTATGCGGATGTTGTACCAATCCGGAATAACTGAGATTTACGTAAAAGGCTTTTATTCTGACTTTGAAAAATGTTCAACCATGCAAGATCTCAATATCCAAGTTACCCACATAGATGAATTTTTTAAAATATCTGTAATTCCTAGAGTCATAGAATGAATTTCCAAAAAGGCGTAATTGTTACTTTAGATCAAGGGCAAACCTTTATTATCGATACAGATGAGGGTGATACCGTCCTTTTGACCCATCCGTTGTCTCCTGAAATACTAGTAAGAGCTTTAAAAAGTAAAGTAAATACTACGTCTGCCAGCGTTAAAGACACGTCAGAGCGAGGTTTAGATTTTGCTAACAATCATAAAGATAACTTAGATTTTGATACCAAAAAGGATTTAGAGGGGTTATCGATTGTCTATATGGTCCGTAGAAAACTAACTCCACGTCAAAAAGCCACGTTAGCCACCATTTGTGGTAATTTAGCAAAAATTCAGTTTAACAATGATGTCCGAGCTGCAGGATCTTTTATCGTTACAAACGAGTCCCTTCTTGATGATTTTAATCGTATGTGGTATAGAAATCTATTCAATATTATGATTGGTAGGGCTGAGTTGAGATCTAAAAAACAATCGGAAACTATTTTCAATATAGCAGGT
>ERZ724505.1517-NODE-1517-length-12598-cov-5.890457_pt1 | contig 12598 bp, 19 predicted proteins | sample MGYA00376038_ERZ724505 | MGnify/ENA primary metagenome ERZ724505 (study PRJEB28724, sample SAMN07190884) | wastewater metagenome | isolation source: effluent of sewage treatment plant in Hong Hong | place: Hong Kong | collected 2016-03-17 ... | reverse complement strand
TCTATGACGGGATCAATGTGATTGCCGATGATCGTATCCCCGAGGGATACATTGGCGTCGATATGCCAGACGGCTTGGCGCTCATCAAGATCGACGTGACACTCATCCCCGACGCCATCGAGCAGGAGGCCGGGGATGCTACGATCATCCGGGCCGAGCAGCAGGAGGGGTGAGGGGACTGTGGACGTGATTGACACATCCCAGTACATGACCATCGAGGAAGCAACCGATCCGGGCCCAATAACGGGCAAGCGGCTAATGCTGTTTGGCATTCGGCTCTGGCAGGAGGACGCCAATGCACGAGAACAGTTCGAGGTGCTGACGATGCACATTCTTCAGCGGTTGGGATATGCATCGTTCGATCACCCCCAACCCCCACGGGCGGCGGGCGAGGAGGGGTAGCGATGGGCGACATCTATGACGCTTATGCATTTGTGAGCACAAGGACGTACTACCTTTGCCCAGAGTGCCGGGACAAAAAGAACACCATCGAAGAGCGCGTGTTCGAGGCGGACTATCCGGGCGGTATCTACAGCCTACGGGATGGGCATTCCGAGTACGCAAGCGACGAGGAGCGGGCGCTGGTCAAGGCGGACATCAAACTCGTCAAAGATGGCGATCTCTACACCTGCCCGTATTGCCACAAGGTGTGGCGGATCATGTTCGTCGAGCAGTCAACCTAACCATGCACGCCCTCCACCTGCTCAACCAACTCGCCAACGCCCTCGCCGTCTGGATCGCACGCCGCTGGCAGACCACGGGCGGCGTTGTCCTGCTGGGCGCGATCACCGGGGCGATGGTGGCAGGGGTGGGGATTGTGGTGCATTCCGCTGCACATTGACGCATTCTGGTACAGTTATGATGTCAGGATGTGCCATACCCTACCCGTGGTGTGCACTCCGTGGGACGAACAATCCGGACAGATAAAAATCGAATCGCCTTCCTCACTGCTCTCGAAGCTACAGGTTCGATGAATGCTGCCCTGCACAAGGTGGCATTCGGCAAGACGGCGTTCTTTGCCTGGAAGAATGAGGACCCGGATTTCAGTGATGCGGTTGAAGCAGTTCTCAATCTTGCCCGTCAGTCGGTGGCGGCGGAAGCCGAGCAGGGACTTCGGGATCTGATTGCCGAACGGCACCCGACCGCTATCATCTTCGCACTTAAGACACTGATCCCTGATGTATACGGTGACAAGACCAAGGTTCAGCACACCGGAACCGTCAAGCACGCCCACACCAACCTAAGTGTCCTGACCGACGAAGAGATCGACTCACTTGCTGCTATTGCCGATCGCGTTCATGGTCGAGTCTGATGGTGCTGGCAGTCGAGCAATACGCCGACGTGGTGCAGCGTGAGCCTGATGCCATCTGGGACCAGCGAGCGCAACGCCGTCTAGCATCCTTCGCCCGTCGCATGTTTCCCAATTACCTGACCGCACCGCATATCACCGATTTGGTCAACGCGCTCGAATGGGCGGCAAGCACTACGAACGCCCGTCTGATCGTGACCATGCCGCCCCGCCACTCCAAGAGCCTTCATGTCTCGGAACTCTTCCCCGCCTGGTATCTCGGCAAGTTCCCAAACAATCGGATCATTGCCGCCAGCCATAGTGCGGCGCTGGCCTACACGTTCAGCAGGCGCGTTCGTAACTACATCCAGAGCGATCGGTATCCGTTCGACGTGAAAGTTGCCGAGGACAAGGGCGCCGTTCAAGCGTGGGACATTCACGGCACACGCGGCGGGTATCTCGCTGTCGGCGTCGGCGGATCGCCCACCGGGCAAGGCGCCAACCTGATCATCATCGACGACCCGTTGCGTTCAGCGGCAGACGCCGAAAGCGAGACCGTACGAGAGGGTCAGATCGAGTGGTATCAGGGGACGATCCGGACGCGTCTGGAACCGGGCGGCTCGATCGTTATCACGGCGACCCGCTGGCATGACAATGACCTCACCGGCTTCTTGCTTAGTCAGCAAGACAGGGGCGGCGAACAGTGGCGCGTTCTGCACTTCCCTGCCATTGCGGAAAGCGGTGATGCGCTGTGGCCGGAACACTGGCCACTGGCCGAACTGGAACGTATCAAGGCGTCGGTCGGCTCGCGTGCATGGCAGGCCCAGTATCAGGGCGATCCACAACCTGCCGAGGGGGGGATGATCAAAGCAGGATGGTGGCAGCGATACACCGATTGGCCGGATGGGCTCACATCGGCGGTTATCACCGTTGACTCTGCGTTCAAAACCGGCGTGGCGGCTGACTACTCCGTATTTGCTCTATGGGCATCGACTGGTACGGACGCCTATTTGCTCAACGTGTGGCGCAAGCGTATCGAGTTCCCCGATCTGATCAGGATGGGATACGCCGCGCACGCGTGGGCGGCTGAGCACTTGCCGGCAATCGCCTCGATCCCCCTCGTTGTCGAGGACAAGGCGTCGGGACAGTCAGCAATCCAGCAATGGCGCCGCGAGAAAACACTGACCGTTATCCCGTTCAAGATCCCGGCTGGCAGCTCGAAAGAAAGCCGCGTCGAAGCCGTGTCACCGTTCATTGAGGCCGGTAAGGCGAATGTTCCGAAGGGCGGACCTGGGTGCCCGTTCGACGTGGACGCGTGGCTGCACGAGCACGATCGGTTCCCGTTCGGCGAACATGATGATCAGGTGGACACGACCGCAATGGCATTGTCCCGATTACTCTCCAAACCCCAACCCAAGCAACTAAAGGCCGTGGCCGTTCCACGTATCAGCACCTGGAGTCACTGACAATGGCACGCGGCAAAGGTAAGGCAGAGGTCGGATTCCCTGGACTGAACGTACAGGGCGGCATCGTGTACGACGAGTGGGACAGGCGGCTCAAATCCCGCAAACTCAAGATGGAGCAGTATCGGGAAATGGTGGACGATGCCACCGTGTCCGCGCTCCTCACCGCGTTCGACGCCCTCATGCGGTCAACCGACAAGCACATCAACCCGGCAGACAGTTCGCCGGCCGCAGTTGAGTGGGCAGACTTTGTGACCGAATGCTTCGACAACATGCGCGGATCGTGGGGCGATCTTCACAGCGAGATCAACACCGAACTGGCCTACGGATTCAGCGTGTTCGAGATCGTCTACACCGCCCGCGACGACGGCAAGGTTGGCTGGCTTGACTGGTCCCCGCGCTCACAGGACACCGTGCAGGAATGGGTGTACGACACGGACGGGCGAGACATCACCGCGTTTGTGCAGATGGCGCCACCGAAGTATCAGCGTGTCACCGTTCCGCTCGACCGGTGCATTCACTTCAAGACCCGCCGACGCAACGAGAACCCCGAAGGTGCCAGCATCCTGCGGGCCGCGTACGACAGCTACTACAACCTGAAGCACATCAAGCGCATTGAGGCGATCGGCATTCAACGGGAGCTTGTCGGTGTGCCCTACATGCGGCTCCCGTCCAGCGTGATCGAAAACACGACGATGGTTCAGTCCTACATCGACGCGGCGGTCAGCCTGTCCCGTGACGAGCAAGCCGTGGTCATCATGCCGTCCGACACCGACGAGAACAGCAATGACCTGTACACGTTCCAACTTGCGAACACCGGTGGGCAGCGCGCCATCGATACCGATCCCGTCATTGCCCGGTATGAGCGCATGATCCTGCGGTCCTCGTTGGCCGACTTCCTGACCCTCGGTGACGGTGGCGGCGGATCGTACGCGCTGGGCGTGTCACGGGCTGACCTGTTTGCGAACAATGTGCAGGCGATTCTCGACAGCCAGGCGGACACGATCAACGACCAGGCGATTCGTGTGCTGTGCGAGATCAACAGTTGCCCGCCTGATCTGATTCCGACACTGGAGTTTGACCGCGTGCCGAGCGGTCGGGCAATGGCATTTGCAGAGACGTTCGCCAAGATCGCGCCAACCGGCGCAGTGGATACCAGCAGCGAAGAGGTCCGCCGCATCGTTTACGACGTGCTGAACATCCCCTACCCCGAGGACGGCGAGCAGACGGACACAACGGAGCAGGTGGATGACCCTGAGCAACCAGAGACAGAGGCGACGCCCGAAGCCGACCAGCCCGCAACGGAGCAGGCAGACGTGCAGCAATTCACCGAACCACTAACCGACAGCCTGATGGCACGGGCACGGCAAGCGTGGAAGGATGCGGTCGGCGATCAGTTCGCCGACATGTTTGATGCGGACGTGGCCTGATGCCCGTCAAGTGGATCTACAACGCCACCCGGCACGTGTTCATCAACGAGCGCACCGGCAAGGAACTGACGCATCGGCAGATGGTCACGATTCGGGACGCGTTCGTTGACTCCCGCAAGGCGTATGTGCAGGCCATCGTCGAGCAGTACACATCCGGCGCTATGACGCTGGCTGAGTTGAACACCGCGCTTGCCGCCACCACAAGTGAAACGATCACGGCATTGAGCGTGATCGGAGCAGGTGGACAGCAGCGTGCCGCGCAGATGGGGCCAACCTTCCGCGACATCGTGCAGAGCATCCTCGACAAGCAGGTGCCGTTCTTCGGCAAGTTCATGGCTGAAACGGCGAACGGCAGCGTGTCCGACGCCGAACTGGCCAACCGTGCCGGGTTGTACCAGGACGCGGCAATCCAGGCGTACGAGCAATCCAACGCAGCCGAGGCGGGCATTGAAGACCTGCCCTATTGGCCGGGGGATTGGGGGACGGAGTGCAAGGCAGGCTGTCGGTGCGCGTGGGAGTTCGAGACGGTGTATGAGGGCGACGACGAAGTGACCTACGCCACATGGCAGACCGAAGAGGACGACGCTGTGTGTGACGACTGCCAATCCCGATCGAACGCGTGGCAGCGGCGAGAGATTGGTAGAGTGCGCGGTGCGGCGCCGCAGGTGGAGGCTGCTTGATGGTGGCCGCACCAGTGCAGCCATCGACGCAGATCCGTTGTCCGCATTGCGGATGGGTGCATGGCGAGGCGCTGGAAGGTGCAACCGGCCAGATGCGCTTTCGGTGTCACAACCGGTTTTGCCGCAAGTGGTTCACCGTGCGGCTGGATGTGATTTGGGTGCATCCCCTTGACGTGCGGACCCGCAACCCGTAAGATGCACGTGGAGACAACTCCGTTCTAGGCCCTTGAGCCCGTCGATGCTGTTTAGCGTCCGGGCTTTTTTGTTGGCCGATACCACAGACCAGCCAATTCATCTGTTCTTCGAGGAACCGACGCTGACATCAGCACCGGAGCGTATCCCCGTGCTCCCCACGCCGGGAACGTACCCACATCCCACCTACGGACCGCTCGACTTCGGCACCGACACCATTGCCCAGTTCGTCAGCAACTTTGCGAACGGCGTGTACGGGCAGACGTTGCCGATCGATGTTGAGCACGATCACCTGTCCGGCGCAGCGGGATACATCAAGCAACTCCACACCAACGAGAACGGCAGCGTTGATGCTGATGTGACCTGGACGCCGATGGGCAAGCAATTGCTTGCCGAGGATCGGTTCCGGTACATCTCGCCGTCCATCCTCACGAGCTGGACCAGTCCAGCCACCCGCACCACACACAAGAACGTGCTGACCGGTGCGGCCCTTACCACCCGGCCCTACTTCAAGACCGCAAGCCTGCGGCCATTGATCACGGCATCAGAACCAGTCGTTACCTCCACAGTGGAAGGGATCACCATGTCTGAAAAGACAGAGACGCAGCTCGCCGCTGAGGCGGAGGGCAGCAAGATCGTTGAGCAGTCGTTCGGCGCTCAACTGGCTGAGGCACACGCTGCCAACGCCGCACTCAAGACCCAGGTGCAGACGTTCAGCGAACAGTTGACCGCTGCCCAGACTGAGATTCGGGAACTCAAGGACGCCGCACAGGATCGGCAGTTCCGCGAGCAGTTGGCTGGCGTGACCGACCTCGACGCCCGTATTGCTGAACTGAAGGCACTGCCGGTTGAACTGCACGAGGGCTACATCAAGCGGGCGCAGGGTGAGGTTGCCGCGCGTCGTCAGTTCGCGGAGCGCGGACCGGTTGGCAGCCCGGTGGCCGGTGATGGCACATCGGCGCTCGACAAGCTCAACGCGAAGGCGGCTGAGATTCGTGTGGCCAATCCCAGCATGACCGAGTTCCAGGCGTTCGGCGAAGCGGCCGCCCAGAACAAGGACCTCTATTCGGAATATCGCCGCGAACAGCGCGCGTAAGAAAGGGCGAACCCTATGGGCAAGCGAGCATTTGAGGTTCAGGGCTTCCAGGTCCCCGGACTTGTCGCGGCAGCGGATCTTTCGGCCAAGCAGTATTGCTGGGTCAAGTTGACCGAAATCAATCAGGTGTCGGCCATTGCTGCGGATACCGATCAGCCGTTTGGTGTGTTGCAGAACGCGCCGACTGCTGGTCAAGCCGCTGAGGTCATGGTCACCGGTGTCTCGTATGTAGTTGCTGGCGGCACCATCGACGCGAGTGCCAACGCGAACGTCGGCCCGAGTGCAACTGGCACCGCTGTTGCGCGTGTGACTGGCACCGACGCAACCCGGTATCGCGCCGGTATCGCACTCTCCGACGCTGCTTCTGGCGACGTCATCCCGGTTCTGTTGATCACACCGCTCTTCGCGGTCACCGCCAACTAGGCAGGAAGGAAACTAGGCAATGGCTAATCCCATTCCCTCGGCGGTGCACATTGATGTTCCGCTGACCAATCTCGCAATCGGGATCTTCCAGGACCCGGCCAACTTTCTGGGAACGGTGTTTCCGCTTGCTCCAGTGGACAAGCAGTCCAATAAGTACTGGGTGTGGGATCGTGGCGATGTCCTGCGGGACAACTTGCAGGTTCGTCAGCCCGGCACTGAGTCGGCTGGCACTGAGTTCAATGTCAGTTCGTCGTCCTACTACTGTGACGTGTTCGCATTGCACATGGACCTCGACGACCAGACGGCCGCCAATGCTGACTTCGACGTCGAGGCCCGCATTGTGCGGACACTGACCGCCAATCTTCAGCAGCACATTGAGCAGCAGCAGATCGCGCAGTTGCTTGCTTCGGGCAAGTGGGGCACCGACCAGACCGGGACCAACTCCCTTTCGCCGGGCGCCAACCAGTACACGCAGTTCGACTTCACTGGTGCTGATCCTGGCCTGATCATCGATCAACTGAACGATACGATCCTTGCCGACACAGGCCGGCGTGGCAACACGTTGGTTCTGGGCACGACCGCCTGGACCAAACTGAAGCGTTCGGCGGCGATCAAGGACCAGATGAAGTACACGACTGCGGCGGTTCCGACCGAGGCGGTTGTGGCGAGCGTCCTTGGCGTCGATCGCGTCATCGTCGCTCGTGGCATCAAGGCGACCAGTGCCAAGGGTCAGACTCTGACTACCGGTATGACGTTCGGTGCCAAGACTGGCTGGCTGGGCTATGTCGAGCCGAACGCCTCGATGGAGACGGCAAGTTCCGCATTCATCCCGGTTTGGACCGGTCTTGACGGCGCGTCGTTTGGCGCTGCGGCTCCGAACATTTACCGCATTGAGATTCCTGAAAAGCGCGTGGTCCGGTACGAGTTGCAGATCGCCTACGACATGGTGATCACATCGACGCTGCTTGGCAAGTTCCTCGCTTCAGCCGTCGCCTAACCGCCCATGACCGCATCGTACGACCCGAATGCGCTGGGCAGTCCCATCAACACGGTCCGGTTCCTCTTGCAGGACACCGGACCGACTGAGTGGCTGTTCACGAATGAGGAAATCGGTGCGGTTATTCCAGGTGGCGTGTTGGCACAGACAAGCGTGCACGCCGCCACCGCTGTTCTCGCAGATCGGCTGGTCGCGCGGTACAGCGCGATGGTCGACATCAGCGAAGGCAGCGCGTCGGCAAGCCTGAGCCAACTTGTGACGCAGTACCGCCAACTCGCCACCGACATGCGGACACGCAAGGGCGTGGCAGCGATCGGAGCGGCGTCGGCAGACGGCACATACGACGCACCGGCTTTCACGCGAATCATGGGTGACAAGGACTTCCCCACATGACCTACGGCATCGTCGAGAACATGCGCACACAGTTTCAGCGTCAGCTCCGTCCGCTCAAGGGTGGGGCTTCTGGCGTTGCAACGATCCAGCGCGCGAACAAGGGCGGGCAGCGGGGCACGTGGACAACGGATGCCGCAACGGTAGCGGTGCACTACGAGCAGCGCCGGACTGATGGCGGATCTGAACTGGAAGCCATGCCTGCCGGTGTGCCGGGGTACACCGTGTATGTCGATGGCAGACTGTCCACTCCCCTGAAGCATGGCGATCGGTTCATCGTGAACGGCATGACGTTGATGGTCGAGCAGGTTGACGAGGTGGGCAACCTCACCCCGAACCAGTCGTACACGTGCGCGGTGGCGGCGTAATGGTTAGCCGATTTGCGCCACAGCAGGGGCCGCCCGGCAACCAGAGCACCGCCGCATTCGAGATCGATGCGTCCAAGGTGCTGCGCCTTGGCTACAAGATGAAGGGCGGCGAGGCGGCACGAATCATCCGTGTGGAGTTGTCGTCGGCGGTCAAGCAGTCAGTCGGGTCAGCACGCGACAAAGCAAACGCTCGCGTGCGGAAACGCAGCGGCAAGTTGCAACGCAGTGCCACTACTCGTGTCCGGGTGTTCGCCACGCGCATTGAGGGCGTCGTCACCTGGACCGCCCGCAGTGACAAAGGCTTCCCTTACCCCATCGTCATCGAGTCCGGTCGCAAGGCGTTTGGCCCGAAGTCGGCTCCGTTCCTGGTGTTCAAGACTCGCGACGGCAAGTGGATTCGGACCAAATGGGTGCGGGCGTGGCCTGGTACTCAGTTCGCGTCCAAGGGCTTGCAGGAAACAGAACCGCAAATCATCGGCTTCATGGCCGCCGCTCGTGACCGTATTGCGACGCGGGTAGAAGCGGTGGCGGTGTCCTGATGGCTGGCCTGACTGACCTGCTTCCCAAGATCACCGCTGCCCTGACTGGCCTGACCGTGGCAGGCGTGCCGCTCGTCACGATCCTCGACCACATCCCTGAAGACGTGCTGGACGTGTCGGAACTACCCGCTGCCATCCTTGATGTGGGTGGGCCGTCCGTCGAACTCAAGTCCAGCGCAACCCGACAGGTGACGTGGCCGATCGACATCTGGCTCCTGGCCTCGGCCCGCACGGCTGATGTCGGCGTGACCATCCCGGCGATCTACGGATTGGGGGATGCGGTCATTGCCCGCCTCGATAGCAAACGCACATTCGACGGCCTGCTGCACCGCACCACGCAGTACGCAGATCCCGCCATATCTGTTGACGACCAGCACGCATACGGAGTGACCGCGCCAATCGGCGATCTGGTCCTCGTGGGCACGACGGTACACGCGCTATTCACCCTGGATCGGGTGGGAGGTTTCTAATGGCAGAGAAGATTGCCTACTACTTTCACGGCGACGAGGGTGAGTACGTCGAGGGTGCGCCAGCGCGCGATCTCACCGAAGCCGACCTGTCCTACCTGACACCGTTGCAGCAGCGCGACGTACGCGAGGCGACGGTCGCCCGTGGCGACAAGCGCATCAACCTCTACACGACCAGCAAGGGCGAACCGAAGCCCGTTGAAACCGCGCCGGACGGCGAGAAAGGCTAAGCCCTTATGCCATCAACGATTCAGAATGAAACACTGCTCCGCAAGGTCCAGATCGGTAAGGAAACCACCATCGGCACAGCGGTCACACCGACCGCCAAGATGGGCGGTGTCCTGAACGTCACACAGGACCGCCCGCTCGTGGACAAGCCCGCCCGTGACGGCACCTACGGCGTCGCCCGCAATCCGAAGTTCGGCAACCGGACATTTGGCGGCACGTACGAGGACGAACTGAGCTTCGAGGACTGGGCGATCCTGTTGCAGTACGGCGTTGCGGTTGCGCCTGCGGGCGTTTCCGATGGCCAGACCACACCGCGCTATCTGTACGACTACAAGCCTGGTCAGGGCCTGATCAGTTCGTTTAGCGCCGAGGAGGGTGTTGACGGCCTGCTCAAGAAATCGGCCGGCCTCCAGTTCAACGACTTCACCATCTCGATGGACATCGACGATTCGGACGGCAATTGGAAGTTCAGCGGCAACCTGCTGCCGGTTTCGCACTCGTTGACGCTTCCTGTTGTGGCCGCGACTAATGCCACCGGTGGTTCTGTCTCGACCGTCGTCAAGACCGGCGCTGCCTGGACAATCAATGCGTATCAGGGCGGCTACGTGAAGATGCTGACCGGCACCACTGGCAACATCGGTGAGATTCGGCAGATCGCGTCGAACGATGCAACCACACTGACCCTTGCCACGCCGTTTCCGTCTGCCGTCGCCAATGCAGACACGTTCGAGATCTTCCCGCTGTTCACGTCGCTTTCTGGCCGGGATGTGGACTACATCCAGAACGAAGGTACGCAGATCATCATCGGGTCGAACGTGGCGGCACTCGCGACCGCGTCGAACGAGATCAAGGACAAGCTGATCAAGTTCAGCGTGACCTATGACAACCAGTTCGTGCTCAAGAAGTTCGCCAACAATGTCGGCGTCTACAGCGCCAAGCGTGGCCGCAAGAAGCGAATGATCTCCGGCGTGTTCACGATGGAGTTTGATGATCCGGGGCAGAAGCGCATTTGGGAACAGACCAACCCACCAGGGCAGGCGTTGCGCTTCCAGCAGATTCTTGGCCCGCAGGTCAATGCATCCCCGGCGACCTACAAGACTGCCACGATCACCGTGCCGAAGTTCTACTACGACAAGATCGACGACTCGGGTGATCGCAACGGCAACATGACGGCGGACTACCAGTGGAAGGCGTACGCCGATGTCAGCGCCGGATACGACATCAGTTACGCGGGGAATAACCAGCATGCCACGCGGCCGGCGTAAGGGGTAGCCACTTGGCCTCCGCTCACCCTGGCAGGACATTCGAGTACCACGGCGCTGAAGGGAGCGATCTCGAAGGCGCCTGGATCAAAGTCAGACAGGTGCGGATCGGCGCGGATGTGGAAGCACTTATCAGCGCGGCCTACGTCGCCGATCTACACGCCGTCATGGCGCCGTTCATTCTCGATTGGAATCTGTCCGGAAAGCAGATTGTCGAAGTAGAGGTTCCGGCGATTGTGCGGCCAGACGGTACGGAAGCCGCGCCCGCGCGCACCCGCAAGGAGTCGCGTGACACCGAACTTCCGGCACCTGCGGACGCTGGCCCGGATGTCCTGCTTGCGATCGACAACGAGGTGCGCAATTGGATCGTGACCTGCCTGCTGGAATCGCTTTCGGGGAAGACAGACCCAAAAGCATTGACGACGCCATCGTCGCCGTCGCCCAGTGGCGCGCCCGAGGCGGCAAAGGAGACAACGAGCCCGCGTCGCCGTGGGTCCTCACAAAAGCGTTGATGTTGGACCTTGGCCCGATTCAGCCAAAGGACTTTGACACAACCGACCTGGCCGAACGCATCGAACTGGTGCACGCGAAGAACGTCTATTGGGAGGCATTCAATAAGGAGCGCGAGGGATTGAAGTCGGCTTCTGCACAAACCCCCTCGCTCGACCAGCAGTACCGCGAAACCCGTGACGCACAGATGACCGGTCCACACAGCCGCAGGATTGAGTAATGGCGAAAGACGTTGAAATCCGAGTAGTTGCAAGGGACGGAACGTCACAGACGTTTCAGACCGTGGGCAACAATGCCGAGCGGATGGGCCAGAAGGTTGAGCGGGCGGGCGTACTCGGTTCGCAGTCCCTCGACAAGATGAAGACCTTTGCGTCTGCCACCGGTGCGGCAATTGGAGCCGTCTCAATTCTCGCCAGCAAGGCGGCGGGCGAGTCGGAAGCGAGTGCCGCACGGTTGTCGCAAGCGTTCCAGAATGCCGGTCTGAGCCTCGACGAATACCAAGGCAAGATTGATCGTCTGAATCAGCAGGGCCTCGCGCTCGCATTCGACGACGAAGATGTGCAGGACGCGATTGCCAGCCTGGTGACGGCAACTGGTGACGCAGAGGAAGCGTTCAACGATCTGGCCATCGCGCAGGACATTGCACGCGCACGCGGGATCGATCTGGCAGCAGCCACCAACATCGTCATTGCGGCCGAGCAGGGACGGTATGGCGCGCTCAAACGTATGGGCATCGTGCTTGACGAAAACGCATCATCTGAGGAAGCACTTGCCCAGTTGCAGCAACGGTACGCCGGAAACGCGCAGGCGTATGCGGAGACATCCGCTGCCAGTTGGGACCGGTTGGGCAATGCTGTCGAGAACAATTTGGAAACGATCGGCGGTGCACTCAATAAGGTTATGGTGCCAATCCTGGCATTGTCGGCGGCTGCGCCTGGAATCGCCGCAGTAGGCGGTGCGCTTGGTGGGTTGGGTGCGTCGGCAGGTGGAATCACCGCGCTCGCGGCAGCGGCTGGCACGTTTGGGATTGCCGTTGGCGCACTCGCGGCTCCGGTCGGCATCTTCACATATCTGGTGCTCGACCAGTCCAACGTCATGGAACGGGCCACAGAGCAGACCCTGAAGAATCAGGATGCGCTCGAAGGGTACGTAGCCTATCTGAAGTCCATCGGCACCACGGAGATCGTGACGCCAGGTATGTCCCAGGACATGCAGGAACAGGTGAACTTCGTTACCAAACTCGGCGGTGGCATCGATACGGGCCA
>ERZ724505.1515-NODE-1515-length-12607-cov-20.647068_pt1 | contig 12607 bp, 11 predicted proteins | sample MGYA00376038_ERZ724505 | MGnify/ENA primary metagenome ERZ724505 (study PRJEB28724, sample SAMN07190884) | wastewater metagenome | isolation source: effluent of sewage treatment plant in Hong Hong | place: Hong Kong | collected 2016-03-17 ... | reverse complement strand
GGACGTTCTTTATTGCCAGATGTTTTAAGGGCTAGCACTGAGTCAATCTCAAGGCCAGTAGGAATTACCCCGGCTTCTTGTAGACCGACGTACAGGTCAAGCGTCCTGATAATAATGTCAGCAAACTCAACTGCGATTGCCTCAGCGCCCTGCTCTTTACGATACGCCTCTAGTACTTCTGATACCTCGCTAGCAATTAGTGCCAACTTGGCAAGTACAAAGTTTGGGCCTACTTCGTCGTCCCAGAACCCTTTACTTTTAGCAGTCTCATGAATTTCTACTGCTAGGCTTTGAATGCTCATCCTAACTCCCTAAACACAATTGAACCCTCTTTGGTAGCCCCAAGTACCATCTTGTAGGCATTACCCTCTTTAACCTTCATGTACAGCCGTGGGAACTCCTTGCTAAAGCACACTACCTTAGCAAGTTCATCGTTCTTATTGGCAAGTATGAGGTCGGCCATTTTCTTTCCGGCCTTGGTCGTTCTTGCTTTCAATGCTACCACGTAGTACTCGCTACTGTCAAGCGGCATACCAGACAGTGATAGATACCGCACAAGTCCGTGCTTCATGTCGGCTACCTCTGTAGATGGTATTGCTTTAAATACCCTATTATCGGACAGTAACAATAAGTATACTCTACCAGATTCAATATCGGTCTGTTCCTTGTCAAAGGCACTTCCCGCTCCAGTTTTGTCTACAAACTCTACTCGTGACCAACCCTTGCCACGCTTAATATTGCGTGCCATAGCAAACACAATCGCTACATCACCCTCGTCATAATCGGCAAGGTCGGTAATCTTGTCATAAAACGCGGAAGGCAGTTCAGTAGTGAACTCTGGAATACTCAGTACCTCATAAAGGCTATCTCTAATTTCCTTCTGGTTAGGCGGGCGATCTTTGAAGGTTGCCGCCCCTACTCGTCGCATCATTTCCAAGGCACGAGAGTTAACTCCACTGCCCTTAGTAAATGTAAACTCTTCTAGTTCTTTATATGAACTAAATGGTCGGCGCTTGATGTACCTGTTGGCAATTACATCGCTCACATACTTGATAGATGCAAGACCAAATCTAAGGGAACCTCCGTCAATCTTGAAGTCAACGTCGCTTTCATTAACGTGTGGCAACTTAATATTAATCCCCAAGCGTTTTGCTTCTAAGAGGTAGTCAGTACGCATATCCTTGTCTTTTTCATTCTTAAGTGCAGCGTACATGTACTCCAGTGGATAGTGGTGCTTGAGCCATGCCGTACGATATGTCAGCAGAGAGTAGGCTACGGCATGCGATTTGTTGAACTGATAGTTAGCGCTCTTCTCAAAGTCACTCCACAGTTTAGCAGCCAACTCCTTAGAGATATTCTCAGAAGCACCGGTGATGAACTTGTCACGGTATTTATCAAATTCCTTGGGATCGCCTTTCTTACCAATGATCTTACGAATCTTGTTGGCATCTTCCCACGACATACCGGCCAGCCTAGTAACAGCAAGCATGATTTGCTCTTGGTATAGTGAGATAAGACCAAATGTATTCCTACCAATTTCATCATAGATTGGATGAACTGGATTGACTGGAACCCTACCGTTCTTTCTATCAATATAGTCCTGACCAATAGAGTTCATGGCTCCCGGCCTTACAAGAGCGTTACTTGCAGCCAACTCATCCAGATTACTCACGCCCATCTTACGCAACAGGTTAGTATATGGCACAGCCTCAGCCTGGAACACAGCCATGGTGTGACCATCAGACAACATCTTGTATACGTCTTGATCGTCTAATGGAATAGAGTCAAAATCAATATCAACTCCACGTTCTGATAGAATCTTCAAACAGTCATCAACAACTGTAAGGGTTTTTAGGCCAAGGAAGTCTATCTTTACTAGACCTACGTCTGCTACCTCATTCATATCTAGAGCAACTACTTCTTGACGTTCATCTTTACCTGGCTGAGTACGAGTTTCCACGGGTGCTACATTGGCGATGGGAACCTTGGACGCTACCATACCTGCCGGGTGTGTACCAGAACCTCTAATAAGTCCTCGCAACTGAGCACCATACTCAACTACCTCAGGATACTTCTCTCTAAATTCTTGAGTCGCAGGGGAAGTGGTAAACTCTTCCCACGTTTCAACCTTTTTAAGAACCTTGTTTACTTCTGACAATGGAATGTTAAGAACGCGGCTCATGTCTCTAACAATCCCCTTGTCCTTGAACGTCAAGAATGTAGCAATTGCTGACACGTGTCCGTACTGCTTGATCAAAAACTCCTTGACTTCGTTACGACGAGAGTCTTGGAAGTCAAGATCAATGTCAGGCCAGTCTGATCGTGATGGATCAATAAATCTAAAGAACAGCAAATCGTGCTCTATTGGGTCTACATTGGTAATACCAATAGCGTAACATACTAGAGAGCCTGCGGCTGATCCACGACCATCACCGACTAGGATGCCCTGATCTTTAGCCCATGACACAACGTTCTGAACCATCAAGAAATATGGAGCAAACTTCTTCTTACCAATTACTGCTAATTCTTCATCAAGTCGATCTAGATATTCTTGGTCAGTTAGTCCCTTTGCTTCAAGTCCAGACAGAGCCAACTCACGTAGTTTGTCGTCTGGTTTGCGGTACCTAACAGGAAGCAGATTCAAGTTACGTGGAATATCATATTCCTCAATACTGTTAGCAATGTCAATAGTGTTCTTAAACATGTCTGGTCTGGCATCGCTCCCCATAGCAGACCACATTTCATCTCCACTCAGCAAGTGAATATCGAAATTCCTGAACGTCAGCATTCTGTCGTCACCGTACAGATAGTCCAGTCGCTCCATCATGTCTTTATAGTCAGTAGAGCCTTCAAACGTTGATCCTTTTACGACCTGAGAGTGAGTCTGCATCAATAGTGCAATTTCTTGCACTACCTTCTGATCTGGATATACGTGGTGGCAGTCTGGCGTAACAACAACCTTCACTCCCATTTCATCTGCCAGTTTAATCAGTTCTACATTCATTAACTCTGAGTTATGTGGCATTACTTCAATATAGAAATCATCACCAAACTCATCATGAAACTTCCCTATCTGGCGCTTGGCAGTAGCAAACTCGCCATGCTCAATGGCCTTATTGATTACCCCGCTCATGCAAGCAGACGATATGATCAAACCTTCTTTATGACTTGTGAGCAAATCCCAATCCATGCGAGGCTTCTTGTAATATCCCTCAGTCCAAGCAAGGCGGTTCATGGTGTTGAGATTCTGTAGACCGGCTTGATTCTTAGCAATAACAATCAGATGATTGTAAATCAAATCAAGTGGCTCAGTACGATCCGACTTGTCACGCTTATCAAACCTATCTTCTGTGTAGTAGGCTTCAATTCCTAGGATTGGCTTGACACCTACCGCCTTCATTTCACGGTACCATTCACGGTGCCCTGACAGTGTTCCATGGTCTGTAATAGCAACCGCAGGCATACCTATCTCTACGGCGCGTTCAGCATATGCAACTGGAGTACCAATTCCATCGAATTGAGAATAATGTGTGTGACTATGAATTGATGCGTACTGCACCGAAACCTCTTTCTATCTGCAAAGTGTAACGTCATTGGCTACCAAAGTGTAGCACAAGTGGTTAATGCAAGAGGGGCCGGGATTGCTCCCGACCCCACTCACTTACAGCCTACCAGCACTAAAGTCTGTAAAGACCTTAGGCGTGTTGCTGTCTAGACCAACAAAGTCCATACTTCCTGCATCATCAGGATCAGCAATAGAAAACCTTGTTGGCGACATTGCCATAACTGCCAAACGTGCTTCTGGGTTTACATTCTTACGGTAACTGTTCAGCGCCTGGTGAGGATGAATTCTACCCGCCCATGTCTCATTGTCTGTGATCACAAGAAACGTATCAACCTCAAGACCACGGCGTTCAGCCCACTGCATAGGCAGCGCACAGTCTGTTCCGCCGAATGCCATATTGCTTGTCTTTTTATAAATAGACTCAAGATTCATACGTGGTGTGATCTTTAGATCAACAAACTGTGTAGAGAATCCCATAACAGCGTAGTAGGGTTCTGTACGAGCAATAGTCATTGCCATTGCTGCGCCTGCCTGAGCAGGTACCCCAGCAAATCCAGCAGACTGACCACCCCACATCGAAGACGACACATCAAGTGCAATGAGTGTGCGTTTATTGGCAGGCTCTACATGCTTAAAAGCCTCATAAAAGCCATCGTTAAGTGCATCTGCAATTCTGGCAGGTAGCGTCTGCTCCCTATCAGAATATGACCATGAACAATAGTCTCTCTTTTCATTAGCAATTAGTGCATTCAAATAGTTGACAGGGTGCAACCTAGACTTACGAATGGTTTCACTATCAGTAACTACATTGGCGAAGTCAGAAGCAAATACCATATCATCAAATGCCCCTACCTTATTAAGGCGACCAACATTACGAAGAGCATTCTGCCCACGCAGTTGTCCATTGTAGAACAAAGTTTTCCACACATCGGCATCGTTCAAGAACTTAGTAGGAATAGTTTCCCAAGGAAGGTTCTTGTAAGCAATTAAAGCAGAAATAACATCTTCTACTGACTGTGCCTGCGCCATTTGAGCATACCCATGCATAATGGCAGGAGCGGACTCAACTACCTCGCCACTCAAAGCAAACTTGGCAGTGGCATTATCAATGCTCTTTGGGTGTGACAAACGCAGCATATCGCGGTGAGTCCACCCGATCCGCCGGCGGTACTTAACAAGTTGGTAGGCCAACTTATCTGCATCACGATTCTCGTACCATGATGCTACAGCATTACGCTTTGAGCGTCCCCATCCACCAAGGTTCTCAATGTACTGAGCAAACTCAAATAGATGAGTAGATGTACGCACTACCTTATCAAAGATTGCACGTGTGGCAGCCTTGTCCTTACCGTCCGTAAACAGCAGGGCCAGCGTGAAGATCGCAGGGGAGTTGCGGTATGCCCGTCCCTCATCAGAGATTGCCACCAGTGTAGAACGAACAAGTTCTTCGTCCTTCTTAATCAACTTAGTAACAAACTTGACAGACTTCTCTGTAATTTCTGACTCTGTGGAGTAGTAAGTACCTCCGTCAGTACCAAGGATTAGAAATCGCTCAAGGCGAGACTTATCATCAATGACAAATGAGTACCCACCGGCACTGTTCTTTTTCTGGCCGGGTGCGGCCTTAGTTGTCTGAACGCTTTCCTTGCGTGTGACATTGCGTAGTGCTGACATAGTTTCTCCTTATGTGTAGACGAATGTGTTGTATGAATTGGTTTAAATTGGTGGACTTGAACCACCTATTAAAGTGTGTGGCGTACCACTTGCACTTCTTTTTACCAGATAACCAAATCAAGCCGACTCGTCTGAGTCAGTTTACTAAAGTCTACCTGGCTGGACTCGAACCAGCAGTCTCAACGCCCCAAACGTCGCGGATTAGCCTATTTTCCCACAGGTAGGAAGTGTGAACGGTGGGATTCGAACCCACGTTTAACTGGTTCCACAAACCAGCGCATTTGCCACTATGCTACGTTCACCATATGATGAGCATGTTGTAACAATCGGTATTAGCGTGTTTCCATTACACTACCGTCATCTTGCCTTGCAAGTAACTGACGACTGAGATTCGAACTCAGATTGCTCCGTTATATGCAGATAACCAATTATTTCCGGCTCATCAAGTCTTTATTTAGTTGTTAATGGGCATGTAGTTGAAAACGGTGTTTCGGGTGCAATCCATATTCGCAAGATAACCGTAATCATCCGGCCCATCAGAGCCACATGTAGGAATCGAACCCACAGCCAACGCATTACAAGTGCGCCGTTCTACCATTGAACTAATGTGGCGAAGTGGAGGTAGTCGGTAACGCTCCGACCCTGGATGCGTGCAAGGCAACCGTCAGGACTTCCAGTACCCCCATGTGCTTCGCTGATATCTCAGTGTAGCACATGTGTATTGAGTTGTCAAGTGGAGAGGGATGCGGGATTTGCACCCGCCTAGGAAGGGTTGCAGCCAACCGCCTAACTACTCGGCCAATCCCTCACTCCCATTCTACCAGGGAACGTCATCCTCTGCACCAGAGGACTTTTCTTCATTAGCACCAAACCATGCAGCCTGCTTATCAAAAGGAACCTGATAAAGTACAGACTCTAGAGGATTAAACTTGATACCGTCCCAATCGAACGGTAATGCATCAGGTGCCGTAGGAATAAGAGCATAAGTGGTATCTGTCTTAGTACCATTGCGCTTAAGTCGCCACTGAAGATTAGTAATACTTCCAGTTGCCACAGCGTATTCTCGCAGAATATCAAATGTAGGATTACGCTTGACAGACATTGACCATGTTGCAACATACGGCTCCTGCACACCATCGTCCACTAGGACATTGATGTAAAAGCGCATCTTCTTCCACCAGCCCTGAACACCAGCATCTGCCTTAGCACAGCCATAACAGCGACCTTCGGTGTCCATTGTGCAAACGCACTTGTGGCGGAAGTTGTCTGGATCAACGTGTTCATATGCTACCAGAGCAAGACCACGATCTGCTGAATAACTAGGGGAATCCTCATCCAACTCATTGACAAAACGAATGTTAACCAGTTGACCGTCGCTCAAGTTTAGCCACTTCTTTTCGGTCTTTTCAATCTTCTTACTCTCGTTGGCCTTGTCAACCAACTCACCAATCTCTTTTAGTCCTGTAATAAATCCCATGTATGTATCTCCTGTATGTGTAATCCGCTGTAGATGCGGTGTGCTTCTATTATACCATCCCCGGTCTGGTCTGTCAACTACCAGATACCGGCGAGCGGATTCGATCTATCTAGCAAGTCCTTAATCTGATCATCCGTCAAGTCTCCAATATCATTGAAACCTTCTGGCACTGGAATCAGTGTAGCACCCTTGTTAATCAGTGTCAAGGCCATCTTGCGGCCTGCATCATCCCGATCAGGTACAACGTATACTTCTGGAAAGTACTTAAAGACGAGTTCAACCTGCTCTTTGGTAACGCTCGATCCAAATGTAGCAATGGCCGGAATCCCTAGTTGGTGGCACCTAATAGCATCAAACGTTGACTCCATGACGTACACATAGGGAGACGAGCGTACCCTGTGCAAATTGAATAGTATATGTCTTTTAGGTAGGCCAGATGAGTTCTTGAAGTCCTTGCCCTCTACACTCCTGCCCACGAATCCAACCGGCATTCCGTTTGGAGCATGAACCGGAACTACTACCATATCTCTCAGGAAGGAGTAACCCAACTCAAATTCTTCGGTTGCAGTGATTCCGCGTGAATGAAAATATTCCAAGGCTCGTTGATCCAGACAATCATGTAGTCTGTCGATTGTTTCCTGGGGGAACGGCTCAAGTTCATCTTTCTTATCCATCTTCTTAATAATAGTTTCTACATCTAGTTGTTGACTGCCAATGATTCTCATTGATTGAAAGTATGACTTACCAGTCACGTGCATGATTAATTCTGTTAGATCACATGCTTTGTTGCAGCCAAAGCAAAAGAACACTCCAGTTTCCTTAGAAACCTCCCCCGCTGGGGTACGTGAATTGTTATGAAATGGACAGTAGATAATGTAGTCTGATGGAACTTCGCTGACTATATCTATTCCTGCGGAACCAAGGATTGAGGCGACCTGTCCTGCTTCATATGCGGTCTGTGTCCGTCTAGATACTTGATGCATTGCGCCTTCTTCTTGCCTACATAGACTCCGTACACACTTAGTTCGAAGTCATATCCTTTGCCATTGTACATGATTGTGAAGTCTGGATTAATGTCTATTCTCATAACGTACCCACGCTCTTGCATGGATACCACGAGAAGCCTAATGTACTCATCTTTGAAGCGCGGTATGGCAATATCGCTGTAGATAGTTCCACGTACTTTAAATCTACTTATTGTTTTATGATGGTACATACTTATATTGTACTTGAATTTTGAAGGAGTGGGAGCCGTTGCAGAAAGGTGGTGGATAGTGGCCCCCACTCCAGTCCAGTATATCATACCCCTAGATATCCAGCAGACCAAATCCGCGCATCTTATTTTCATAATTTGTCAGAATACGCAAATGCTGTGGATTGATACAACGCTTAGACTTGGTGGGGTAAATTAACTTTTTCATACATCATCAAACGCCTTATAAATAAATAGCCCTTTATCAAAATCAACTTGGAGTAAGAAGTCTGGCAGCATGCCTTCACGATTCTTCCTACCAACTACTTGCATTACGTCGTCATTCAAGTCCCGGCCCATAGCCAGCACAAAGTCAGCATCATACGCAATCTGCCGTGACCATGCAGTCTGACCCAACGTTGGTACGCTAGACATATCTGATGCATCTGTTGGCGTTGCACTACTAATAGCCAAAATGGGAATCTTTTCAGACATGGCAAGCATCTTGAGTTCTCGGCTCAAGTTCTTCATACGTACAACCTCAGAGCCATTGCCAGAGTCATTAGGAGACATGAGTTGCATATAGTCACATGCTACAATGTCTGGTTTATACTGGTTCATTTTTGCTCTGATTGTCTCAGGAGTAACTTCCCCACCAAAACTATCAGAACTAATAATATAGAACGGTTGTTTACCATCAAATGTCATGTGATGCCAGCGCTCAAACTCTTCAATATCAACGTCGCCACTGGATAGTCTACGAAGACTCCAACGCGTTTTGCCAAGAATTGTGTATAGTCGATTACGAACTTCTTCCTCACTCATTTCAAGCGACACAATCATTGGCGTAAAGCCCTGCTTCCATGCCTGGGCAAGTATGTATAAAGATATATATGACTTTCCGATAGACGGATATGCCATAACAATTCCTAGTTGACCACCACGAATACCAGCGGGGAAGCACAGGTCAAGTTGATCAATACCTGTCTTAACTCCGTGTGCTCGTGATCTATTGTCAATCATTTCCTTTAAATAGGAAACGGCACTATCCGTATCTACAGCATTAATGTCTTTGACAACGCTTATCTCTTTATTAAGGTTGCGAACCTCATTCATCAAATGCTGTAATGCAGCGTCTGCTTGACCATCCTGAATGAGAGTCGCTGCATTACGCAACGCTGATCTTAGTTCCCTGTCTAGATGTTCTTTACGCAACTGCTCAAGATGGTGTTGAGTAGCACCAAGGCTTGTAGGGTTCTCTGGTATGAAGTCTGGAAATGCGTCAATTACCAGTGCCGCTGGCGGCACTGTGTTATTCATTGAATAATAGTCTTTAATAAATTTCCATACATCGCCATGAGTAACGAATAGCGACTCTGTATCTGACTGTAATAGGTGATGAATCTGCTTATCGTTAAGTAAGGCAGATAGTACAGTACTTTCACTCACGCAAGCCACTCCTTTAATCGTGCCCTGTTCCTGCGACGATTCTCTTCGTCCTTTTGCATATCATACATTGCGCTACGATACTCGTCAAATCCATACACAAGAGTAGCCCATGACGGATTCCTACTTACTTTAAAGTAATAGTCTATTACAGACTTAATCTCTTCATACGAATAAGATTCAAGCAGATTGTCGGCATCCCATTGATACCGCGCCTTGTTCCCTACCTTTTGATACTGTTCGTAATAGGTGAGTACGGCGTAGCGCATCTTGCGCTCAGCCATTACTCAAACGCCTCTTTCGCCTCTTCTACCTTCTTAGATAGTTCAGCCTCAGCAAAGCGGTACACTCGCTCAGAGGCTTGCTTAACAGTCTCACCAGTTCTGGCCTTATCCTTAATAGATACATCTAGCCTTAGGGACTGGAAGTTGCCAAGGTTTGCAGTGTAGCCGATGCTCCACTGTACTTCTGTATTCTCTGCCACCACGTTTCCTTTCGTCTATGGTACGTTCCATGGTACACCATGAGAGAGCGGCTGTCAAATGGACTCTTCCCACACGGGAATGAACCGTCCATCTGGTGTCTTTGTATAAATTAACATGTCAAGACCCATACGTCTACGAAGTTCTTGCACTGTAGGAATATATGTGACGTTGCCTGGGTTACCATGAACAGTAACTTCCTTTCGCTCTACCATTGTGTCTCGTATCTTAAAGATATCATCTTCTGAATACAGAGGATTTTTGGCCCATCTACCTAAGTCAGGGTCGAATTTACCGTCTGGAGTCTGATAGATAGGCTCTAGCACGTTGCCCATCCATATCTGTCTTTTGAGCCACGTGTGATGCCTATTGATTAAGTCTGCGGCTCTGGCAACTGTATACGCACGCTTTCTATTTCTTAAGAAGTCTGACCACAAGATAGTATACATTTGATCGTCGTGCTTATTTAAAAGCACAATCGTTCCCTGCCCGCGATTTTTTGCTACTACTCTATATATTTTATTATCTATGATCCAAGTCCTTGCAAGAGGCTTAACTATCGGAAGATCATTGTATATGGCTATGTCGGTCGTTGCCCTCATTCCGTGACTTGCCACATTGCCTCCTGTTCTTTATACCACATCGCCCTGTGTTTGTCAATAACGTCGTCAAGCACACCGTCGTTCTTAGTATGATTACATAGTAGGTGTGCTGGTGCAACGTTGTCCCACGTATGGGTTCCACCACGGCTCAGTGGTACTACATGATCAAGTGTAGCACTATACTGATCGGGCCAGCATAGTTCCTTATCTATTCTTTCATCACACACTATGCAAATCCAATCATAAAATTCAAATACATCGTACTTGTCTATTAGATCGCCGTCTTTTGTGTAGTATTGACGCTTGGCATTTATTGGCTTTGGCAGGCCGTTTGGTAGTAATTCTGCTGCCTCTCCAATGTCTTCTCGTCTACACGTAAATGTGCAATACTTCCCATACCCAAATACTCTTGGGCGAGTTACCTCGGCATTGCACACGATGCAATTATATGTGACGCTTTGTGCTGGACATTTGCTGCCGCAGAATTTCTTTTTGCTCTTTTTAGCAGCAAGGAACTGCATTCCACATGCTTTACAAATGCGAGGACTCATACTGAGCATGCATTTGCGTGAACAGTACTTTCTACCTCTTTTATTTTGGGAGGGGAATATGTAGAATTGACGTTGACACCCAACGCAAATCTTACAAATCTTACCCTCTTTTTTAGATGGCTTTAGTTTGTCTCTCGGCTTCATATTAGTTAGTTATTGCAGTTGGTTGAGATGTAAAGAACTTATTGGCTTGAATATTAGTCGATGCTGTCCCTGGGCTGTTGCTAGGAACACCAATTGCTACAATACTAACTCCCAAAGTGACTCCAGCGGATACGCCTGTTTTTAAGTACAGGTACCCCGCCACAGCGCTGGCCGTGACACTTGTTACAACAGCAAAGACTCCGACTTTCTCTGCTGTTGGATTGATGACAACGGGCGTAGCGGTTGCTACTGGTGGTTGAGCAAAGTTCGTTAAAGCAACAGAAAAAGGCACAACTGTATCTGCTGCATACTTAGCCTGTGTCATGCTCTTTGTCTCAGCATGAATACGAGTTTCTGCTGTTTTCATTATTCGCATACCAGAAGCATCAAACAATGTGTTATTGATTGACGATTGCTGGTACGGAGACGAATTGCTAGCAGCAATCAGTCGGTCTACCTTTTCACTTAGATCATTGAGCCATTGAACATCTATTGGCGCACCTTTATCAAGACTTCCCATATTTACCTCCTTATTGCTGCCATTTCCTAGGATAGAAGATGGCTATATCTTGTAGTGTACTACGCTGTCGCATGTATATTGTCCAAGGGTTACCTGTGGTTGCTTGTCCGTAATTAGGGTTCCAAGGAAGGTATCCTCTCGCTGCCCCCGCTCCATATGGCTCACCAACTTTTGTTAAGGCTGGATTTGTGCTTCCTAGCCATCTGTAATTATATTTGTTTGGTCTAATGGTTGTGTTATCAGTTACTAAAATTTGAAAATACACATCGCTTGATACAGTTAATGACGGAGTTGGATTCCATCGCGGAATGGCTGTAGTAAACGATGCAGCATTATATACACCAAGAAGTTGCCACTCTGGATGATCGTATGCCGCCCCGGTTTTTTGGTCTACGGGAGGGAACTCGTTATCTGTTGGTGTAGCCTCAAACATGCTATAGTCCATCCACCTCATCCACACTTTTACTCCAGATGTTGAATACTTTTGTTTACTGGTATCTTGTAGATTAATATTGATAGACGATACATATGTTTTAACTGTTCCGCTCCAGTTAATAGCGGTCTTTTGCCCAATGTCTAAATTGGCTGTTTGATTATATAGAAGCGACCCGCTCCAAGGTGCGGCACCACCATATGTATCAACTGCATAATTAGGCATTTGAATGGCACTCCACTCACCAGCATTACCGGCTTTAGAGACAAGTCTTGCTCGCATAATGTATGGGTTTGGGCCAATTGTTTCACTGTCAAAGTCTATTGATTGAGCACCAATAGATGTTTGTGGATAAAGTGGAACGCTTCGTGGGTCGAATACCTTTTTAGACAACTGACACCTCAAATAGTACGTTGGTTGGGCTGTTTTCTTTAGTACGTACCCCGCGAGTTTCGTAGTTGTACGCAATGTCGTATGCAGTCATTCCATATGTTGAATTCATATTATCAACATTTGTAAAG
>ERZ724505.1513-NODE-1513-length-12611-cov-39.818971_pt1 | contig 12611 bp, 15 predicted proteins | sample MGYA00376038_ERZ724505 | MGnify/ENA primary metagenome ERZ724505 (study PRJEB28724, sample SAMN07190884) | wastewater metagenome | isolation source: effluent of sewage treatment plant in Hong Hong | place: Hong Kong | collected 2016-03-17 ... | reverse complement strand
CAAGTAGATAAGCAACAAGAAGTGGCCATTCCTTTTTTAGTACCAATATACTCTAGATTAGGAGAAGGCAAAGAGAGATGTTTTTTATTTAAAAGATTAATATATTCTTTTATTTTTTCTAATCTATTTTCTTCTTTCTCTAATACAGTTAAAGCTATTCGTGCATATAGAAATTGAGGAGTTTCATACGTTTGTTTAATAGATACATCTTTTACAAAATATTTAGATTCGTATTGTTTAATACTAGTATAACTAGAATCAAAATCAGATTTATGATCTAAATAAGTATCTATGATTTTTAATTCTTCTTCCGAATAATCCCAATTCCTGTAATACCCCAACTCTTGCATTTTATTAATATGCTCAAGTAAAGATGGAGGGTTATCTGATTTAAAAACTCTTTTATATAGATCAGCAACATATAGTTTACCAGCTACAGCTAAATACTCTGGGGTTTCTCGATCTAAGCAAGCCATAATAAGAGCTTTCATTAGTTCGTCTACAGTACACTCTTCTGGTAGTTTTTTAATTCCGTTCTAATACAATAATAGACCAGTCACAATTGTGATCAGTAGCCCAATTAGCTAATTTATTTAAACGTTCTGGTTGAAATTTAACTTTTCTTCCGTTTCGTTTTATAAGATGAGTTATCATTCTTTTCCTTTTATTTTTAATATATTAAAAGTTACTACTTAAGAGTAACGAACCATTTTGTCTTATAATTATCATTTGATTTTCAGTATTTAAAGAATACACGATATGGTTTGAAAATAAAAATTCTTGTTCTTTTATTTTTAAATTATACGTATTAATAGGATAAACGTTATTTAATATTTTTATTAAAAATAAATCTTTTTCAATATCAAATACAGTAACGTAAGAAGAAAAAGAACCAGAGATGCAACAAATATACTGTAAAGCATTTGTATTTATTTCAGAAATACCCAAATGAAGTAAAGTACCATATTCGTCTATTTCTTCGTCTAATAAATTAGCTAAAATTTTAATAAGATCAGTAGCAAATTTAGAAGATATATCTAAGCCATAAATCCAAGAAAGATCTTGTTCTTCTTTTATAAATTTATCAAGTAGTAAAAGATGATCTAAAGTAACAGTATCAATTGTACCTTCTTTTTTAACTATAGAATTTATTAATACATTATTAATAATTTTTGTATCTATATCTAAAATATTTATACTTTTAAATTCATTTGTTGTAAAAATAGAATTTTGAATTAAATTGGTACCAGGATGGAAGAAAAAATTATAATCTTCTGCCGCTAAATTAATAATATTTCCAGAATATCTAAGAGAAGTTAACCCAGAAGAATCAAATTTATTAAATAGTAAAACACCATTAGAATCGACAAGCCCTATCTTAAGGTCATAATAATCATTAAGACACTGTATTTGAATAAATCCTTTATCAGTAAGTATTTCTGTAAAAGGAAGATAATAATTTAAATTCATTTTCTTTTATCTTTGTATTTTTTATATTGTTGTTTTCTTCTATTACGTTGTTTTTCTAATAACAATTTATGACTGATATTAGTTTCTTCTAATATTTTAAAATCATCTAAAGGATACTCAGTAGAATCAATAAGAGATTTTAATTCCTCTGAAGAATTAACCATTTTATTATGCGGTATTCTTATTAGTTTTATTCCGTTTTCAATTAGAAAATTATTTTTATTTTTATCTAATAATTTTCCAAGATTAAAATCAGAATAATCTTTATGAAAATAAGGCACATATTCAGAATGTTGCCTTCCATCGTATTCTATTGCTATTCCTAAATATGGTAAATATAAATCAATTCGTTGATTTAATTCTTCTACATAAAATTCATAATATAGTTTTTGAGAAGGATACAATTCTTTTAAAAAATTATACAAAAGTCTTTGAGGTTCACTTCCCCTGCCGTCAATATAAGTACTCATTTATCTAAAGGAGGCAACCAAAGAGAGGATGGCCCAAGATCATGTCCATCTATTTTTTCTTCTTTGTGATAACCATTATAATTATATAAATTAGTAATCATATTATCGTATGTATAAAATTGAGAATCATCTTCAATTTTTTTAAAATTGTTTAAATTAAATTTATCAGAAGAGTTAGGATTAATAATTTTATTAATATAAGATTTAGAATTATAATCATCACAGTAATAAACAAATTGTTCTGAATTATCTTCAAATAAAATTAATAATCGTATAGTGCCTGCACCACCATTTATATAAATGGGAGTAGAGTTTTTAGAATAAGTATATAAAATTTTCATATAGATACAATCCTTTTCATATATAAAGTTGGAGTATTGTTCTGAACAATATTTGTTTTAAAATATTTACAATCATTTTTCATTAAACAAGTAGAACAATTAAAAACAGAAGGTATTTTAAAATCTACTTTATAAGAGCTATAAATATTACTAAAACTTAAATAATTTGAATGAATGTTTACTGTCTTATAAGTATAATTAACAGAATTCATTGATAAATAAAAACCATAAATATTTATTAATTTTTCTTTATATTCATGAGCTAATGCTAAATGATATAAAGAAAAAGTAGAATCAAAGTATGGAAAAATATCTATAAAAGAAAAAGTATTATCTATAAAAATCAGTTTAATTAGAGGAGTTATTTTGTAACTAAATGGTTTAATATCACTTATATTTAAATGAACAAAAGGTTTATAGGTCTCTGGTAATATTTCTACTTTTTTAATATTTTGATTTAAAGTTAGTTTTAAAATTCTATTATATATTTCTAATAACATTACCCAATATTTAGCCACTAAAGAAGGATCAAAGAGGTCTGGATCTTTTTTAGTAAGTTTACAAAATCCTAAAATACTATTAAAAAAATAAGATTCATACGTATTAATATCAGTTTTAGTAACTAAACAATTTTTTATTATTTTATATAAAAGAAAAGAAGCTATTGTATTTACACTCTCTTCGTACAACACCACAGTATCTTGAAATACTATTGTATATGGTAATATATTTTTATTATAAACCTTACGTGTTGTTGTACCATGAGTTATTAACTCTGGGCACTTTAATGCTAAATTAAAATAATTAATAGAATGTTGTTTTCTATAATAACTTGATTCAATCATATTTTTGACAAGTACCTTTATTATAAGGACAATAAATACATTCATAGTCTCCTAACACAATAGAATCTTTATTTTTCTTATATTGTTCATAACTAGTTTTGTAAATTAACCCTTCTGCATACTTTTGCTCTACTTCTTCTGGAGTAAAAACAGGGGTATATTCAGCACTTGGTATTGTATTAGAAACTAAACAGTCATATAAATAAGTTTCTGAATTTTTAATTCCAACATCAGTTATTTGCTTATTAATATAAGAAGTTAAAGACCCATTTGGTAATTTGACTTGAATGTTTGGATACTTCACTCCTGAGTCTTCAAACACACTGATTCTGAATTGTATGTTTTTAAAATCTTGTGAAGTAGCAGTATCAATATAACAAAGATTAATAAAATCAATGTTATTAGATTCATTGTGAATTAATAAAAATCTAAACGCTTGAATTAAATGTTTTAATTTTGGAGTAGGAGTTATTTTAGATGTACCGTAAATAGAATTAGATGTATACTTACTACCATCATATGTTTTAATTAAAAGTAGTTCGTAGTCTTCTTTGTTTTTAATTAACGCATCACAAGAATCTTTTAAAAAAACTGAAGAGTCTTCTGATAAAATATTTTTAAAAACAATTGTTTTTCCAGAAATATTTAATTCGTTTAAAAACCAAGTTTTAACAGATTCGTGCAAAACGTTTTTTAATTCTTTTGAAACATCGTTTAAATCATTGGTTACTTCATAATTGTGGTACGAAAAGAAATTCTTTCTGTTACACGATCCTATTTGCCTGCTTTCAAAATAACAAGAAGCGTATGAAGTTGATAAAAAAGAAATAAAAGAAGACTGTGCAAAAGGAAAAGTATTTTTATTTTTAATTAAATTAAAAAGATCTAGGAACATAGACTAAATATCCAGAGGAAGTATCTAATTCAATATAAGAGAAATCAATGCCATGTATTACAGCATTATCTGCTCCAAAGGAACTATTCACTTTTATAATTAGACTTGTAATTGTGGGATTAAATACATCAGATAAAAAAGAAAAATTAAAATCTTTTGTATTAAAATGATCTATATAAATAAAATCAACAGGAGAATTTAAAGAATAATCTTCATAGGCAGAAGAAAGAGATTTTTCTAAATAAGTTATATAATAATTGTTATTTAAAGGGGTAGAAGTATAAGTACTTTCACCAATAATAAGTATATTTCCTATTTTATACTTATTTAAATAAGAGTCTATTAACGAATCTTCTGTATTGATGAATAATAATTTATTTGTAAGATGTAAAGAATTAAATATAAAATTAGTTAAGTCCATAAAACCATATCATATTTTGAATATAAATTTTCTATTCTAAGTTGTTTAAAATCTTTTATGGATAAATTATATAAAAGATCAGTAGGAGTTTCTAAATAAAAAGAAACTTTATTAGCTAAAAGCGTATGATTGGTAATTAAAGAAAAAGTATAATCTTTATCAAAAGTATTATTTATATATAAAATTAAAAGTTCAAGTAAATTTATAATAGACAAACTACAAGCAAATTTAGAAGGATAAAAAATATAAGAATTATTAACTACTTCTATAGCACCTACTAAATAAGACGCTTTAGATATTAGTAAAAAATCTTCTGTATTTTCATTATTAAAAGAACATGCATTCTTTAAAAATATTTTATTCTGTTGGTAAATTGATAAAGATCCGTATTGTACTATATATTCTGGATCTTGATCTAAATAATTATTCTTATAAGTCTTTATTAACAAAGAAGCACCTCTTTAAGTAAAGGTTAAAGTCTGTGTATATTTTTATAACACACAGACTTTAAAAATTTTATTTATTTTTAATTTCTATGACATCTTTAGTTAAGAAATTAGTAATAGAATAATCTAAATCAGATTTAATATCTTCTCCCCAAATACCGGCTTCTTCTACAACAGAATAAGCACTAACACGAATTTTACTTCCTTCGTAATCATTAGGGATAGAAACAATATCTTCAATATTTACTTTTACAATAACTAGACGATCTCCAGTAGCAGCATAACAAGAACGTAGATAGTCAAGACTAGCTACATGTAATCCAGAAGAACAACTGATATTGTTATCAATAGTTACTTTATTACGTGGCATAGAAACATATTGACCAATACTATTATCAATAGTATTAGTATATTTATCTTTATAATTTGAATCGATTACTTTCCAAGCATAAATAGATCTACCGTCTTTAGAAATAGCTAGATCATTTTTAGAAATAAAAAGAAAGAGTCGATCGTATACATGAGAAGAAGAACAATTCTGAATTGTATCTAAAAAGTTACACCAGTATTGTAAATCTTGATCATTGTTTTTAACTAGATAAAGAATGAATTTTGAAAGTACATCATCAATTAATTCATTTTTATAATAGATTTGTGAATTAACAACAGTAACATACCCAGCGCCCCAGTTTATAAGTTTTTCTTTAAGAGAAGAAAGTGTTTTTAACTGAAGGAGTTGATCTTGAGTACAAACAGAAGTCTTGACTACATCTAATACTATTTCTTTAATTGCATCAAAATTTTCATTGTCACGATAGTATGTAAATATTTCATTATTAGTATTTACAATAATAAGAGAATCATTTAGTATTACAATAGCAGGATAAATTACTTCTTCTTGCAAATCTTCTTGTAAAGGTTGAGGTGTGCTCTTTTCTTCACATTCTTCTGTTTTTCCTAGATAATAATCATGATAATAATCACCATCCCAATAAATATCTTGTAAATTAGTCATTTATTTTACCTTGTAAAATTGAATTTTTTTAAAAATTGATCCCTAATTTCAGTTAAAGCACTATCATTAGGAATATTAATTGTATCTGCTACATTATAATTTAACGCACCAGTATTAACCAAAAGATTTATAAAAGTTTCTTTAAAATTATATTTAATTACTTTTTGACAATTAGTTTTATAACTATCACAAATAGAAATAAAGCTATCCATAGCTTGATTTTTAGAATACGAAGAAAACTGATAGCTATTAATTTTATTAAAATAATCAAAAAAGTGTTCTAAGTGTTCTCGTATTAACTCGTCATCTTCTTTAGTTAAAATAATAGTATTACTATCAGTAATTTTATAAAGAGTTTCTAAATATTTAAAAAATACTCTAATCAGATTAGTATGATTTTTTACATTGAAATAAAAACATGACATAAAAATAAAATTAAAATAGTTATAATAATAGTGAGCAAAACTAGAAACGTCTTGAGTATTTAAATGGTTATCTATGTATTTAGAATTTAATTCATAGTCAACACTTAAAAATTTCTCTTCAGTATCTAAAACATAGAAGTTTACATTAGGTTCATTAGAAAGTAAGTTCATCACTTCTTGTTGTTTTTTCTGAGTAAGATAAGTAATCAGAAGAACTTCTTCTGTTTCCACATCATTTATTTTTAACAAATTAAACAATATGTTTTTTAATTTATCAGTTCCTACTGAAGAATATAAAGAAGAATTGATTAAAACAACTGTTTTAATATTACTATGACCAAAATAGTTCTGTAGTGTAAATGGTTTAATACCTGTTGTTGTATTAGTTAAAACAGATTTTTTAAACGAAACTAAAGAAGATTTGTCAAGTTTATTATGAAAATTAAAATATTTTAAAGAAATAGTTAAATATTTAACATTAAAAATAAAAGAATCTGATACTCTAGGAGTTGAAGGAGTTTTTGGATTCTTTACTCTTGGTACTGTATTATAATCTATAAAGACAGTCTCATTATTAAATTGTGAATTTATCAATGAGAAAAAGTCTTTTAAATAATCTAATACAAGTGAATTATTAAAAGTAATATATACCGCAACATGATTATCAGAACCATTTATATCATAATTATTTTGTTTAAAATAATTTTCTATTGAATACGCACTATAGGTAGTAGGTTTTTCTTTAGAATAGTCTTGATAAATAATATATAATTTTTTAAATTCCCAATTATTAAGAAATAAGTGAGTACTTTTATTTGAAGTTCTAGTGTAATCAGGTTTAATTCTATTTAAAACAAGTAAATTATTTTCAGCCAAAGTATTAAAAATGTCAGGGTAATGAGACTTCACATAAAAATGAGATAAAGTTTTTAATTTCTCTCTTCTATAGCTTTGAGAAAGAGCATGTAAATCAATATCTGAAACTTTTAATGGTTTTATTAGTTGAAGAATATTCGGAGGTATTCTTCTATTTAATTGATAAGCAGATAAAGAAGGAAGTTGTAAGACTTCTTGCAATGCAGAATAAGTAAAATCATCTGATTCTATAACTGCTTTAACATTTGTAAAATAACCTTCTAAAATAGCATTCTGAATTTCAGTATTATAATATTTACCAATAGTAGCAATATTTTGAGGAGTATTTTCAATCTCTTCTCTATTCATTGGTAAAGTTAATTCACCAATTGGGACATCAACTACTAGTATTTTATTATATGGGTGAGACTCTAAAATATACTGTATAAAATCATAATCAAGACGAACACTTGATTGATAAATTATTCCGCCAATATTGACATAAATAAATCTACAATTGTAGTTTCCAAAAGTATTAAATATAGAAATATTATATTCAGGATAAAATTTAGAAAGCTCACAAGAATATTCTATTGTATACTCTGTTTCTGGATTATCAATTTCATAAAAAAATCTAGGTTTAATTGGAAGATTAAACAAATTTTTCTTGACTGTACTTAAAAATTCTTCTGGATAATTATTTTTATTATCTATATCAGACAAAGGAACAATAAATTTAAGACCATTCGGTTCTTCTGTCGGTGCTCTTGAAGTAACAATAAGAGTAGGAGTACCACACTCTTTTTCATACCACAAACAAGTATATTTAGTACCATCCTTATAAGATTCTATATTAAAAGAACTTACAAGAGAAAATGCCACTTTTGAACCTAATCCAAAACTTCCGATAAAATCATTAGATTGTGTTTTAGATGAAGAAAATAAAGTATTTAAATATAAATTTATCTCTTCTTCATCTAACCCAGGACCAAAATCTCTAATAACAAAATTAGAATTTAATAGTGTTGGAAGTTGCATGTGAAAAGGATTTAGATTACCAACACTCACATGAGCATCTATAGCATTACAAGAAAGTTCTCGTAGTATTGCTGCAACTGGTTGTGAATATAAATTATTTAATAATAATTTAAACATCCGGCCATCAGCAATGACACCCATGTTAGAAGAATTGGTAATATTTGTAACAGTTGAATCAATTGTGCTATTAATAATCACAGTATAATAAACCTCAGGAAGTGAAATAAGTTGTAAAAAACTCTTCTGTTAGTTCTTCTTTATCAGTAATTTCTAATAAATATCCATCTTTAAATTCAATATAATAATCTTCAGTATTCAAAATAACTGTATAAGTATTATCTATATTGTGTTCTACACTAACCAATTTGTTATTTTTATAACAAATGAACTGTAGATTCAAAGCAGAATAAAAATTATTAAAATGAAGAATATTGTCAGATGCCAATAATTTAAATAAAGTAATAAATAATTTAGAAGAAATATTATTTATAAAAGAATAAGAATCAAAATTATTTTTAAATATCTCTGTAAATATATAACTGTTTAAAGTATATTGTTTAGTAGAAGAGTTATAAAAGGTATTAGTATTTTTGTATAAATCAAAATATACATTTTTAAAATATAAATCAAGATCTTCTGCTTTATCTTTAGAAATATCTGTTAAAATCAAACTAGTATTTTTTACAGTATATTTTTTAGTCATACAGAGATACACTAAAAACATAAATGTATCGTTTATAGGTAAAGAAGATAAAGGCGAAGAAGATATTAAAATTAAAGATTTATATAAAATATCTAAATCTTCAGTGTTATAGTATTTTTTAACTTCCTCGATCTTGTTCTCTGATAAAGGTTTATTTAAAAAATACTTTTGCAATATATCAAAATATTTTATATTTGGACGTATTGTAGAAAAATCATGATCATTTAAAGAATATCTTTTTATAGAAAAATTCTTAATAAATTTTTTATCTGTATACTTATATTTAGGTAAGTACCAATAATCTCCAATATTTAATTTATCTGCTGAATATAATTTATAAATATATTCCCCTGAGAAATCAAAAGAAAGCCTGGCAGCTACGTCTTTAGATGAGGGTATAAAAAAACTAGAAAAATATGTAGATATTTTATAATAATTTTTATAAAAATCTAAAGAAGTTTTAACATAAGGTTTAAACCCTTTTTGAGTTAAAATTAAATCAGATTCTTTTAATTTTAACTCAGTCCTATATCCAGTGGCAGTTAAAATTAAATCACGATTTTTAGTAAATAAGTTCATAAACACACTCCTTTGTGTTATTAAATAGAGGGAATAAAATTTTTATTTTCATCTAATTTTCCTTCCCTCAGATCAACACCAACAGCAAATAAAGGTACATTATACTCTGACAAAGCTTGATAGTCTACAGTTAAATGTGCTTTATTTTCTAATTTATCTTTATTTTTAAAATATTTATCATAATTAGTATTCTTATTCCCTTTTAAAGAACTAATATTAAAATATCTATGAGGGCTAGTTTCATCTGTTACAAATTTATTAACACAAATAATTTGTACTTTTAAAGGATCATTTTCAGCAATGTATATAGAATGTATTAAAAATTCATCTTGTTCCATAATTTTATATTTTAATAAATGATTAGATCTCTTACCACATTCATATACTCCATTAGGAGTTCTTAACATTAAACCTTCATATCCTTGTTCCATAAAGATATTAAATTTTTGTTTTAATTGGTCTTCATTGTGAATAATATAATTTTCTAAAATATTTATATTTGAAGTAGAAGGGATATGATTTAAAATATATTGATATCTTTCATAAAATTTTAAATCTCTGTTTTCAAGAGATATAATATCATATAAATAAAATTTAATATCTTCTGTTTTGTACAAGGTACTTTCAAATTCTATCTCAGTATATTCATCAGAATTAATTAAAGATGCTATCACTTCAAAAGGAATATTGTGTGTATATAATTCACCGTCTAATACAATATTTTTTAAAGTAGAAGAGGCAAGTTCATTACCAATATGATGTAAGTTTTTAAATAACTTTCCAGACCTTGATTGATATTTTTCTATATTGCCATTTTCATCAATAAATATATTTAATCTAATACCATTAAGCTTAGGAGATACATATAAGAGAGAATCTAGTCTTGTTTCATTTTCTTGTGGCCAAGAAATAGTATGTTTTCTATCTTTATATTTATGAGCTAACATACAAGAAATTGGTTGAACATAATCTTCAATATTTAATTTGTATCCAGAATCAAACTGTTTAGTATATAAATATTTTAATTCTAATTCGGCTTGTTCTTGAATAGAAGTTTCATTAGATTTACCAATATTTTTACCTTTAGTTATAGTTTTAATTTTTTGTTGGAAAGCTTGATCTTTATATCCCCACGCTATAATAATATTTATATGAGAAAAATTTTGAATTGGTTGTAAAAAAGCTTTCCACATTTTAATTTTATTTTTTGAAGAATAAGCATACAACCATACGTTGTTATAAGAAGACATGGTATACCTTTAAGAATAATAGTGAGATATAAATTTATTAACTTTATTTGCATGATTTGCTTTAAATAAAAATGTATTAAAACAATAATTTTTATCTTGCATTGTTTCTAGTATTAAAATGATTTGTTCTTTTTCAATTTTTAAACGTGGTTTTTCACCTTTAAAATAATTTTGAATTTTAAGTAAATCATCGTAATAATAACAAGTATATCTATCTTCAAATACATTTAGAGGCTTACTATACAAAAGAATATCATGAAAAAAGTTATAATCAGTTTCTGTAATATTTAAATCATTTGGTACAAATCCAGAAGATCTTAAAAGATATTTAACACCTTTTACATTCAAATCAAAAGATGTATCTTTTATAAAATTTTCAAAACATCTTATATTTAATTCATTAACAATATTTGCATCTAAAATATAATCATCATATTGTATATATTTAAACACTAATGCAAAAAATACAACATCAGGATTATCCAACAATTGATAAGCTATTAGATAATTTAATAGTATAGAATTTAAATATTCAACTGAAGCCCATACTTTTTGCTTTTCAGTATATAAATTTAAGATAGTGTCTAATAGCCAATCTGCATTAATATCTGGATACTGAGTAGAAAAGTAATGAAGAAAAGCTTTTTTATAGAAAATAGAATCATCCATGAATTACAAACCCCGAAGTATCTGACTTTGCATCACCTTTAGCTTTTAATCCTACAATAACACCAGTTTCATCAAGAGGTCGTAAATCATTTACATCCCCATCAATAACTTTAAATTCTTTATCTTGTACTTTCCAAACAACTGGAATCTCTTCTCTGAATACTACTGTAGTATTCATATTTTGCCTAAAAGCTTTTAAAATATCTTCTTCAGTCGTGTTTTCTGAACGAGAATAAGTTAGATGATAATTAGGATATTTAGATACTTTACGATTTAATATTTTAGTATAATCATAAAATTGTACATCAGAATACTTTTCAAAAATACCGTATTTTTCCCAAGATATATCACTTGTGCCATTCAGGCGTACCATTGGCTTAACATTATTATTTTTACAATACTTTTGAAATAACTCTATATCTTGATGTAATTGTTGTAGAAATATATCTCTTTGTTCAAAGAATAATTTAGTTTTTCTTATTCTAGCATTCTGAACATTACTAAATTTACCTCTTCCCGCTGTATATAAACAAGCTTGTTTACACCCTTCAGAAGCTTTAGGACAGGTATTATATCCGGCTATTAGTACTTGGAGCTAAATATAAAATAGCTGTAAGATATTCTTCTCCATCACTTTTAGAAGTTTTACTATTAGTACCAACAGCTAATAGATTAAATTTAGCATTTAGAGTTGATAATTTCATTATGAAACCTTTAAAATTTATAACACTCGCTAACACTACCTTTAAAAGGTATATTAGGTATATATGTTAAATTATTATTTTATATATGTTTTTAATTGTATTTTTTAGATTCCAAATTACATTTGTATATCTACAATATATTGTATTATTTCATAAAAATATGAAAATTATTTAATAAGTCCATGCTCTTGTAAAATAGGGGTTAAATCAACAGGTTGATAACCTTCAGGTTTCATAATTTTACCAGCTTCATTACGAATACATTTACCAGTAGTTGGATCTACTTTAGTCATATTATTTTCATGTACAGCAGTAAATAGTTCGTCATGTGGAATACCAAATGCTACTGCTGATCCTAGAGTTACATAAATTAAATCAACAATACTATCAGACGCCGCTACAATATCAAAATCAACAAGTGATTCGTCTAATAAATCTGTCATTTGTTGAAGCATATTAAAATGAATTTTAAAAAGAACGTATGT
>ERZ724505.1512-NODE-1512-length-12635-cov-5.374722_pt1 | contig 12635 bp, 8 predicted proteins | sample MGYA00376038_ERZ724505 | MGnify/ENA primary metagenome ERZ724505 (study PRJEB28724, sample SAMN07190884) | wastewater metagenome | isolation source: effluent of sewage treatment plant in Hong Hong | place: Hong Kong | collected 2016-03-17 ... | reverse complement strand
GCGGCATGACGAACCTATGCGGAAGGTTGAAGCAGTTAGGTCTGCAATACGCGGCCGCGGCGGTATTGAATTGGAGATAGGCGGCTAGTATAACTTCGTAGGCGAGGCCTCATAGGCTATAATAGCCCTGTTGTGGCGCGTTGGCCGAGGAGTTAGGCAAGGGTCTGCAAAACCCTGTACACGAGTGCGAATCTCGTACGCGCCTCCATATTCCTTTAACCGGGAAGTGGGCGAGTGGCGGAATTGGTATACGCGACGGACTTAAAATCCGTTGGCTGAATAAGCCTTGTGGGTTCAAGTCCCACCTCGCCCACCATCTAAGATTTTCTTTGGTTCCTGATAACGCTTATGTATAATCATAAGCAATATTCCTAAAAGCCGCTTAGGAGCGGTTCGGATCATGGAACCGAATGTTAACCCCCTAGTGCCCGATAACCCTGGACCATCAGGATCCCCTAACCCAACTAGCCCGTATTCACAAAATGAGCTGGGTGCGAGTCAACCACAGCTGGCTAATTCAGCCTTTCAATCAAGGTCAATCACGCCTCTAAGCCCGCCGGCATCTACGGCTCCGGTAGCCCCCGCTGATCCGAGTCCGCCTTCGCCAACACAACCACCGGTTGTACCAAGCCCACCTCCGTTTGTACCGGCTGCTCCAACAGTATCGCCCTCTACGGTAGTCTCGCCGAACAATCCGCAGCCCGTGACTGCACAGCCTGAACCAATTGCGCCTGCAGTTATCGGCGGTGCATTCGTCGGAGCTGATGTGACAGCGCAGCCCAATGATAAGGTTTTTACGCCTTCTATGCCTGGCAGTCCAAAAAAGCGCAAGTTTAGTTTTAAAAGCAAGCCTGTAATCGCTGGATTTGTCGTTTTATTAATAGGAGTAGGCTTTGCGGCTTATTACTTCGGCTATAAGACAAATCCATCGGTAATCTATAGTCAGTCGCTAAAAAATACCGCTAAAGGCTATGACAAGCTGATTGAGTATGTAAATAATGAGTCTAAAGCCAACTATAAAGGCACTAGCGGAACCGGTTCGTTTCAGATCAAATCTGGCGACTACTCGACTGACGGAAAAATTGCTTTCAAGTCGGATGATAAAAACGGCGAACTATCATTTGATGTTGGTCTGGAAGGCACGCGAGTTAAATTTGACGGTCGTTTGATCGACAGCCAGAGCGGATCACAAGATATCTACGTTAAAGCTAGTGGCCTCAAAGGTCTGGGAAGTCTGCTTGGAAGCTCCGATCTCGACGCGCCATTAGCAAGTATTGATGACCAATGGATCGTAATAGACCATACACTATTGGACTCTCTAGCGGCGAGTAACGGTACTGCTTCTGCAAAAGAAATGTTACCACCAAGCTCGGCCCAGTTAATGAGTGCGGCTGAAGGCTTTGGTAAAGTGAATCAGGAATATCTATTTAGTACTGATAAAGATAAAGCTGTAATGACCGTAACCGAAAAACACGGTATGGAGTCTGTCGATGGCCACAACACCTATCATTACACTGTGGCCCTTCAAAAAGAGAACGTAAAGCGCTACATTGATGCCCAGCAGGCCGCTTTAAAAGCCAGCAAGCTCAATACTTGGCTAAAAAACAATGGCTATGATGGAATTTTTGATAGTGTTTTTGCGTCTTTAAAAGAATCGGCCGACACTATTAAGTCAACCGATACCTTTGATATGTGGTCAGATATAGATACTAGACTAATTTACAAAGTGCGTTTTGCCGATAAATCCAACGCGGTTAATAACTATATAGACGTAGGTCTCGACTATACTGGTGGTGATGATTTTCCGTTCTTTATTGCTGGGCAGTCGAAAGACGAAGGCAGCAAGACCACAGCCAAAGCCGTTATGAACCTCAATACCAAAACTCAGTCAACGGATTTTTCGCTAGATGTTAAGAGTACGGGTTATGCCGATGTATCGTTTAACATGAAAGTTTCCATAAAGCCGACTAACCAAGCTATAAAAATCGAAAAACCTGCCGGCGCCAAGACATTGGCTGACGTCCTAAGTCAGTTGGGTTATGGCGATTTATTGAGCGAGTTGCCGGTTACCACACCAAGCAGCGCCCCTAAATCAAGCTCGAGCAACAGTATTCAATCTAAGGCTCGTAATTCAGAACGATCCAGTGATATTAAAAGTCTCCAAACTAATGTTGAGGCATTCTATACCCAAAACGGTTACTACCCGAGCCGAGCTGATCTAAACAATGCTAGTTGGCTAAAAACAAACATGAAAAGTTTCGATACACAGGCGCTCCAAGATCCCAGCGCCACCAGCAAGCTTTTGGTGGCTGCACCTGCAGCAGGTGTCTATGCATATCAAGTGACCGACTCCTCCGGCAGGAGCTGTGAAGCAGATGATACTAACTGCTCAAAATACACTTTGACTGCAACATTTGAAGGTACTGTAAATGGGCGAACAACTGCAGTCGCAAACAACCTCGATGGCTCTTGATATACTTAAGCAGTGAACGTTATAGTCAACGGTTTGATGACAAACTACCAGCTAACTGGTCAGGGTAAGCTGATTTTTCTTTTACATGGTTGGGGCGATAGCTCTAAGGGACTAGCTGATCTTTCGCAAGCGTTGGCTAAAAACTACCGAGTGCTCAGCGTGGACTTGCCTGGCTTTGGCGGCACCCAAAACCCTAAGGAAGTCTGGGGCCTCGATAACTACTCAGAGTTTATAGCGAGCTGCTTTACCAAGTTGGATTTGAAGCAGCCATACGCCGTAATTGGTCATAGCAACGGTGGAGCAGTCGCCGTCCGTGCACTCGGACTAAAAAAACTGCAACCAAAACGGCTGGTTTTACTGGCCGCTTCAGGTATCAGGACAAAGCAGAAATCCAGGAGGCTCATTTTAAACATCATCGCTAAAACCGGCAATATTGCGACAATATGGATGCCAGAGCGATATCGTAAGGCACTGCGGCAAAGCCTTTACGCAACGGCCGGATCAGACATGCTGGTTGCTCCAGAGCTGGAGGAAACCTTCAAAAAAACAGTCCGGCAAGACGTCCAAAACGATGCGGCAAATTTAGATCTACCAACTCTGATCATCAATGGGACTGAAGACAAGGCTGTGCCAGTCCAAGACGGCCAACAATACAAGCGGCTAATTAAAGATTCAAAACTTGAGATTATTGATGGAGCGGGCCATTTTGTCCATCAAGATGAAGCCCAGAAGGTTGAAGGGCTGATTCAGGAGTTTTTAAAATGATCGGCAGCATTATTCACCTCTACTTGCCAAATTATCCAGCAACGCTGGTATATATGCTGCAGGCCAGTGAATATGACGAAAAATCTTACCTGAAATGGATTTGGCGGACCAAAGATTTTAGTACTGTTTCACAAAGACGTAGCCTCGAAAAAACCGGTCCAGCAAAGATGCTGCTTCTATTTCTTGGTTTTGGCATTCTAACGCAGATCGCGATTGGCCTAATACTTATTTATCTCGGGCTTTTTAGTGGTTTTGTTGGTGGCGTCGGGTTTGGCTTGGCGATAATATTGTCATATCCATTTATTTGGGCGCATTTGCTGGTTGTCCCACTTGTGCTCGGAAGATGGCTTATTTCTAAGCCGGCCCAAAAAAGGCAGGTAACACTTTCTGAAAAAGTTTTTGCCGAGCATCCAGCCAAAAAAATCGCGATTGCTGGCAGCTATGGCAAAACAACTATGAAAGAACTGCTTAATACTGTGTTGAGTGAAGGCTTAAAAGTCGCAGCTACGCCTGCAAACAAAAATGTAAGCATAAGCCACGCCTATTTCTCCAAAAAACTTGACGGCGACGAAGATGTTTTAATTATTGAATACGGTGAGGGTGCGCCTGGTGACGTGGCTCGCTTCGCGAAGCTAACCCATCCGACACACGCGATTATTACTGGCTTGGCACCGGCACACCTTGATAAGTACAAGACATTTAAGGCTGCCGGCCAAGATATTTTCTCGGTCGCTAAATACCTAAATAATAAAAATGTTTATGTAAATACCGACTCGGCAGACACTAAGCCATTTATCAAATCTGAATTTCACGAGTTTAGTACGCGTGCGGCGCTTGGCTGGAAGGTGAGTGATGCCGAGACTGACTTAACAGGCACCCGTTTTAGTTTAGAAAAGGGTAAACGCTCTATTCCACTTGAGAGCAAACTCGTCGGCAATCATCAGGTCGGTTTTTTAGCGTTTGTAGCTGCCTTTGCGCTGGAGCTAGGCTTAAATGAGAAGCAAGTTCAAGTTGGAATTTCCAAAACAGAGCCGTTTGAGCACCGCATGGAGCCATATCAACTTGCCGGCGCCTGGGTTGTAGATGACACCTATAACGGCAATCTCGAGGGAATACGGGCTGGGACTCAACTGCTAGCCAACCTATCAGCTCAGCGCAAGATCTATGTGACCCCAGGTCTCGTTGACCAGGGCGAAGAAACCGAGCGCGTGCACCTAGAGGTTGGCAAGCTGATCGCTGATGCCAAGCCAGATTTAGTGGTCTTAATGAAGAATTCAGTGACCGATTTTATAAAGCAAGGCCTCGATAAAGCTAATTTTGAAGGTAAGCTTCAAATCGAAGACAACCCAATAGAGTTTTATACTAATCTCACCCATTTTGTAGCCAGTGGCGATCTAGTTGTTATGCAAAACGACTGGACCGACAACTACGCGTAGCATTAATTGTATTGCTTAATTGTAGGTTGAAATTGTAGTTAACGTGCATTACAATTATGCTTATGGAAACAATCGCAGTGATATTTGGCGGACGCTCCGCCGAGCACGATGTATCAATCGTTACGGCGTTGGCAAATATAATAAAACCCCTTGAGTTATCAAAAAAATACCGTGTAGAGGCTGTCTATATTGCAAAAGACGGAGCTTGGTACTGGGATGAAAAACTCAAAGACATCAAGCTATTTACGTCTGGAGACATTAAAGATTATATACACAGGTCTCAGCCTGCAAGCGTTCAGTTTGATAGTGGCATGATGTTGATTAAATCGAGTGGAATCGCCGGTCGTAAGCAGTCGCGTAAAATCGACCTAGTTTTTCCGGCCATGCACGGTACATATGGCGAAGACGGTGCTCTAATGGGTTTGCTTGAAATGGCTGGGGTTCCGTATGTTGGCTGTGGCGTTAGCGCTTCATCTATAGCAATGGACAAAGTTCTTGCAAAAGAAGTAGCCAGCGCTAATAAAATTCCCGTTTCCAAATTTTTGTCGTTTACCAAGTCTGATGTCGAACGCACTGCTGGTAAGGTCATTAGCGCCACGACAGGTGCGTTAAAGTACCCATTGTTTATTAAGCCGGCTCACCTTGGCTCAAGCATTGGCATTAGCCGCGTGACTAATGATACCGAACTTCGTAACGGGCTTGAAGTGGCTGCCCATTATGACGACAAAATTATCATCGAAGAAGCTGTTTCAAATTTAATCGAAGTAACCCTGCCGATCATGGGTAACGATCAGCCTCAGTCCGCTATGCTCGAGCGGCCACTTACTAAGCCCGAAGATTTCTTTGATTTTGAGACGAAATATCTAGGTAACGGCAAAAAAGGTGGCGGTAAAAAGTCCGGCACTAAAGGCTCGCAAGGCTACAGTCAGATTCCAGCCGAACTACCACAAAAAATCTATGCTAAAGCTGAGTCTGTCGGTCTGGCTATCTACAAAGCCTTTGGTTGTAGTGGTATAGCTCGGGTTGATATGCTGATCGACGAGAAAACCGGCGAAGTATATTTTAACGAAGTAAATCCTTTGCCGGGTGGATTATACGCACACAATTGGAACAAAGCCGGCATAAGCAATGTTGATCTGGTGCAAAAGCTAGTCAGCTATGGCAAAGAACAATTCGGTGAGCGTCAAGCGCTTGCGACAGCCTTTAATACTAACTTTTTGCAGCAATTCTAGCGATGAAGGAGCTGCAAAACTCGGTTGCATATTTTAGAGATGATTTTATCCCGTTCGATCAGGCAAATCTAAGCATTGCCAGCGCCCCAGTGCTTTACGGGTTAAGCATCTATACTGTTTTTCCGGTATTTTATGACGATAAAACTAAGCAGCTAAATATGTTTCGGCTCGATAGACATTTTAAACGTCTGCAAAATTCTGCACGCATACTCGCTTTTGAAGATTTTCTAAGTAGTTGGGATTATCAAAAGTTTGAAGCCACCATGAGCGAACTCTTGATAAAAAACAAGACTAAACAAAACAGTCTAGTGCGAGTGACTGTATTTGTTGATGACATACTAAAAGGCACGCGGATGAAAGATTTAAAACACAGCATTTCTGCCTTCGTCTATCCGGCAGCTCCGCTTTTGCCACGGACTGGTGCCACCCTTACGGTGTCTAGCTGGCGCAGGACGCCAGACAACTCAATCCCATCACGCGCCAAAATTAACGGCAGTTATGTTAATGCGGCCTTGATGAAACACGAGGCTGTTGTGAATGGTTTTGATGACGCAATTGCGCTTGATGAACAGGGCCACGTCACCGAAAGCACAGTTTCAAATATGTTTATCGTCAGAGGCGGAAATCTTATTACGCCCGATGGTTCAGCTGACTTACTCGAAGGCATAACACGAGACAGCGTTTTTAAGCTTGCCGACAAACAAGGGTTAAGTTGCCAAGAGCGAATAATTGACCGCAGTGAACTTTACATTGCCGACGAGATATTTTTATGCGGCAGCAGTATGAGTGTTGTGCCGGTAATCTCGATCGACCATCGTCCGATTGGTAATGGCAAGCCTGGCAAAATTACCAAGCAATTTATGAAACTATATGATGATTTTGCCAGTGTTAAAACAAGCTCATTTAAGCAATGGTTAACGCCCGTTAAGTGATTTAACAGATCAGAGCCGTGCTATAATTATAGTAATGTCCAATCGTGTTGCCATTCTTGACGCTGGCGGTCAATATGTTGACCTAGTTCGCAAGGCGATTGAGAGGCAAGGTTTGCCAGCTGATGTTTTGCCACTAAGTACGCCTCGAAATCAAATAGAAGATAAATACGGCGCGATAATTATTTCAGGCAGCCCTGCAAGCTCCCACGCCCAAGAGGCACCCCAGCCTGACAAAGCTATCTGGCAAAGTTCGCTTCCAATTCTAGGAATTTGCTATGGAATGCAGGCTATGGTCACGTCGCACGGTGGAGAGGTCGCCAAAAACGCCATCCGCGAAGACGGTCGGGTCACGACGCAGGTTGATGTATCGCACCCACTTTATAAAGGTATTAAAAAAGATCTGACAGGCTTATTCACACATGGAGATTTTGTAAAAACTATTCCACAAGGTTTTCAAGTGCTGGGCTCTCACCAATTGAGCGACGGCTCGACCGCCTATTCATCAATTGCTCTCGATAATAAAATCGGCGTTCAATTTCATCCTGAAGTTTTCGACGACACCCCAGAAGGCTACCAGCTGTTTAAAAACTTCTTGTCGATTGCTGGGCTGCAGCCAGATCCAGCCTTTCAAAGTAAATTAATGCACGATTTGATAGAAGCCAAAAAACAACAAATTGCTGATTTAGCAGGCGACCGACATGTGATCGCGTTTGTTAGCGGTGGTGTTGACTCAAGTGTGGCAGCGGCTTTGGCGGCCGAAGTCATCCCAGCTGAACGTCTCCACGCGTATTACATTGATAGTGGCTTTATGCGCGATGAAGACGACATGGTCATCGAGGCACTGCAAGCCGCTGGCTTACCAGTTAAAAAGGTCGATGCAGTCAAAGATTTTGAGCAAGGCACAATTGAAATCGACGGACAAGTCATTGGCCCACTTATTACTGCGACTGATCCTGAGGCCAAGCGTAAAATTATCGGCAAAGTTTTTGTTGAAATACAAAATCGCTTGATTGCCGATCTAAAGCTTTCTGTCGCGTTGCTTTTGCAGGGCACTAATGCTGCTGACCGGATCGAAAGCGGACACAGCACCGGCGATAGCCATACTCAAACTATCAAGACACATCATAATCAAGTACAAGAAGTACAAGATCTTAAATCTGCCGGGCTCCTGATTGAACCAATTGATGATTTGTTTAAAGACGAGGTGCGTGAAGTCGGTCATAAGTTGGGGCTTCCAAAAGAGCTCGTCCAGCGTCAGCCTTTTCCTGGGCCTGGCCTAGCCATACGTATCATCGCTTCTGACAAGTCTGATAGTGATCTTGCCCCAGTGCCCGCCGAGGCTGAAATCCAAGCCTTTCTTCATGAAAACTTCCCAGGCTGTGATGTTCATTTGTTGCCTATTCGCAGCGTTGGCGTCGGTGGCGACGAAAGGTCGCACTTGTCAGTTGCAGCGTTTGAAGGAGAACTTACATCTGATCAGCTAGCCAAACTTAGTGCTGATTTACCATCGCACTTCCGCGAGACGGTCAACAGGGTAATTTATCGTTTGGGGAGTGATCCGCTAAGCAAATCATCGCTCACTAAAACTACTCTTGGCGCCGATGAACGCCAACAACTGCGTCTAGCCGACAAAATTGTTTTTGATGAAATGCGCGCTGCCAACCTACTAGACCAAATCAAGCAGTTTCCAGTGATCTTAATACCGCTAAGTTTCAAAAAATCTGGTGATCGGTCGATAGTTTTAAGACCGGTAACTACCAGTACGTTTATGACTGTTCAAGCGATGCTGCCAGAGCGCGATTTGCCAAAAGATTTCCTCGAACGGATCGCGGCACGCATTATTTCCCAAGTTCCTGGCATATCAAACGTATTTTTAGACTTAACAAACAAGCCGCCCGCGACTACGGAGTGGGAATAGCTAACATTGCAAACTGCTAAATTTATGTTATCGTATAGTATATGATTTTACCTGATGGTCGAGGCCAAGCCCCTCATAACCCTGAATTTGATGTCAGCGGATATTTGCAAGACAGAGCCGAGGCAGATCCGTTCCTGATGGTTGAAGTCGGTCACGGCTCATATCCCGTTGCCTATCAACAGCCACAGTTAACTGGCGATCGTCGCTACATCGGCGCGGAAACCTGGATGGTCAGGCGCCGGGATGGTTTGCAGGGAATCCTAGCACATGCCGTAACTCCAAGATCTGTAAGAAACGGCACAAATATCACATTTGTCTCTGACCCTATAAATCCACTAGCTGAATTAGAAGCCGGTATAGCCGATGAAGTTGTAATAAGCAATGTGTTTGGCGATCCGCTATTTGAAAAATCAGGCATTGGCACACCTCAATTGCTGGCTGAAGCCTCACGAATCTTAAAAGATACCGGCATAGTAGTCATCCGCGAAACTAGAACACCCAATAAATCGAGATTGGCCCAAGCGGCTATTGAAGCAGCCGGATTAAAAACTCTTGAAAAGGTCCATGATATTGTTTCTCAACAAAGAATATGGCGAGCTTTAGAGGAATTATTCGATGGACGGCCTGATGTCGTACAACCTGCGCCTTCCAGTCTTTATCGATTTTTGGGGAAAAGTGCGGCAGCGTAGGGCATTTCTCTTATTTCCGCTATAATTTTTGGTAAAGCGTAGGAGTTATTTTGCAGCGGTACAATCCAAAAGATATTGAGCCCAAGTGGCAAGCGAAATGGGAAGCCGATAAGATTTATCAGGCAACAGAAGACCCGTCCAAAGAGAAACGGTATGTTACCCCCATGCTGCCATATCCAAGCGGTAGCGGGCTGCATGTTGGCCACGTAAGGGTCTATTCAATTTCTGATACAGTAGCTCGTTTCAAGCGCCAACAGGGATACAATGTGCTTTCGGCAATGGGCTGGGATGCGTTTGGTTTGCCAGCCGAAAACTATGCCATTAAAACTGGTACTCCACCTCGCATAACTACCGAAACAAACATCAAGACATTTAAAAACCAGTTGATGCGTCTGGGCACAAGTTTTGATTGGTCGCGTGAAATAAACACTTCACACCCTGATTATTACCGCTGGACGCAATGGATATTTCTGCAGCTGTATAAATACGGTCTGGCTTATCAGGCTGAAAGCGCACAATGGTGGTGCAACGAGTGTCGTACTGTTTTAGCTAACGAGCAGGTTATTAATGGCTGCTGCTGGCGGCACGAAGATTTGCCGGTTGTTAAGAAGCATTTAAGGCAGTGGTTTTTTAAGATTACAGAATATGCCGACCGTCTGCTCGAAAACACGGACGCACTTGATTGGCCGGAGAGTATTAAATCTCAGCAAAAAAACTGGATAGGCCGCAGTGAAGGTATGCTTTTTACGGCGCCGGTTAAAGATACCGACCTGACGATTCAGACATTTTCGGCTCATTTTGAGGCTTTTAATGCTGATACTTTTGTGGTGATTGCGCCCGATCATCCATTTCTGCCAGAACTATTAAAAGGCCAAGACAATGCCGACGAAATTTTGGCTCAGGCGCAGGAGATTACCCGTAAACGGGACGCCCTAGGTCAAAAAGGCGACGAGATGATGGAAGGAGTGTTTACTGGGCGTTATATTGTCGATCCGGTAGGCAACGGCGACTTGCCGATTTGGATCGCCAGCTTTGCTTTGGCTGATTATGGCACTGGTATTGTCAAATGTTCGGCGCATGACGATCGTGATTTTGCTTTTGCCAAGAAGTATAAGATAAATCTTAAGCCTGTACTTTTTCCCGCTGACAAGACTGAAGCTGAAAAGGTACGAAACCTAGAGTACTGCTACAACGACATGAAGCATGGCATCTTAGTTGAGCCCGCCGAATTTAACGGTAAAGTCGCCGGCGAGAACCGCCAAAATATTATCGATTATTTAGTGAAGCAAAAATTAGCCGAACCCAAGGTTAGTTATAAGATCCATGACTGGCTGATCTCGAGGCAGCGTTACTGGGGCGCGCCTATACCAATTATTCATTGCCAAAAAGACGGCGCAGTGCCTGTGCCCTTAGATCAATTGCCGGTTGTGTTGCCAGAGATTGAAAATTTCGCGCCGACAGGCGAGGCGACATCCGTGTTAGCTGCGGCGGACGACTGGGTCAATGTGGAATGCCCAAAATGCGGCGGCCCAGCCAAGCGCGAAACTGACACTATGGATGGCTACGCCTGTAGCAGCTGGTACATACTGCGCTACACCGATGCGCAAAATGATAAACAGGCGTGGGATCCAGCAAAAGCCAACTACTGGATGCCACTCGACTATTATTTTGGTGGTGATCACGCCGTGTCGCACCTGCTGTATTTCAGGTTTTGGTCGTACATTTTTGCGGACCACGGCCTAATCGATGAGTCCAAACGTGAGCCAGTTAAAAAATTGGTTTATAACGGTTATATCAATGCCGAAGACGGCAGTAAAATGAGCAAGAGCAAGGGGAACGTAATAGATCCACTTGAGGTGATTGATAGCGGCTACGGTGCTGACGCACTTCGTTTACTCGAGATGTTCATTGCGCCCTATAATCAAAACGCCAGCTGGAGCACCGGTGGGTTGGGCGGTACGCATAGATTTTTGCAGAGGATCTGGACTCTTGTCGAGGAGTTTAATGAAACTGATGGCGGCATAGCCGAATCAATCGAGCTGCAAAGGGCAGTCCATAAAGCCATTAAAAAGGTTACACACGATCTTGAAGAAATGGGCTTTAACACTGCCATCGCTGCGATGATGGAGCTGGTTAATGAGCTCTACCACATTAAGGTTGAAGATAAGTTCGCCTCGACTGAATGGCAATGGGCACTAGAAACACTGCTCCAATTACTCGCACCTTTTGCTCCGCACATCAGCGAAGAATTATGGGAACAGCTTGGTCAGGACGAATCAATCCATGCCTCGAAATGGCCTGTTTATGACGAAAAATTTTTGGTTCAAGACAAAGTAACAATTGTAATTCAAGTAAACGGCAAACTGAGGGGTGAGGTTGAAATCGAAACCGATACTGAAGAGGCAAAAGTCGTCGAAGCTGCCAAGACCAATCAGAAGGTCGCGGGCTATCTCAAAGACCAGGCCATTCGCAAGACTATATTTGTACCAAACAAGCTTGTGAACTTCGTTATCTAGACCTTGAGAAAAGGTCAATTACTTGATAAAGTATAGTTAAGTTTTGTTAGCTAAATAAAGGAATAACACTGAATGGGTAAACCCAAAAAGCGAACAAGTCCGCGAAAAACCGGCACTCGACGGAGCCATCTAGCGCTAAAGCTAGCTCGCCAAGTCAATGCTAAGTCGCCGGTCAAAGTCCGCACAACAAAGCGCGAATCCGCCAAAATCGCCTAACGGCGAAACGGGAATTTAACAACATGGCTTCAAATCGTCATCTCGGCCGTATCATCGCCCTCCAAACTCTCTACGAACAAGAGATGCGTCAAGACGCGGGTGATACTGACTTCAATATCGAAGAGGTGTTGGACCGCAACATCGAAAGATATAGAGAAATGCTAGATGACGTAGATTTCATTAAGCAACTTACTTTGGGAGTAACGAAGCAGTCGGCCGAGCTAGATGCTAGGCTGCAGCCTGTTGCACCAGAGTGGCCGATCGATCAAATTGCCCGGATGGACAGATTAGTGCTACGGATTGGCTTGTATGAGCTAGAAAACGAGGCCGATGTCCCGCCTAAAGTTGTCATCAACGAGTCGGTCGAGTTGGCTAAAGCCTTTGGCGGCGACAACTCCTCTAAGTTTATCAACGGCGTGCTGGGCACATTGCTTCGACAAAAAGAGGGCGATACCGCA
>ERZ724505.1511-NODE-1511-length-12637-cov-3.244158_pt1 | contig 12637 bp, 10 predicted proteins | sample MGYA00376038_ERZ724505 | MGnify/ENA primary metagenome ERZ724505 (study PRJEB28724, sample SAMN07190884) | wastewater metagenome | isolation source: effluent of sewage treatment plant in Hong Hong | place: Hong Kong | collected 2016-03-17 ... | reverse complement strand
CGGAAGAGCGTCGTAGATGAAATGCGGCTCGTTGAAGATGTGAAACTTGCCGTCGTCATTAAAACGTATCCTGACGGTAAACTGACTGGTAAACTTCGCGCCAATCCTGAGGCAAAAATCGCTGAAACAGTCGCGAGTTATTTCGGGGGTGGGGGTCATCCGTATGCTGCAGGATTTCGGGTATACGAAACATACGACAAGATTTATCACGAATTAATTGAAGCAACCCAGAAAGCACTGGAAGTATATGAGGCTATATAACACCTTGTCTCGTGAGATAGAGAAGTTCATCCCACAGAAAGCTGGGGAAGTATCGCTCTATACGTGTGGCTTGACAGTCTATAGTCACCCACACATCGGTAACTGGGTGGCATATATTTACTGGGATGTATTGCAACGAACACTTGAAGCCGAAGGTTATACCGTGACACGCGTACAAAACATTACCGACGTCGGCCACTTGACAGATGATGAGGACGCGGGCGAGGATAAAATGCTGAAAGGCGCGCTACGGGAAGGGAAAACCGCGTGGGAAATCGCTGAAAAATATATCAAGATTGCTCAAAAAGAGGCAAATCTCCTTGGTCTTACAATTCCGACTCATTCACCGCGAGCCACAGATTATATTTCGCAACAAATTTCCTTTGTGCACGCACTGAACGAGAAAGGGTATGCCTATGTAATAGATGACGGTGTATATTTTGAAACTAGTAAATTAAAAGATTATGGCAAATTAGCGCGCCTCGACCTAGACGGTTTACAGTTTGGTGCTCGAGTAGCAGACACGGGAAAAAAGAATCCGACTGATTTTGCATTGTGGAAATTTTCACCAAAAGATCAACAGCGTGATATGGAATGGGACTCACCGTGGGGAAAGGGTTTTCCAGGCTGGCATCTTGAATGCTCGACTATTATCAAAGAATTATTAGGCGAGACCATCGACATTCACACAGGTGGGATTGATCATATTCCTGTCCATCATACTAATGAAATCGCCCAAAGCGAAACAGTGACAGGGAAACCACTAGCTAATTATTGGCTTCATGCTAATCACATTAAAGTTGACGGTCAGAAAATGAGTAAAAGTCTCGGAAATATTTACACGCTTCATGATATAACAGACCGTGGTTTTTCACTCGACGCCTTTAAAATCATGGTGCTGTCTAAGCATTATCGTACCGAAGGAAATTTCACCTGGGAAATCCTTGAAGCAGCTCAAAATCGCCTCAATCATTGGCGCGAGATGGCAGCACTTATATGGCAAAAAGAACGTGATGATACAACCAGCGAATCTGACAACACACTACTCAAAGAATTAATCAATAACGACCTCGGCACACCTCAAGTCATCTCATCTATTGAGACATTACTTGATGGCATTACATCCGGCACATACGGCCTTGCCACACTTCAATCTATCATCGATTTTCTGACGCAATATTTCAATATTGATATTAGTTGTCAAGATATTTCTGACTCTCAAAAACAACTCATTAAAACAAGACAAGAGGCGAGGATAAAAAAAGATTGGATAATCTCCGATCAATTGCGCGACAAGTTGAAAGAGCAGGGGATTGGCCTTAATGATACTCCGCAAGGTACGACGTGGTACAGGGTATGATATACTTTTGATATGAGTAAACAACACCTCTCTAGCGATATTTCAACTAATACATTTATCCGTTTTTGGCTAGTCATGCTCGGCTTTGTTGCCACCGCATTCATCATTTATCTTATTCGAGATGCACTGCTTCTTATTGGTATTTCTGCTTTCTTAGCGATCGCGCTCAACCCTCCAGTCAATGCGATTGCCAGTAAACTTCCGAGTCGTAGTCGTGTACTTGCTACTGCCATTGCATACCTCATGGTGGTACTACTATTGACTGGGTTTATACTGACGGTCGTTCCGACGGTCAGCGATCAAATGGCGAAGTTTTTTCGCACCGTCCCAAGCATCGTCCAAAATATTAGTGACCAATCGCATTGGTTGACTGACATTGTTGATCAATACGGTCTTCAGAAACAATATGACCAGTCAATCGATTCAATTCAGTCTCAAGCGTCCGAAGCAGCGACACAATTTGGAAGTAGTATTTTCTCAAATGTTGGCTCAATTATCACTATGTTTGTCACAACATTACTTATATTAGTTATGACATTTTTAATGCTGATCGAAGGGCCTTTGTGGCGCGATAGACTATGGGCAACCTACCGCAATAAAGCGAAACGCAAACATCATCAGCAGTTAGTCCATAAAATGTACCGAGTCATTACAGGTTACGTCAACGGTCAAGTCCTCATCGCAGGTATCTCGGCTGTCTGCAGTTTAGTCGCAGTAGTTATTTTAAGTACCATTTTTGATATGCCGCCTAGTTTAGCAATTCCTATCGCCGTTATTGTCTTTACGATGGGTCTTATCCCTATGTTTGGTGCAACAATTGGCGCGATTATAGCAGGCATCCTCATTGCCATTAATAGCATTACGGCAGCAATTATTTTCTTGGTATATTATTTTATTTATCAACAAATCGAAAATAATTTCATATCTCCTACGATACAATCTCGTGCAGTAGAGATTTCTGCGCTGACCGTCCTTATTTCATTAACGATTGGATTATCGTTATTCGGCATTCTTGGCGGACTCATTTCAATCCCAATTGGTGGGTGTCTTCGTGTCTTGCTACTTGACCATATAGAGCAACGCAGAGAACAAGCGCAAGATGAAAAAGCATAAGCTCTTTTTGAGACTGTTATAATACATATTATGGGATTTCGACGACAAACTGGGTATACAATTATTGAGATAACGACAGTTGTGGTGATTATCGGGATTTTAGCGGGTATTACCTATATGGGGTATAGCTGGTATACAAAAAACACTAAAGAAACTGCTATTGCACAGGTCGTTGGGCAATACCAATCTCTTATCAATCAAGCGATCTTTGAAAAAAATGCAGCACCTGGTCAATTAACCACTATTGTCCAACCGGCTGGGGAGTGCATTTCCGATCCAACTGCACACAATAATCCCAACGGCCTACCGTGTTGTTTAGTCGATGCTAACGGCGCAAGTCCAGCAATAAAGTGCGGTAATCAAAACGCACTCCTGAGTGTTTTCTCATCGAGTAACACAAACATGCAAACAATGAATGATATTACTAAACAATACCTTAGTGGAAATGTGCCTCGACTTCCGGAAATAGCCCATCCGACTCTATCAAACTGCGCCTCAACATTATCTTCTACCCCTTGTTGGACAAAAGAAATGGGCTATATTGCTACAAAGCAAGTGCCCGCCAGTTCTAGTCCCAAAGGAGCGCTGGTATACTATCTACCTCCGGATTATGATTGCCAATCAAAAGACATTATGACATGGAATACGAGCGACAGCGTGTATAAATATAATGACACACAGGCATACACTTCTCGGACTGCAACCTACACTGAATGCGTCGTAGGAATACGTTAAGCGTACAACTCCGAAACTTTTTGCCAGTTCACCACGTCCCACCATTTTTTAATATAGTCTGCTCGTACATTTCTATAATCAAGGTAATAAGCATGCTCCCAAACATCAAGTCCCAAGATTGGATTTTTTCCCTCCATAATAGGTGAGTCTTGATTGTAGGTTGTTAGGATCGTTAAGTCATTCAATAACCAGCACCACCCGCTCCCAAATAAGGTGGTGGCTTTATTGGTAAATTCTTCTTTAAATGCCTCGAAACTTCCGTATCTTTCACTCAACGCATGTTTTATTTTTTCACCAGGCTCCGTTCTATCAGGTGTCATCCATTGCCAAAATAATGAGTGATTATAATGTCCGCCACCATTATTTCTTACCATTGTGCGTATATTTTCTGGTATTTTTTCAAGATTCTGCAAAATATCTTCTATAGATTTATCGTGCCATTCTGGCACAATTTCTAACGCACTATTTAATTTATCAACATATGCTTGATGATGTTTATCATGATGCAAACGCATCGTTTCTTCGCTAATCGTTGGCCCTAACGCATCATATTTATACGGTAACTCAGGAACTTTAAACATATTGCCCTCCTTGTTTACTAGTTTATTATAGCTCGTCGCGTTTATCGCTCAAAAATTGTGTCCATTGACGAAGCAGTCGTAGGAATGTTTTCAGCGGCAATTCAATCGCCATATCGAGAATGAGTGCAACCACATTCACGCGAGAATATTTATCCGAAATCCACCGTCCGACTAAAATAAATGGCGTATACGCAAAATCGCGTACCAACGCAACAACACCTTGATTAGTATTGACCATTTCAAGCTCACGAATCAGTCTGCTTAACCTGAAACCAAGGAAGCTGGCGGTAGAAAGGAAAGTGAAGAAAATCGCGATATGGATAAGGCTAAATTGCCACAACCACAGCTGCAGGGCAACAATTGAAAAGATAAAGACAAACATAGCAATATACATTGCATTCAGCAGCCCAGACGTAGGAATCTGTTTTGGTTTGAGATATAATGCACTTTCTTTTCCTGATCGACCGTACAACATTTTATCGACATATTCACGAAGCGCATCTGAATTTGCCTGACGAGGTAGTTTCATACTTAATCTCAGCGAGGCCATAAAAACAGGAGGGAAGAGCAAGTTAATAATCAGTGGTAACCAAATAATTTTATTATGAAAATAAAGATCATACGGTATTTCAATTAAAATCCCAATAATAACTTTGGTGATAAACAAAAATAGTATACTACGGATCACTCCACGGTTAATTTTTCGATTCACTCGTTTGTACTCACTGCGTGTTTGATTATCAAACGCAGCTAAAAACGCTGGTCGATCTCCAAATAACGCTCCATCGTCTGGCATATCTTGAATAAGACGATTCAAGATTCGAAGCGGGGCACCATACTTATTGATATATCGCACCAAATGATCAGTTGATGTTGCAGAAAAAATTGCGTCAACTAATTCGTTAAAATCGAGATATGCTTGGAAATTTTTAAATGTTCTCCCCGCTGTTTGTTCACGAGTTAACAGTGCAACTCGTACAGTCGCTTGATCGGACTTTAAAAGCGCACGATGAATCGCCGTAAACAACGCCATATCATAAAACTCAATTTTGCCGTCAAAGTCTTTTTTGAGCATCTCATAATAATGATCAAACGCACATGCTGCAAAAATATCGGTACGCTCATTATCGAGCGGATGAAATGATGCTTCGGTTGAAACAGACAATATATCAAGCACCCATGTCGATGCACTATCTTGTGAAACGCGATGCTCGCGCAATTGCCAATAGAGATTGTAATAATTTGTAATGAGTTTTTGTATGTCTTTTAGAATGTTTTTTGCGACAGTATTATTTTGTAGATAACCCGATTGTGTTAATTCAATAATAAGCTCGTCCGCAATTTCCGGAGCATTTTTTTTGTCATAAAATGAAATGTTCCGAGTATAAAAGCGGCGGATCGCACGTTGAAGGAGTAGGTGTTCTTCAGTATATTCAGCAGCATTTCGCAGTTGTTCATACGCCATCGAAACTGTTTTGCCTGCACCAGCCACACTGACTTTTGCGGATCTTTGATCATGATGAGACAACGCCCGCTCTTTTTGATTAAGCCCACGCAAACGACTCTGTAATTTTACTCCCGCTGGAGTTAAAGAGTACTCATTCATATATTTTTATCATAACATAGATTTATTATTATTGCAAACTTTATCCGCTGATGTAAATAAGACACTTTCAACATTTCTAATATACGAAAAAATTATTCTCCAGACGGTATTAGAAGCCAATTTTTAATTATTTTTTTCAGTTGTATATGTTTTTCAGAAATATCTTCCATATCATTAAAAGTAATCATTCCTCTAATATCAGAGCTCCACTGAATTAATTTGCTCTTATCTTCTATGATGGGTGGAGCACTTTTATCTTCTTTCCGCGTGGGTCCCATGTGGAATACTAGCTTTACTTTGCGTTCCTTGTTCATTACATTAAATGTTATCCTGTCCTCGCCTTTCCAAACATAGCTCGGGGCATTCCATTTAATATGCTCTTCTAACAACGGTTCGGCTTCTAATATAACTCTTCTCAATAAGTCAATCTGAATACGTATATTGTCATTCAAATCATTCAAAAACTCGTCTATTGTTTTATATCTTTGCATATTTAGATCATACCAAATTAATATGGTGTAAGATACAGCATTGCAACCCAAAGTAAAGCTGAGAAAATTTTAGATATTTTACTATTATTCAGATCAAATTTGGCTGGGATGGAGGGATTCGAACCCCCGAATGCCAGGACCAAAACCTGGTGCCTTACCACTTGGCCACATCCCAATATGTTATTTATTATACCTTAAAAGCGGGGAGTTTGAATAAGATTCGACCGACGTACCGCCGACCCGTCGCCACATCTATGAAAACCAGTTTTCAAGAGTGGGCTCCCTTGCGAACGTCCACTGAACGTTCTCACCCCGAATGTCGGGACCAGAACCCGGTGCCTTACCTCCGCCAGCTGGCGGATGGCCACATCCCATTAAGACCTCAATAGTATAGCATAATCACTCTGAGCTTGCTATAATCGAAACATGAACACTCTTATACTTTTCACTCACATTATATTAGCTGTAATCACCTTAGCTTTCTCGGCTGGTGTCATCTTTGGTAAAGATACTCTTCGTTCAATGTGGGCGTCATTCGCCGGGCTCATTGTCAGCGGAGCAGTCTTGACCCTAGGGAGTCCACATGCGTTCGGTAAAGTTTGTCTCATGACAGCCGGCTATGTCTTACTTCTTAGTATGGCTCGCCTCTACTCAATTAAGAAACCTACAAAGTCAGTTCTTGACTAAATAATATCTATCTTGCCTTAATTCGTCGAAAGCTGTGTTCAAGCACGGGGCGCCAGTCACTCGCGGCATCGGTATCGTACTGCTTAATGATACCTGAGGTTACTTCTGAAATATTTGCAAGCGCAGGAGAATATGGCGTTAATGTTTTAAAATATCGAAGGTCGCTATCGCTACTTGGTCGTCGACCAGGATAGGTCGCGATAAATTGTTTAGTCGCAAAACGAGTAAAGTAATCATTGTCACCTTTAGGGGGAAGAAATGATTCAGCTTTCAGCCCCATACGTCTAATTATTTTCTGCATATCTCCGAGAGAAGTACGGGCTCGTCCGGCGATAAGTACATAAAGTTGATTTTTCGTGGTTTTAAAAACAGTGGCCTCTAACGTTGGACTGACGGGAATATCTCGAAGAAGAATTTTTTTTATTTCTTGGGTAAATGCAAACTGACTTTGGAGTAATTCTTCAACTGCAAGATCTTCGTAAAGCTTCGATGCCATACATATATTTTACTCTATCTCAGTCATCGATGAAAACCTAGCGTATAATAGAGGGAATGAGTGAGTTCGACATACGATATAAACGTTTAAATAACGCGCAAAAAAAAGCAGTTAATACAATAGAGGGTCCAGTCATGGTAGTGGCAGGGCCGGGGACTGGAAAAACTGAGCTTCTGAGTATGCGCGTCGCGAACATTCTCAAGAAAACTGACGCAGATCCTCAGAATATTTTGTGTCTCACCTATACCGAAAGTGGAGCAGCAGCAATGAGAGAGAGATTAATTTCACTCATGGGTCAAGCAGCATATAAAGTAGGCATATACACCTTTCACGGCTTTGGCAGTATGATTATGTCGCGATATAGCGAATATTTTTATAGTGCGATTGATATGAAACCTGCCGATGAACTCACTACCTATGAAGTGCTCCATGATATTTTCAGTAAGTTACCCCACAACAATCCGTTGTCGACTCGCTTTGGAGATGATTTCAGTTTTCTTGCAATGGTGCAACACACTATCTCAGATTTAAAACGTGCTGGTATTTCACCTGATGAACTGCGAGCCATCCTCGCTCAAAATGAACTTCTGCTTGATGAAATTGAACCGATATTTTCTGAGTTTTTTGACACTAAAATCTCAAAACAGATGACACATAATGCACACACCTTGCTCGCTACAGTTGAAAAGACTCATAGTGAAGCATCACCAGTCAATACTATTCTTCCGCTACGTCAGATAGTGATTGACTCGCTCCGCACTATGCTGGACGAACTCGCCGAAACTGGTAAAACGATTCCGTTGACACGATGGAAGAATACCTGGCTGACAAGAAACGCACAAAAAAAATATATATTTAACAGTCGTTCAGCGCACATAAAACTGCGAGCAGTGAGCTATATTTATTTTGATTATTTACTCGCTATGCAAGAACGGCGTGTGTACGATTATGATGATATGATTTTACAATTTCTTCATAAACTCGAAGCTGAGCCTGAACTACGATTCGCTCTTCAGGAACAGTACCAATATCTCTTGGTTGATGAGTTTCAAGATACTAATGGAGCTCAGCTGCGTATCCTACACACACTGACCGATAATGAGGTAGTTGAGGGACAACCGAATATTATGGTAGTAGGCGATGATGATCAAGCGATCTACCGTTTTCAGGGGGCTGACATTAGTAACATTTTAGACTTCACCTCCGCTTACCGAGAAGTAACTGTGATTACTCTTACAGAAAATTATCGCTCCTCCCACGCAATTTTGTCACATGCTCGTGACGTTATCACACAGGGTTCAGAGCGATTAGAAAACACACTTTCCATAGACAAACAATTGACACCACATCATTCACCTCAAGTCACGTCCGTCCAGCTCATTCACGCCTCTCACACATCAGATGAATATTCTTTCATCGCTAAAAAAATTGCCTCATCATTTCACAAAAACAACACTGCTTCGAGCATTGCAGTTATCGCCCGTGGACACGCTGATATACGAGCATTTCTTCCCTATCTTTCAGCTGAACAAGTTCCATTTTCTTATGAACAAAACGATGACGTGTTGAGTGATCCATCTGTGGTGTTTGTGCTGTCACTTGCAAGATTATTACCGCTCATTTCATCGAGCCATATACGTGATACCAATGCCTCATTACCAGAAATTTTGGCGCATCCTTGTTTTAACATTCCACCACAAACATTATTTGACATCAGCGTTGAAAGTTATAGCACTCATGTCTCGTGGCTCGAGATTATGCTCCAGCGCGATGATATGCAGCCATTAGCTGAAGCTCTGATCTCGCTGGCATTTGCGGCTCAACATCAAAGCTTTCAGATTACTCTTGATCAGTTGCTGGGCTCGATGCCAATCAATCTTTCAGAAGGCGAGTTCATTATGCCGCTCAAAGACTATTTTTTTAGCTCTGAGACATTAGCCGTTGATCCAGGATCGTACGTTGCTCACCTTGAGTCACTACAGCTATTACTCAGACATTTTGAGCAATACCATGGATCTGCAATTCCCTCACTCAAGGAATTTATTAGCTATATCAATACTATACAAACGGTCGGTATCCACCTTCGACGAAGTCGCGCCGAAGATGACATACCCCAGACAGTGCGTATAATGACCGCCCATGGTAGTAAAGGATTAGAATTTGATCATGTCTATATTATCAATGCGACTGATCAAACATGGGGTGAAAGGGCGCGAGGTCGAACATCGCATATAAGTTATCCCGAGAACTTACCAATCGGCATGAGTGGGGATCGGCTTGATGAAAAAATTCGTTTATTATATGTTGCCATGACACGAGCGAGAAATAATCTTTGCGTGAGTTATTCAGATATATCTCGGATTGAAAAGGCAACTTTGAAATTAAGTGTTCTTGAAACCGACACATGGCAGGAAGAACACTTGGCTTCTCCTGACGCCACACAACGTGTTGAAAACAGTGAAATATCATGGCAAGATAATATCGTTAATCAGCACAATAATCTCTCAACCGCGCTCATGCCGCTTTTTAAACACTATAAACTTAGCGCCACACATCTTAATAATTTTATTGATGTGACCACAGGAGGTCCCCGTTATTTCTTGCTTCAAAATCTACTTCATTTTCCACAGTCGTTACATCCTTCGGCTGCAATGGGATCCAGTGTTCATATTGCCTTAAAAAAAGCACATCAACATTTTTTGCATCATGGTGACTTAAAACCCATTGAAGATGTGGTGTACGATTTTCGTAAAGAATTAGCTCATACACAATTACCTGATAATGATTTTGAATTTCAACTTAAAAAAGGAAGTGATGCACTACAGTCCTTTCTTTCATCTTCATCTACATTATTTGGTGAAAATGACATCGTAGAACGCGATCTTCGTCCACTTGAGCTGGTAGTGGAGACAGCCCGGATTACAGGAATACTTGATTGTATGAGAGTCGATCATACAGAAAAAACTATCGATATTATCGATTATAAAACAGGCAAACCAAGTAGTAGTTGGAGAGGGAAAGATGATTGGGAGAAAATAAAGCTCCATAAATATCGTCAGCAACTCCTTTTTTATAAACTGTTAGTTGAATCGATTCCAGAATTTAGAGTGTATAGTGTCCGTTCAGCTAAACTTCATTTTGTTGAGCCTGACAAAGAAGGCATTATTCACAACCTTGAGATTGACTGGGATGATGTAGAAATGAATCGATTTAAAAAACTCATACGCGTCATATGGCAACATATTATGGCGGCTGATTTCGTTGATACCGGTCAATATGATCAGTCATATAAAGGTATTCTAGCTTTTGAAAAAGACTTGCTAAATGAGTAAAATCGGCGTATAATACTCAATTGTCAGCTTTTCACTTTATCACGTATAAGAGGAGGTGAAAGGTGGGCTGTTACCATAAAAATGGTGACAAAGATTGTAAAGCCTGTCAAGGACACGGCAAGTCACTCGGAATGAGTGGTTGGCAGTGTCAGGTATGTGGAGGCAGCGGCAAAGTCTGCAAAGATTGTGGCGCTCCACGCTAGCGAGGCTTTTCGGGAATGGTGTCAGCGGACGCACACTTGGCGAACTGCCGAGAGGGGTAGGGTTCGAGTCCCTTCTTCCCGATTTGCGATATATACTGTGATGAGCCTCACGCTCACACTCTGTATAACGCCACCTATCAGATTGGACAAGCATACCCACCATCTGTTAGGTTCTCTTGGAGAGAAAGAGAATTTCGCTCAAGAGGGCTGTCTCGAGATTTCTTGCCCCCTAGATAATCGAGGCAGTCAAGCTTCCGAGATTGAAGAGGAGTAACGGCAGCGGGTAATAAACCGTTATCGTGAAATCTTTCGTCTCGGGTCTGTGCATTCTGGGGAGGGAGAGCACAGACAACGGCGCCTCATGAAGTTGGGAGGGGAAGTTACCACCACGGCAACAACCCCACTTCATGAAAAAGAGGTGAGTGATCCTCACCTCGGCGCCGTAATAACTTCCTGGGAATACGATGCCCAGGCAAGGTGACGCACGACCTTGAGAGGGAGGTAAACTGTGCACGGCGCTCCTGTTGTGAGTAAGGAACGGTTACAGTCGACCCGTATCTTTCTTATGAGAAGTTGAGCACCTCAGCCGTTGCGGGCACTGGTCGAGCCGACTGACTTGAGACATTCCGCGTCTCTTTCATGAATCAGCTCCCAGTGTCCGCACGGACACAACATTTGCTATAATACATATATGACATCATTTTGGCGCAATTTAGAGCGTCCTTTTTTTATCCTCGCTCCGATGGAAGCGGTGACTGATGTCGTGTTTCGCCATGTCATTGCTCATGCTGCATCACCAGACGTATACTTCACTGAATTTACTAACGCGACAGGATGGATGCACGCGGGAGATAAGGCGATTGGTGGTCGGCTTGTGAAAACGGATGATGAACAGCCAATCGTTGCGCAATTATGGGGAAGTGATCCAATCGCCATTGAAAAACTTTCGGTTCATTGTCGAAAGCTCGGTTTTCACGGTATTGATATTAATATGGGCTGTCCAGATGCGAGTGCAATCAAAAGTGGTGGCGGAGCTCAAATGATTCGAACACCAGCGATTGCAGCACAAATCATCGATGCCGCAAAGCAAAGTGGCTTACCCGTCAGTGTCAAAACGCGGCTGGGCTATTCACGAGTCGATGAATTGCATGACTGGATAGCATTTTTACTCCATCAACATATTGAGACATTGACTATTCATCTTCGAACTAAAAAAGAAATGAGTAACGTAGCTGCGCATTATGAATATATATCTGATATCAGTGCACTCCGCGACTCCATAGCCTCAGATACACTGCTAGTTATTAATGGAGATATACAAGATCGACAGCAAGGCATGGCACTAGTAGAGAAGTATACTGGAATCGATGGGGTTATGATTGGACGCGGCGTATTTCATAATCCATATTGTTTTGAAAAAGAACCTATTACTCATGGAAAAGAACAGCTTATTAATTTACTATTTCTTCATATTGAATTGTATGAGAGACATCAACCCGTCACACATCGTCCGTTTGATACCTTAAAGCGATTTTTTAAAATATATATCCGAGATTTTGAAGGAGCTGCTGAGCTTCGTCATCAACTTATGCAGACTCACTCAACTCAGGAAGTGCGATCGATTTTGATGAGCTATTCCGGTTGAACAATATTATGAAATTTCACGAGTAATCGACCAATTCTTACCTCTTGGCCTAACGTAATATCATGATTAAGAAGAAAATGTCCAATAGGACTCGACTCGGTCATTTTTTGCTCAAACCCAGTGTGTG
>ERZ724505.1509-NODE-1509-length-12654-cov-6.937932_pt1 | contig 12654 bp, 11 predicted proteins | sample MGYA00376038_ERZ724505 | MGnify/ENA primary metagenome ERZ724505 (study PRJEB28724, sample SAMN07190884) | wastewater metagenome | isolation source: effluent of sewage treatment plant in Hong Hong | place: Hong Kong | collected 2016-03-17 ... | reverse complement strand
CTGATGTTGATCCAAACAAGCGTTATGAACCAAACATGGCTGCGGATTCGTTGCGTTTGAACAATCTGATTGTTCCTTCTTATCCGACCATTCCAAAGTCTATATCAACTACTTTGGCACAGGTACTAAATACCAGAGTGGCGAATGAGAAGTATGCTCAGATCAGAAACAAGAACAAGATCATTCAGACTCCGTTCACTCAGTATCAGATCGAAATACAGCAGCCATCTGGTTACACAATGGCTGATATTGGTAGTCTAGAAAGAAGAATTGCTGATCTTGAATACTACACAAGTCTATCATTACTTGAAACTGACATGAAGGATCGTGTGATCCCAAGCTCTATCGATAAATCATTGAACCGTTTCAAGTTTGGTTTCTTTGTTGATGACTTCTCGACTACCATTTCATCTGACTTGGATAATCCATCTTATGCAGCTACTATTGAAGACGATAAGGTCATTCCACCAAAGCAATCATGGACAGTGTACAGCAATACTGATGGTATCACATGTGATTATACGAACTATGCTCTGATCACACAAAACAATGCTACTGTTGCCGCTGTAAAGCCAAATGATCCACCTCAGCCAAACTGTCAGCCTATCACAAAGACAGCAAACAACTGGGCAGTTCGTCAGCAAATTACCACAAAGGGAACTGTTCCGGGTAAGGAAGAAATTGATATTCTAAATGTGAGAATGTCTTCTGTGGCTAATTTGGTAACTCTGTATGGTCACTTCTACAGTCAGGCAGATATTGTACAAATTTATCAAGGAAACACTTTGATAAAGACTTCAAACGATGCCGTTCTTCTGACAACAGCAGACAAGACTAAGATGAAGTCAAACGCTGTACCAAGCAATTGGTTCTCGAATGTAACTTTCAGCGATTATACTGTAAGCACAAACTCATTGGGTAAGGCAGTAAAGAACTCATTCAAGATTCAGTGGACACACAACCCAGCCAATGGCCGTGATTACACAATTAAGGTTACTAAGTTGTCATATATTTGGAGATATGCACTTGAGTATCCGGTGGATGGAGCCACCATTTCGTGTGACAACACTCCACAACCAAACAATCCTCCTGTGTTTGCTGGTACTCTGGAAGTTATTCCATCTTCCTTTAAAGTATCATCAACAACAGTAATTTAAAGGAAATAATAGAATGCCACAAGTAGCAAGCACCGGACCAAACGATCCGAATAACACATCCCCCGGTAATGCTTATAATTCCAAGGGTGGTGGTACAAATAATGCTGCGCCACCACAAACTACCACAAAGCCTGTCCCAAAGGATCAGATATTTGAATGTATTGGCAGAGGTTTGAAGCCAAATACTATTCATAAGTTTTACTATGAAAATATTGATAGAACTGGTGATTGTATACAGTATAGTGGAAACGGTTCAGCTAATGCTATTTACGCGCAGATAACAGGAAAAATGGGTGGACCGCTGACCACTGATAGTTCCGGTTTTGTGAGATTTTTCTTTTTCTTTACAGCCGCTGTTGAGCAACAGGTAGACGCACTAAATAGAGTAAATTATAATTTGATCGGTGACAAGATTTTTGAATTGAGAGCAGTTGATTCTACAGCAAAGAAGGTTGTTCCGTTTACTCTTGGTGGTTCCACTTCATCTATTTCAACGGTTACCAATCCAAAGGTTTATGCCGCATCAAATACTGGCTTGAATAATCATTAAGGTAAAATAATAAATGTCATTTAATTTAGCACAAACTTTTTTTATTGATCCTGCGATTGTGCAGAACGCGGCGGAAATTTCTCTAACCGCCGTTGATCTTTATTTCAAAGCAAAGCCTAAGTCTGCCGGAAATAAATCTGGTATCAACAATCCCGGTGTGGAAGTTTATATCGTAGGAACCATCAATTCCATTCCAATCATTGACGGCGTGCTATACGCTGACACATCGTTTGCGCGCTGCGAATACGCTGAAATCAGAGCTACGGCTGATGCTTCAGAAGCTACCAAGTTTACTTTCAAGCGTCCTGTAAAAGTTCCTACAAACAAAGAATACGCCATCGTTGTAAAATATGATGGCAATGAAGATTTTACTTTATGGTCTTCAAAGCAGGGAGATTTACTTGTTGGCACTACAAAGGTGTCTCCCGGACCAAGCGGAAAGTACATCGGCAATTATTACACATTCATCAACCAACCTGTCCAGAAAACTGCTGGAACAGGAAATACTTCGCAATCACACACAGACTCTTCAGCAATTGCCAACACTGCTGACCCATGGAATTCTATCATTACATCAAGCAATAACCAAAATCCATCTACATCATGGAAGCCGATTTCTGATACTGACTTGAAGTTTAAGGTTTATTGTGCGCGTTATTTCGATCATGGAAACGTAGTAACTCCAACTGGTGTTGGCACAGTAACAACAACTGGCGGCGTATCGACAGGTTCAGGATCATACAATTTCACACTTAAGCCAGAAAACTATGAATACATTCTTTTTGATAGAAAGTACTCAAAGAAAAACGGGGTTCGCGGCGGCGAAAAGGTGTATGTAAGAAGCGTATATTATCCGGGCGGTTTCTCCAACAGTTCTGCTGGCGCATCACAGGCTTTGTCTGTATCTGTAACAAACGGTAGTGACTTGGTAGTCGCTAACACTCTTCTACCAAACGGTATGGTATTCAATTGGAATAACGTTATTCAACAGGTCAATGATGAATATATCGTAGTCGATCTTAATGATTACGCAAATTCGGCTGTTCGTCGTACAAACGTAAGACGCATTATTGCTATCGAATCAAATACAGTAATCCGTGTTGATGATACTTTCGATATGTCTAACAGCGTTGCTAAATTCTTTATTTCTCCTGTAGGAACAGTTGACTTCCGTGACAAGTCAAGTTCATTTGGTAAGCAGACTGACTTGCTTATGATCCAGAAATCAAACGCGAATCAGACACATAGGTTTGTAAACAACTCTATAGAAGCAATCACCGTCAAGACAGCAGGCTCTGGTTATTCAAATTCCGACTATCTAATCATCAATGGTTATGAAAATATTGGCAATGAAGTTACTGGTGGTTATCCTGCGAGAGCCAATGTTGTCGTAAACGGCAGTGGTGCCATTCAGAACATCTACCTATCAAATCTAGGCTGCGGTTTTGTAAATACTGCATGGTTGGCTGGTGCAAATATTGTGATCGCAAACAGCAGTGGTGGTAATTCAAGCGGCACTGGTGCTTCTTTCAACTATTCTATCGGTGCTACTATTGGAACTGAATTCCACGGCAACGATGGTCGTGGTGGTTACTTCAAGGACTGTAAGATAGTAAACTTAGAAGCTGGTGATATGACTCACTCTCTGTACATGAGCAATCCAAGCGGAACTACCTATACAGTAGATCACCAGATGATGTACTATGCTTCAAAGTCAAGCAATACGCATTCTGGTAAGGCGTTCTTTGTGCATGAAGACCCAAATAAGAATAGAAAGTCAGTTAAACCTTTCAAAAAGCATCCGCTTCCATTCCCATCAACACCAGTGATGCCATCGCGTTCAAACCATTTTGTCATCACAACAGGCGGAACTTCTTCTACAAATAGCTCCACTGGCGGTACCAATACAACAATTTCATTCTCATCTAATAATGATTTCGTATGCGTTGACATTCCACCGTCAAGTCATGCTACTCATTATGCAAAGTATATCATCAACAATGATTACACTAATGAGAACGCAGACAACGGTGAGGCTTTTGCCAAGCACATTACAAAGAAGGTAAACTTTGCAAATAACAAGTTTGCAGAAGACTTGGTGGTGTTCTTGACTGCCTATCGTCCTGCCAATACCGATATCAAGGTATTTGCACGCATTCACAACAGCAACGACCCAGAAGCTTTCGATGATAAGGATTGGACATTGTTGGAAGAGACTGACGGTATCGGACTGTATAGCAGCCCAGACAATGAAAATGATTTCATTGAAATCACGTATGGCTTCCAAGCTGCACCAAATACAGTCTTGAGATTGGCTGGTACGGCGAATGTCGAAAACACTTCTACTGTAATAGTTATTGGCAGCGGAACACAGTATGCCAACAGTAGTGATTTCTCACTACAGGTCGGTGACCTTGTTAAGATTTCACAGCCATTATTCCCAGACTCATACGTTATTCGTGTCGTAGACACAGTAGCAAACAATACTAAGTTCACAATCAATAAGCCAGTAGCAAATGATGATCTTGTTGGTGCTGGTCTGATTGTAGACTTCGTAGGTAGAGTCGGTAACTCAACAGTTGCCAGCCTTGGATATCCATTGCAGGCATTCAATAACATCACAAACGATAATGTAGTTCGCTACTACAACAGCAGTTTGATTGAATACGATACTTTCAACTCTATGCAATTTAAGATCGTATTGTTGTCTGATTCCATACAGAATGGTGTGGTGAACGTTTATCCAAAGGTAGACGATATTCGTGCTGTAGGCGTATCTACCTAATGTTCAAGAAGACAAACTTTGCTGGCTACGAAAAAGACGAGGCCAGCAACCTTGTTATAAATAAAAACAAAGATGAATATACTCTTTACGTGCAGAACAGAGAACGAGCTAAAGAGTTCCGCCGCATGGCCAGTGAAATCGATAAAATGAAGAAAGAAATGGCCGAAATGAAGAAAATATTGAACGAACTAATCTTAAAGAAAAGCGATAATCAGTAATGGCAAATACAACACTTAATACAATCGATGTTGTCACAAATAGCTTTCAAAACTGGCTAGACAAAACCAATGCGGCTATCAATGTTCTGATCAATCAGGCTGTTACTGTCACAAATACTGCTGGCGGCGATTCTGTATCTGGTAATGGTTCTGTGACAGGAACATTGGCGGCTACAACATTGGCAGCTACAACACTTCGTGGTGGTACAATTACTGCCGCAGCCAATCTTGCTATCTCGACCAATACGAACATCACCGCCGCATATGTTAACGTGACAGCAAACACTCTTATTTACTCTAACAGTACTATTGCGGCTGCTATTTTTGGTGGTAACAGTACAGCGACCAATACTACATTCAATTCTACTTACTTTGTAGTCAATTCGAATGTTGCGTTGAACGGTACATCACATACTATTGCTGGAAATGCCAATTTTGACTCAAATACAGTCTTTATTGATGCTTTGAATAATAGAGTTGGCGTCATGACAGGTGCGCCAAATAATGCATTGACAGTAAACGGTACAGTCTTTGTGACGGGTTCTATGACTCTCCCGCAATCAACTACAACTGGAAATACTGTTAGCACTACAGGTACAAGTCAGGCTGTGATTGATACTTTTGCGGTGGCTTCATTCCGTTCGGCAAAGTATGTTCTAAGCATTACAGATACGTTCACAGTTGGAAATTATCAGGCTACTGAAATCATCATGCTGCATGATGGAACAAATTCCTATGTTACCGAATATGCAACCGTAAGAAATGGTTCTTCTCTTGGGACGTTTGCTTCAGACGTTTCAGGTGGTAATGCCAGACTATTGTTTACTCCAACTTCTAACAGCACAACAGTTCAATACGTAAAAACCCAATTGGTGGTGTAATGTCAAAAAGAGCAAATATTTTAATAGAACAGGGTACCACCTTTTCCATTATATTCGAATTGACTGATGATTTTGACGAACCTCTGGATGTTACGGACTACACAGCCAGAGGTCAAATGCGTAAACATCATTACTCAAATTCTTATACCAATTTCACATGTACTCTTAATACTGGTGAATTGAAGGTGTCACTGGACGCCGATCAGACCGCTCTTCTGGAACCTATCCGTCATGTATATGACATTGAATTAATCGACAACGTAGCAAATACCGTAACCAGAATCGTTGAAGGTTATGTTACGGTAACTCCAGAGGCAACAAAGCTATGAGCCTAAAGATCAAGCTGACAAAGAATCCAACCCGCGTTTCCATAAAGTCAGTACTTAATAATACAGATACCGTAACAACAATAAAGAAGGAAAGTGGCGGGTCAAATTATGATCGTCTCGACCACCTGAAAGACGTTGTAGAGGGTATGATGCCAGCGGACGGGTCTACCTTGGTTTACGATCAACAAACTGATAAATATGAAGTAAAGAAACTCGATTTCGGAGATATTGACGTAGACTTGGATGGTGGAAATTTCTAAATTATTTTTGATATTGTTGGTCAATAAAAACCAAAAAGGATAAAAAATGGCTAATAAAATTCAAATTAAGCGTTCTACCAGTACCGCTGCTGTCAGCGGCTTGGCCAACGGTGAACTTGCGTACACACAGGTATCCAACACGTTCTGGATTGGTTTGCCTGATGGCTCTGGCGTAGCTGCTATTGGCGGCGTAAGATATCCGGGTGTATTGACCGCTAACCAAGCTCTTGTCGCCAATGCTACTTCTGCTATTGATAAAATCATTACAGCCAATGCTGTATTAACTAATATCTGGGCAAATAGTACACAAGGTACAGCAGGGCAGCTTCTTGCTGCAAATGGTACTGGTGGTATTTACTGGTCAACACAGTCTGCGTCAGGTATCACCTCCGTCAATGGCGCTAACAGTATTTTCGCTACCACTTCTTCTGGTGCTGTAACCCTTAGTGTTATTGCCAACTCAGGTATTTTATCTAACTCATCTGGTCTATGGGCAGTCGGCGCAAATGGTATTATTGTCACACCTACTGGCATCAACGTACTAGCAAATAACGGTCTTCTGGCTAACACAACAGGGCTATTTGTTGTCGCTAACTCTGGCCTTGTGTCTAATACAACAGGCGTGTTCGTAAACGCTAACTCTGGTCTATCGACTAACTCTACGGGGGTGTTTGTTGTAGCTGGTAACTCACAGCTTATCTCAAACTCTACTGGCGTATGGCTTGATCAGACCAAGATCAATCACGATGCTCTGACAAACTTTGTAGCAAACAAGCACATCGATCACACCACAGTTTCTATTTCTCCCGGTAACGGTATTGCTGGTGGCGGTGACATTTCTGCTACAAGAACTATCTCTGTCAACGCAAACAGCGGCCTAGTCGCTAACTCATTTGGTCTATTCGTTCTAGCCAACTCAGGTATCGTAGCAAACACAACAGGTGTATTCGTAAACGCAAACAGCGGTCTAACGACTAACTCTACAGGTGTGTTCGTTCTTGCTGGTAACGGCATCATTTCTAACTCTACTGGTGTGTTTGCAAAGCCCGGTACTGGTGTTACTGTAGATACAAACGGTATCAGCATCGGTCAGGCAGTTGGTACAGGTTCTTTCGTCACCTTTGCTAACGTAGTAACTACCGATCTTACAGTATCTGGTAACCTGATTGTTGCGGGTACTACGACAACTGTTAACACCACCAACCTTCTTGTCAAGGATAACATGATTGGTCTGGCAGATGCTCAGAACGATACAACTTCATTCCTTGATGCCTTGGACAGTGGTTTCTACGTTTCTACTGGTAACACACTAAACTCATTCTACTCAGGTATGGCACGTATTGCTGTATCTTCTACCAACACAAACCCTGTGTTCAAGTTGTTTAGCACGGCAACATTACCCAACTCAACAATCATCGATACAGCAGCATCAAACGGTACTCTTATCGGTTTCCTAACACCATGGGGTGCTGGTGGTCCGTTTGTAGTCAACTCTACTGCAATGGCATTGACAGCAAATGCTACGATTCCATTGTCTATTGCGGCCAATTCGTTGTCATTGACAACAGCACTTCCAGTAACATCAGGTGGTATTGGTACTGGTACAGTTACATCTGGTGATTTGTTAGTTGGTAACACAGGTAACGTACTTACCAAGATGGGTATTGGTACTGACGGTTATGTACTTCAGGTATCTGGTACAAGTGTTGTATGGAACGTATTGGATGGTGGAACATTCTAATAAATAAGAAGGATATATAATGGGTCCAGATTTTGTAAATGCATATATTGAAAATATGACAAGAGAAATGGGGGAGTTGCTTAAAATGAAGATACTCCTCCAAACTCAATTGGAACTACAGCAGAAGATTACTGCTGAAATGCAACAGCGTCTTGAACGATTTGAAAAGGCCGAAGAAAAAGCGGCCAAGAAAATCAAGAAAGACGAATCTACATTCTAACACCAGTATATACTGGTTGATGCGGAGGCCATATGGCTAATTCAGTATTCCAACATAAACGCACTTCTATTTCAGGAAGAGCGGCAAACAGCACAACTCTACCGAATCCCGGCCAGATCGCCATAAACATGGCTGACGGTATCATGTATTCTACAAATGGTACATTCGTCTTCGAAATTGGTGCAAATAACACAAACGTTCGCGTAACTGGTAATGCGACACTCAATGGCGTGATTGCAAACGGTTCTCTTGGCACTGCTGGTCAGATACTTATGTCGAATGCCACATCTACTTATTGGGCATCATCTGCAAATAATGCTACAAACCTTGGTGGTGTTGCTTCTGCAAGTTATCTAAGAAAAGATGCTACTGCTACGATTGGTATTGGATATAATGTTACAGCAAACGGGCTTGGTACAATTTCATCTGGCACTACCACACTTAATCCGGCTCTTGGCAATTATCAATTCTATACCAACGGCGGCGCTCATACCATTGCCGCGCCAAGCAGTGACTGTGCTATCGACGTTTTGGTCATCAACGGCGCAAGCTCCGGTGCTATTACTTTATCTGGTTTCAAAACTCCTGCGGCGGGGCAGGCAGGAGCGACATATGCCACAACAAATTTAACATGGTGGGTATTATCTGTACGCCGTGTTAATGCTGTTGCGACATATTTCTGGCAAGGACCATGGACATAATGATTATTCTTCCTGACAAGAACGCAACTCGCGGTAAATTTATTATGCCGCTTAGAAAAAAAGATTGGATGTTACCATCAGTATACATTCACAAAGATCAATTTGGGAATGATTGCATAAGAACTGTATATCGCATAAGAGCCAGATTGAACGATGGGCATGTGGTATGGAGAGCATTTTTTGAAGACCGTGATGATTTGGATGAATTTCTTTTTGCTATTGCGAATGGATCATTGCGCTATGACAGAAGTCTATGGCGTCTTCCAGTACCAAACTGGAGTCCTGATTTAGGTGAACATCTTACATACGAATTCGCAACACTTACGTTTTTGACCACTACGGGTTCGAACCAGACTTACACTTCTCCTGTTGATTGGAATAACAGCAACAACTCAGTTGAGTGCTTGGGGGGCGGCGGTTCTGGTGGGTCATATCGTGGAACATTTCACGTTACAGGTGGAGGTGCTGGTGGATATAGCAAAATCCTAAATTTCAGCTTTGCCACACCGGGAACTACATCAGCAACGTATCGCATCGGAAGTTTTGGTGCATCTGTAGCAGCCACTACGGTTGGCACATCACTCCCCGGTAATGTCGGAACATCTACATGGTTCAATAACACGACTGATCCGGGTAATGGCGCTGACAATTCCAAGTGTAGCGCGGCGGGTGGTGGTGCTGGCGCAAACGGAACAGGATCACGCAATGGAGGTGCTGGTGGGGCAACAACTTTAGGATGGGGTCAGACAAAATATGCGGGCGGTCGCGGAGGTAATCTAACAGGCGGCAGCGGTTCTGGTTCATCGGGCGGGGGCGGTGCAGCAGGCCCCTCCGGTGCTGGTGGTGCTGGCGTCGATAGCTCCTTAACAACTTCCAACATCACAACAGCAGGTGGAAGCGCCAACAATGGCACCACAGCGGGCGGCGCAATCAATACTGCTGGTAATGACGGGACCGAGTTCGATGCCACACATGGAAGCGGTTCTGGCGGCGGTTCGGCAGCATCGGGTGGTAATTTTGGCGGGGCTGGTGGTAACTATGGTGGTGGGGGTGGCGGCGCAGGCAACCAAGGTAATCCTACCAGCGGGGCGGGATCACAGGGACTTATTGCCATTTCATATACCCCACCATCCGCAATAGGTTTTAATCTTGCAATGTTAGGAATGTAAAAATGCAGCAACAAGTAGGTTACAAATTAATCGAAATAGAAACAGGCAATGAAATTGCTTCGTGGGGAGGAACATGGGGAATATGCCCCGGTATTCCAAATCCTCTTTCGTTACCAAACAATAATGGTGAGGTTTGTGGAGCAACTATTGAACAAAATTATAATGGATATAAATTGATTCCATGGATGATGGACGAACCGCCTCCTGCTGTCCCAGAATCTGTTACTCCCCGTCAGGTTAGACTTTTATTACTAAGTCAGAATCTATTTGATCAGGTAGAGGCCATGATTCAGCAACAGGACCGTGCTACCCAGATTACATGGGAGTTTGCTATCGAATTCAAACGCACTGATCCTCTTCTTCAGGCGTTGGCGGGTAATATCGGCCTTTCACAAGAACAACTGGATCAATTCTTCATCGCGGCATCGCAGCTTTAATAACAACTAACCCCGAATATTTTATAAATATAGAATAAATTCTATTCATTCGGGGAAAGGGAACCGTAAATGGCTGACAAAGATTTTGTCGTTAAAAATGGTCTTGTGGTCAATTCTACACTTATTGTGGCCAATTCAGGCAAGGTGGGTATTCTCACTTCGGCACCTGATGCCATATTCACAGTCAATGGTACCGCAAACGTATCCGGCAATTCAACGCTGGGCGGCAGACTTGTTGTAGTGGGCAATGCTGCATTTTCAAACACAATTACCATCACTGGCAATGCCATTTTCAGTAATACTCTTTCCGTTACTGGTACAACTGTCCTATCCAATACTCTTTCCGTTACTGGCGCAGTAACCGTAAACGCCATTACCATTTCCAATGCAAGTATTGCAAGTCTTACCGTTACAGGAACAACCTCCTTCTCAAATCTTGCCGTTACTGGCAACACCACCTTTGCAAACAGCGTTATCGTAAATGGTTCAAACCTTGTCGTTAACGGCACTGTGTCATCGATCAATGCTAACATAAGCGGTGGTTTGTTTGTAGGTAACTCGACCTCGTATTTTCAAGCCAACTCAACAGTAGGATATTTTACAGGTAATGTTCAGGTTCTTGGCAATCTGATCGTTACTGGTAATACTATTTCATCTGGTACATCTGAACAGGCTGGTGATTTCAATCCATCTACAACAGGGTTGAAGCTTGGTAATTCAACAAACAGATGGATTCTAAACGCTATTGATGCTTACTTCAGTAATACATTAATGCCTACAGCCAATGGTAAGCTATTCGGCAATAGTACGCAAAGATGGAATATCTCAGCAAACAGCATAGATGTTCTCGCGGATGCTACGTTTACAGGACCGCTAACAGTTACATCAAATTCTATTTTATTTAAAGCAAACAGCACTTTCACCGTATTATCGGCTACTGGCAATAACACAGCTACCAATACTGCTGTGCTTGGCACAGACTTTAATATCGCTGCGAACGTATCAGTCTCAAGTGCAAATCTAAATGTTACCGGATCAAATACGTACATTACATCAAATATTAGTATTTCTGGTACAAATACAGTATTTAATTCGAATGTGTCCTTTAATGGTGCTAACCTTCGTATCCTAGGGTCTAATCTTTCGATTACATCAAATTCAACGATTGCTGGCAATTTAAATATTTCTGGTTCCAATTTAGTTATTACATCAACTAACACAGCAATCGGAAATGTCTTTATCACTGGCGTTACGATTGTGCAAGCAAACAGTCAGTCATTTAAAGCCAACTCGACTGTAACAAACATTTCGATAGCTGGAAACGGTTCAGTTTCAAACGTATCGATTACTGGTGATCTATTCACTGTAAATGCCACATCAGTTCATAATAACCCATTGACCGTTATTGCGAATACTACACTGAAATCAAATTCAACGATTACAGCATTTGCAATAAGCGGCAATTCCACTGCGACGAATACTGTAATTGGTGGTGATCTTTTGACTATCAATTCAAACAATGTCATTAATGGTTCAAATACACAAATTACCTCTACGTTGGTAGTTGACGGAGTTACTCGTATCAACGCAAATACTACATTTGCTGGCGCTAATTTGGCAGTCACTGGAAATGCTTATTTCTCTGGGCCAACAGTAACTGTCGTGAATACATTAAATGGTAATGCAGCTAATTTTACAAATGTTAATTCTTCATCAGTCAATACGATAAGTCTTGTATCTACATCGGTGAACACAAGTACATTTGTATCTACATCGGTGAACACAAGTACATTGAATGTGTCTACTTCTTTCAATCTTTCAAACGTATTTGTTGTAAATTCTTCAACGATTTTGTTTGGAAATTCAACATCTAATTCTGTTCAAAACACATCTAGTTTTGTGATTTTTAGCGGCAATGATATTGCAACACAAAACTCTACTGTAGTTTCTTTAGGAAACAGTACATCTAATTCTGTTCTAACGAGAACAGGATTAGCCATTAATGGCACACTTGTTGTAAACTCCACAAATTTTGTTGGAACTTCTGATAATTCTCTTGCTCTTAACGGAAAGACAGAAACACAACTAAATGCAAATAGTGCAACATACTTAGGTGGTAAGACAGAAGGACAGTTGAACGTAAATAGTGCAACATCTTCTACCACAGCAACCAATGCTACACAGCTAGGCGGCAAGACTGAAGGTT
>ERZ724505.1507-NODE-1507-length-12658-cov-32.653575_pt1 | contig 12658 bp, 20 predicted proteins | sample MGYA00376038_ERZ724505 | MGnify/ENA primary metagenome ERZ724505 (study PRJEB28724, sample SAMN07190884) | wastewater metagenome | isolation source: effluent of sewage treatment plant in Hong Hong | place: Hong Kong | collected 2016-03-17 ... | reverse complement strand
CGGCACACAACCGCAGTTCACCGTCCAAGTCTGCGGCGGGGTGATGCGCGGTCCGAAGTTCCGCGATGAGGTCAGTCAGGATAGACAGGAACTCATCACGCTCATATTCCATATGTGAGTCAGTCGGATTCATTTTCACTCCTAAGAAATAAACTATTGTCTTCAATTTCAAACCAGTACCCGTGAGGGCACAGGCTATTAAGATAGTCATAGGCATCTTCTGATTCATAATGCCAGTCTTCGTCAGTCTCGGGGGTAGGAGGATGAATCTTATACCCATATTTTTCGGCACAGATAAGAACTACAGCCTTGTTAAACTCTGTAGCACTCCAATGGCTGCCGTCAATCCAGCAACCAAGTTTAGTATCAATGTCCCAAATGTTCATGGTATACCTTACTGTTGAAATGTCCGTTGTTACAGGTGTATTCTACCAGCGACACTTCGGGATAAAAAGAGATTTCATCTGGGGATGCTGCACAGAAATCACATAGGAGTGTCATAAAAAATTACAACCTTTACAACTTCCTTAGACCTGTCTTCATCAAAGTTGGGAACAATCTCCATAGCAACATCCTTAATCTTTCCCGTAAAGCCGTTGCTCATTGCCTCAGAAATTGCCAGATACCCTGCGTCTTCAACAAGTTCAACTAGGGTGTCCGTCTTTTTATGCTTGTTCCACAGATCAATAGGAATGTCAATCTCGGTAGAGTATTGTAGTTTCATTTAAGTTTACTCCTTAGATGGTCTTCTAGGTCTGGGCTATTCTTAACTGCTTCAATATACTTTGCCCTACCCTGGACTGTTGTTCCATCAGGCAACTTGTACCACATGCCGCTCTTTTCAATAACGCCAGACAACTCAGCGGTGTCTACCAATTCAGCAATTGTATCCACGCCTACAAATGGGCCACGGAAATAAAAGTCATACTCAGCACCCTGCATGGCTGGAGAAGTCTTGCTAAACTGCAACTCCCAACGTACCTTGCGACCAATCTTTTCTTCGATCAACTTATCGCCCACAGTCAATTTGCCTTTAATGGCCTGAGCATCAGACTCAGAACTAAACAACTTAATAACAGTAGACGAGTAGTATTTAACAGCCAGCCCGCCAGTTGGCTCCTGCTTGGTATACATAGCAGAAATGTTATTGCGTGCTTGGCTAATTAGAATAAGCAAGGTGGGCTTTACCTGATTGTTAGCATAGTTAAGCATCTTCACAGCGTTAGCCATATCCCTAGCCTCTGCACCAATCTGCTTAGTTTGATCAAGGTCTTTAAGGTCGTGGCTGTCTTTCTCAAAATATACCGCTGGCAATAGGGAACTAATAGAATCAACTACGATTAGGTCTACCCCCGCCTTCATCAGTGCGGTGCCTACATCAACCATGTCATTAATAGTACGAGCAGTAGAATAAATAAGTTTCTCACTATCTACACCTAGACGCTCAGCCCATGCAGGATCATACGACATTTCCGCATCAATCCATGCACACACCTTGCCTTCTTTTTGGGCCATACCAATTGTCTGTAGGCACAGAGAAGACTTAGCAGAGGACTTAGACCCCCACACTAATACCTGGCGACCATATGCCAGCCCACCATTTAATGCTTTATTCATACCCACGCTAGGCAGTTCACAATATTCAATAGGTGGGGCATCAGATGCCAGGAGCAAACGCTTACGCAACTTTGGGTCAAGTGCAGCCATTACTTCATCGGTATTCATACAATCTCCGTAGGTTCAATATCTTTGGACTCTTCTACTACCATGCACCAGCGGGTGCAATAGTATTTGATGTGCCCTGGTCCATAGGATACATATACAAAATCTTCTGGTGCAATAGACCATGTATCACAGTCAGACCTGTCACAGTGAATCGCTAGGGGCATCTTCCTCAACCTCAACTCTTATTGCTTCCTCTGCAAGAACCTCATAAATATCTTGCATCAATGACAAAACAGCATCTAGTTTAATTAACATCTTTTCTAGTTCTTTGTTTGTCATTTCAAACCAAGACTCTTAAGGATGTATTCAACATCATTATCTAGATGCTTCTGAGACTGTGGTGCTTCCATAGATGCAATAGCATCCCACACAAGAATTACCTTGTCTTCTGGACACCCTTGCTCAAGAGCACTATCAATAACTGCGGCTCGCATATCCATTACATCAACTCCTTTTTCTTTATTCTTTGTAACCATTCTTCCCACTCCTTCATGCTTATATAGTTATGCGTAAGATATTTACGCAAGAACCCCATGACGCTGAGGACGCTCAGAGTTAACCTTCATTTTATTTTCAATAGCATCTTGCAGAAGCAGTTGTTTGTCAATAAACTCGCCGTCTTTAAGAGCCTCAACCAAATCAAGGAGCCGGATAGCAACATCAGCCAACTCATCCATGATCTTATCTTCGCCCTGGTCTTTTCGCACTGCCTCAAGAACCTCTGTGCATTCACTATGCAACAAAGCAATCTTGGACAATACAAAATTAACATCAATTACATCAACATCATAAAAGCCCTTACTCTTTGATGTGCGATGAATCAGGTACCCTGTCTCATTCAAATCAATAAACTTTTTAATCACTACGTTTCCTTTCTAATAGCCCGTAGCAGGGGGTGGCCTCCGAATATAAACATTGTATCCCGTGTAAAAGGGAGAATCAACCCTTGTGACCCCACCTGTGCCAAGCATTCATGTATGACGCTAGGGCATAAGAAAAAGACATAGAATCTTTGGTAGACTTTTCTTTAATTGCATTAACAAATTGCGAGTCTCTTAACTTTCCTCCTAAAGCAATCTCGCACTGAATACAATCATCTGGTATTAAGTTCATAGCACCCCCTTAAAGGCAATGCCACCATCTCTGGTTTCACTTAAAAGAATCTTGTAATAGTTGCCTTCGTCTAGTTTGACAAAAGCCTCTCCATACTGTGATGGGAAAACAACCACACTGGCTAGTTCACGGTCGCTGTTTGCAAGAATCATTGTCGCCATTTTCTTGCCAGTCTTTGTTACCCTTCCCTTAAATGCTACCACAAAATATTCATCATCTCCATAAGGCAATGTCTTGTAGTTCATAAACTTAACAACACCAGACTGGCTGCCTTTTAGGGTATCGGCAGGAATTGCTTCAATAATACGGTTATCCCCCACAAGAAGAAGATAGGTTTTCCCTGTCTCAATCTCAGTGCGTTCCTTGTCAAAGATACCCACAGCACCAGTCTTATCTAGTAGTTCAACACGACTCCATCCCTTACCCCGCTTGATGCCACGCACCAAACCAAGAAGGATGAACGCCCCCTTTTCCTCATAGTCCACAGCGTCAGTAACAAATGCATGGTAGTGGGCAGGAACATCATAGGTGAACTCAGGAAGATTAAGATACTCATACAAGTTCTTACGCACTTCCTCTTCGTTCGCTGGATTATCTTGGAACGTTAGCGCACCAATGGCGTCCATAGCAGCGAGAGAGCGACTGTTCACACCACTACCCTTTGTGTATGTGAACTCTTCCACCTCTTTCTTAGACTTAAAAGGACGCGCCTCAATGTACCGCCGCGCAGACACATCGCTGATAAACTTCACAGCACTCAGGCCAAACCTAATAGATTCACCTTCGATCTTGAAATCCACATCAGACTCATTGATGTGGGGTAGACGCATAGGGATTCCCAGCCTCTTAGCCTCAATCAAATATTCCGTGCGTGCATCCTTATCCCCCTCATTTTTCAATAGGGCATACATGAACTCTAGAGGGTAGTAATGCTTAAGCCATGCCGTCCAATATGAGAGTGTCGAATACGCGACCGCATGGGACTTGTTAAACGAATATCCAGCGTGAGCCTCAAAGTCTTTCCACAGGTGTTCCGCCTCTTCCTGTCCGATGTGCTTTGATGCTCCACTGACAAACTTATTTTTATACGCTTCAAATTCTGTAACATCTTTCTTCTTTCCAATAATCTTACGAACCTTGTTGGCCTCGGCCATTGTCATACCGCCCAACTCTACACAGGCAAGCATAACCTGCTCTTGATAAATAATCTCACCATAAGTTTCCTCAGTGTACTTCTTCATGATGGGATGAATGTAGGTGGTAATGGAGCGCCCACGCTTACGCGCAATGTATTCCTTGCCAATAGTATTCATAGCCCCAGGACGCACAAGCGCATTGGACGCTGCTAGGTCATTGAAGTTGTCCACGCCCATCTTGATTAGCAAAGATGTGTACGGGGCAGCCTCTACCTGAAAGCACCCCTTGGTGTGACCATCAGAAAGCATCTTATACACATGACGATCATCCATAGGGATATCCTCTAAGACAACTGGCTTGGGATGGCGAGCCTCAATAGTTTTAAGAGTCTCGGCAATAACAGTGAGAGTCTTTAGACCCAGCGCATCAATCTTAATAAGACCAATACGGGCCGCCTCATCCATATCTACCGCCACTACAGGCATACGCTCCTTCTGACCAGGCACGTTGCGTGTTTCCATCGGAGCAATCTTGGAGAGCGGTTCTTTTGATGTAACTACACCGGCAGCATGAATGCCTGTCCCCCGAACCCGGCCCCTCAACTGTTCAGCAATTGTTACCACCTCAGGATAGTTGGTGCGGAATTCCAGTGTTTGTGAGGACCGCACAAACTCATCCCATGTATCAACATACTTCAATGCCTTGTTCACATCAGGCAAAGGGACGTTCAGCACGCGAGCAACGTCACGCACAACACCCTTATCTTTAAACTGCAAGAAAGTGGCAATAGATGCTACATGACGATACTGCCTTACTAGATAATCTTTGACCTCTTCACGGCGGGTATCCATAATATCCACATCAATGTCTGGCATGTCGTCCCGAGATGGGTCCACGAATCTAAAGAACAATAGGCCATGCTCAATGGGATCAATGTCTGTAATCCCTAGGGCATAGCAAACCAATGAGCCAGCAGCAGAGCCTCGCCCTGGGCCTACCATGATGCCCTCTTTCTTCGCCCAGGACACCATGTTCTTTACTACCAGGAAGTATGGAGCAAAGTTCTTATCCTTGATGATGGACAGTTCTTCATCGAGGCGGTTTCGGTATTCATCTGAGTCTACCCCGCGATTCTTGATCCCAGCCTCAGCAAGTTTACGCAACTGTGCGTCAGGATCACGGTACTGGGCAGGAAGAAGATTAAGGTTTTCCTTAATGTCATACTCTTCCACACTGTCAGCAATGGCGAGGGTATTGGCAAAAATGTCTTCACGCTCAATACCATCCTTAGCCATAGCCTCCCACATCTCATCACCACTCAGCAGATGAATATCAAAGTGGCGGAATGTCATCATGCGATCTTCGCCATACAAGTAATCGAATCGCTCCATCAGGTCATCAATCTTCTGAGATTTTTTAAACTCTGCCTCCTTACGCAACTTGGCGTGAGTGTTCAGCAAAAGCATGACCTCTTGGATAACCCTTTGGTCCGTGCTCGCATTGTGACAATCAGGTGTCACCACAGACTTGATACCCATGCTGTCAGCAAGGGCTAGCAACTGTGCGTTCATACCAGCAACGTTGTGAGGCATAACCTCCACATAGAAATCATCGCCGAAACGATCAGAAAACCATTGAATCTCCTTCTTAGCGGCAGCCAAGTTATCATTCTCAATAGCCTTGTTCAGTAGACCACTCATACACGCAGAGGTAATGATTAGGCCATCCCCGTATTTGTCCAATACCTCATAGTCGATACGAGGCTTCTTATAAAAGCCTTCTGTCCAGGCAATCTCATTGAGCCTACCCAGGTTTTCCAAGCCTTGGTTGGTCTTAGCCAAGATAACGAGGTGGTTGTATACAACGTCTAGGGGATCAGTGCGATCCTTCTTGTCACGGGTATCAAAACGATCCTTGGTAAAATATGCTTCTACTCCAAGAATAGGCTTAACTCCCACCGCTCTGGTCTCACGCACAAAACTTCTATGGGCAGACAAAGAACCGTGATCTGTAACGGACAGTGCCTTCATCCCAATCTCTGCGGCTCGTTCCGCATACTCCTTTGGGGTTGCCACCCCATCCATGAGTGATCCCATATCCGTGTGAACATGAAGCCCTGCGTACTCTTTCATTCTGTTTCCTCAATAATAGTCATGGTCAGTGCGGCCCAGGAATCGTTGTGCATCCCGGTAATATATGAATAAAAAAAAGCAGTTGTTCCATCAGTAAAGTCAACAACAATCTTCTCCCGGTACACATTGTTGTACTTGATGTTCTTAATCGTCTTGCCTTTAAGAGACTTAATTGTTGTCATTCTATTCCTTCGTAAACGATCTGAAAACCGTATGCCTTATATGTGTATGTATGTTTTGATGGATCATAAAGAGGATCAGAGATAAAAACCCGGTCGACACCTAGATTTTTTAGCACATGCCGAAGGGTATCAACAGAAGCCTCAACATATTCTGGGGATGCATCTGCCAACTCTTTAGAAAAAGTAATACTTTCATCGTGCTTACGAAGATAAGCAATGATACTACTCATAATTCTTAACCTTCTCTACAAACTCGGGCCACTGCTCTTCATGAGCATACCATTCCAAATCCTTGTTGTCGTCCAACACATAACTCTTAAGTTCATCAAAAGAGTCAAACCATTTGACACCATCACGGATGCTGTCACGAAGACTGTAAACAGACTCAATAGTTTCACAAGCCTCAAGTGCGTCACAGTACGAGCATGACCCGTATCCTACGACAAGGAACCCAAAACGGTCCCCGTCCTTGAGGACATAAACAAGGTCACCCTGGTAGTAGCCCAGGTCTTGAGAAAACTCTACCTCTGCAAAGTCTTCAACTAGATCAGCGTATGATCCATCAAACCAAGGATAGTCTTGGTCCATCCACTTGCCTTCAATATCGCTCATTCCAATATGCTTTCTTCTCGTCGGTATGTACTGGTAGTGTAGCAACAACAAACTTTGGGATCAAGCCCAATGGCCCATTCATTGTCCCCACCGAAATTGGGAGGGAAATAAAATCAACATCATCTTCAGCCTCAACCATGTGTCCATCCATCGGACCACCAATAACTTCTACTTTCATGACACAAGGGTATCGCAAGCGATACACCTTTGTCAACGAGCAAAACGTTCTTTCCAGTAAACCCTATTGTTGTCAAAATGAACAGGCATTGTTACCACAGAGTAAGAGGGCATTAACCCTAGTGGGCCGTCAGCATACTCTTTAAATACCGGGACTTCAATCCAATCCCTTTCGCCCGAGAAAGACATGCTGCGTCCATCATAGGGTCCACCTACTAGTTCGACCTTCATGTTATATCCTTTCTGCCGAATACTTAGGGATACTTTATAAAGACGGGACTAAGGTCCTTTTGAGTGATCTATGTCATTAACAAGACCAGTTTGTCCGATATTCATGGACCGCAAACGCCGCTGGCTGCACACTTCATAGCATAGTAGGCGGGCTTAAGGGATAGGTCTGCTTTCATCAGCCCGAAGTTGTCTTCGTGTACGTCTCCTGACGCAGTATTCCGCTCTGTATACCAGAAGGATGCCTCCACGTTGGGAAACTTAGATAGGTGTGACTGCATCTCAAGCAAGTACTGTGCCTGAACTGCCTCGGTGACACCCCTCTTCCAACTAGGAACAGATGTTCCATAAGAAGAGTCATCGTGAGAAGACCAGCCATACTCGGTAACCCACAACTTTTTGTTACCTTCCCCGTTAGCCTCCATAATCTTAATGATATTGGGAAGGTTTGCAATCCAATATTGCAAATACTTTAGGTCTGGGGTAGCGGTTGGACTAAGATTGGAGATTCCCTGATACATGTGAACCCCAATAACGTCACACATCCCCTTGCCACCATTGGCATAGAAACCTTTAAACCACTCATCCTTGAGTGCAGAAGGTGCTCCAGAAACAACAATCATATCTGGGTTGGCAGACTTAATTTTGGGGTAGGCCGCCTTAACTAAACCAGTCCATGTAGCAACACTGGTGTTGGAAAGAAAGTCTGACAGGTCTGGCTCGTTCCAGAGTTCAATGGCCTGGACCTTCCCTTTCCAGCGTCCCGCTGCCCAGGCACAAGCATTTGCATAATCCTGGGGATCAGAGGGTACACCATTTTTGCTGCTAGTCCCTGTAGACCACGCAGGACCCCAATAAATCATAAGGAGGACTTTCATTCCTCTAGCGTTGATCTTATTGATTATTGAGTCAATCTTGGCTACCCCGCCAGTAAGATCGTAAGAAGTTTTTGACGCTGGCTGAAGAGATGCCCAAGCAATATCAAGTCGCACCCACTTTACCCCGGCATCCTTAAGGCTGTCCAAAACTTTATCTCTTGTGGCATCAGTATAGGTGGACCAGATTCCATGGAAGTTGGCCCCAACGACTGCGGTCTTTCCAGATGGGGCGGGCATGGTCGGATCACCAGACTGCCAAGGCTTTGCCCCAGATGTTAAAGACAAAAGTTGGTCGTTAAGTGAAGCAACCTGAAGAGACAAGGCCCGCTTATCTTTGATAAGAGAGTCGATGCGCGCTTGCTGGTCCTGAATTTTTGTTTCAGCCAGAGCCTTATCGCTGATTAAGGCAGCATTTGTTGTTAAAAGATTGTTAATTTCTGTGTCTGCTTGCAGAGCAAAGTCTGAATATTTTCCCATGACTCTATTATACCGTTCAATGTCGTTATACTAAAAGTTATAACTGTTTACTCCCAGTGGTCCCCCATGAAAGAGTTGAACTTTCCCTCAGTGTTTAGAAGACACCGGCCTAAATCCGTTAGATGGGGGCTAAATAACATTTAGTTTTCCGTGCAGCAGATGGGGGTTGAACCCATATGGACCATTACGGCATTATAATCCACAGTGTATAAGACTGCGCCGATACTGCTGCGTGATTTTTTTGTTGTACCCGTGACAGGAGTCGAACCTGCATGTCTTGCGACGGAGGGACTTGAATCCTCTGTGTATACCATTTCCACCACATGGGCATGTTTAATTATAGTAGACCATAACGGTACTGCCCCGCTTTATCCTGGGTGTAAACCAGACGCATCACTTTAATGCTTATGGTCCTAGCGGAATATAATTATATGCTAGCAGGATCAGAGTGCTCCAATTATATTCCTCTCCGGTGGTAGGGACAGGAATCGAACCTGCATAGCATTTGCGATTGATTTACAGTCAATGGAACTCACCACCTGTTCAACCCTACCTTGGTGGCATACCCTCGCCATAGTTGGATATGCACTGGACAAAAGACACTCTATGGAGTTGTTAACTGTCTTTCGCTAGTCTGCCTCTGAACCGGATTCGAACCGATACTTCCAGTGTATGCGCTCCCGGCCCCCTGGGCCTGGTACATCTAGCGTACTGCCGATTATACTATCAAAAGCATTGCACCCAGACAAGGACTCGAACCTCAATTACTTGAACCAGAATCAAGCGTCTTGCCAATTAGACGATCTGGGTATACCACTATTAAATTTATTCATTTGCCTTGAATGTCCAAGACCAATCTTCTTCATTCCACGATCTTGTTACTTCCCACCCGCAATAGGCAGCAATCTCTTTAAACGACCTAATCAGTGGGCCAACTTCTCTTGAAGCAACATAGCCCTCTGTCTTCTCTGCTGCTCTCAGTTCATCCCAAGAAATCTTTAAAATCATGTAGACCCCTTTCTTTAGATTTCGTCGCTGATGCGGTTGGATTCGAACCAACATAAAACAAATTAACAGTTTGCTGCCTTGCCTATCGGCCACGCATCATTAACGCAAGTGGTTTTGTCAACCATTTATCCTAGGTTCATAGTTGGTTTGTAAAACTCATTTTGTTTAACTATCACTCTGCTTTGCCAACAGTAGCCTCACTTGCTGAATCACCGAAGGTGGCAATGCCCTGACACGGACAAACCTCCGATGGGTGCTCTATTTAGTTGTGTATGCATAGAGACTAGGACTCGAACCTAGACTAAGAGTTTTGGAGACTCTTGTGCTGCCGATTACACTATCTCTACTAGGTAGTGGGGAATGTTAGGGAATGACGTAACTATTAACCATCTCTAAGGAGTGAACCTGCAACAAGCCCATTCCCCACTACGCCTATATTATACTACCAATCAATTGAAGTTGAAGTGGTAGCATCTGCGTCAAACCCTAGATAAAACGCCTCTTGTTCTGGATAGGCGACAGTACGAACAACCTTCTCAAGATTGAACAACTCAAGACCTTCCCAGTTATGCGGCTCAGCATCGGGAGCAGAAGGCATAAGAAGGTAGGACGTTTCCGTACCCACACCATTGCGCTTCATCTTCCATGACACGTTAGAAATAGAACCTGTCTCCATAGCCTGCTCACGCAGCATATTGAAGGCAGACTTGGTGGACACACCCTGGCTCCACACTGCTACCTCGGGCGTATCGCCTTCAATTACAACGTTGGTGTAGAAGCGCAACTTGGGTCGCCATCCACCCTTGTACTCCTTGTTACCAGATGCGTTCTCGCGCTGATGCATTTCACAAGCAAAGCAACGCCCATCGTCATCCTGCGTGCAAACAGCCTTGATCTTGTAATCCTTAGGATTGGTGTGCTCTGCCACCACAACAGACAGACCGCGAGAAGCGTCGTAGTTTGGTGACTCTTCATCAAGTTCATTCGGGAACCGAACCTTGATTGACTGACCATCGCTCAATTTGAGCCAGTTGGTCTTTTGAAATGATTGCTGTGCAGCCTTCGGCTTTTCCAGCGTTTCGTTAATGGCACGCAGCCCTCTAATAAAGCCCATTTTGTAATATCTCCTTAATAGTAAGTGGTCGGTAAGTGACCTGTTGATACAATTATACCAGACAATTTCTTGCAATCAACCCTTTGATATAATGAAGTTGTGCTAAAACAAGCAACTACCCACCACCATCCTTCTTCATCTCTATCAATTAGCGTAATCATAACACCCCTAATAGTGGGTCTGCAAGATGGCCCTTCAACTTTCCAATCTGTTCATCAGTCAAGTCGCCAACGTCTTTAGCAGAGGGAGGAAGTTGAATCGTAGACACTTTATTACCTAGGTTCTTCTTCAACTTATCATCCATTTCTTTGCCCGCAACATCTTGGTCAGGGATGGAGTAGACGATGTTAAAATATTGATCTAGTAGTTTGGATTGTCTTGCGGATACCCCAGCACCAAGAGTTGCTACTGCTGGAATACCCTGCTGGTCAAGACGGATAGCATCAAACGATGACTCAACAACAAACACATACGGCTCATGCTTTACTCTATGTAGATTAAAGAGAGTCTTTGATTTGGGCAGGCCAGGGCTGTTCTTGAATGTTTTTACCTCTACCCCGCGTGCTACGAATCCTAGCAGCATCCCATCAGGAGAATGCACAGGCACGGTTACCATGTCTTGATTCTCACTGTACCCTAGGGAGAACTTTTTAACTGACCGATCAATATGCCTATAGGCAAAATAATTCATGGCCCTGGGGCTGTTAATAGCGTTCTGATGTAGGCGTGCTACAAGAACTTCATCGTATTGAACAAAGTCAGGCTTGCGTTCCAACACAGAAACAATGTCATCAGAAATGTTAGATTCAGTTTCTACAGACTTGATAAGACGCAATGACTCAAAATATGTACGACCTGATACTTTCATGACTAGACGATCAAGTGTTGCAGACGCACCACAAGAGAAGCAATAGAACGTTCCTTTTACTTTGGATACTTCGCCTGCTGGTGTCCTGTGGTTGCTGTGATAAGGACAGAACACAAGAACATCGTCGCCTGCTTCTGCCTCAACATCAAGACCAATAGCCTGTAGGACACGATACACTTGCTCTTCAGTGTAATATGCCATGATCTTCCTTACGTTGTGCCGTTAATCTTTTTCTGATCAGCCTTTTGCTTTGGCCTACTACTATAGTGTGGCTTATACCCATATACACTGTCAATGGTTTGTGCAGTCTTTTTTCCAACATACACACCATACACAGATAATCTAAACGTGTACCCCTTTTTTGGGCCAGCATATGAAAAAGTAAAATCTTGATCAATGTCTGACCTTGGTACATACCCTTCCGACTTCATCTGCAAAACAACTAAGGCAAGATATTCTTTACGGAGCCGATCAACATGCGCTTCGTCATAGATCGTTCCCTCTATATCAAACCTAGTTATTCTTTTGTGATGAAGATTCATTGCTCATTACCCTTGCTCTGGCTCTTCCTTAGCCTCTTCTTCATCTTCTGGAGGAAACAACTCAAGGTGCTTATCTAGGACAGCCTCAAAATCTTTGTACTCTTCATCTGCTGGAATGTTAAGAGAAGCAAGCATAACATCATAAACTTCTGACACTAGTGCCGCACCCTGCTCTTTAAGATCAATAGCACCTTCAGTATAAGCGTATGCTAATGGAAAGCCCAGATCACCATACTTAATAAGTTGCTGCCAAGCATCCTCATTTCGCACAATCATCCAGCACTCTGCCACAATGCCAGCCTTGCTTTTAATATCCATAACTATCCTTTCGTTCTTAACATTATATCAGTTGTCTGGATCATCGACGTACAAAAATCTGCCGCTATTAAAATCAACTTGAAGATAAAAGACGTTCATTGGGCCGTGCCTATTCTTACGGTAGACACCTTCAATAATATCACTGTT
>ERZ724505.1506-NODE-1506-length-12659-cov-6.496112_pt1 | contig 12659 bp, 10 predicted proteins | sample MGYA00376038_ERZ724505 | MGnify/ENA primary metagenome ERZ724505 (study PRJEB28724, sample SAMN07190884) | wastewater metagenome | isolation source: effluent of sewage treatment plant in Hong Hong | place: Hong Kong | collected 2016-03-17 ... | reverse complement strand
GCAAGCGGCGCGACATGGGCCTGGGCGGATACCCCGACGTGACTCTCGCGGATGCACGGCGACGGGCACGCGAACTGCGCGAACAGATCGACAACGGCATTGACCCGATCTGGCAACGCCGGGAGGCGCGCGCAGCACTACGGGCGAAGCTGGCCAAAGCGATGACATTCAACCAGTGCGTCGATGCCTATCTCGACGCGCACAACGAGTCGTGGAGCAATTTCAAACACCGGCAGCAGTGGCGCAATACCCTGGCCACTTACGCCGGGCCAGTCATCGGCGATCTGGATGTGGCGCAGATCGATACGGGCCTGGTGCTCAAAGTCCTGCAACCGATCTGGTCGGAGAAGACAGAAACGGCAGTTAGATTGAGAGGCAGGATTGAAAGCGTCTTGTCCTGGGCGACGACGGCAGGATACCGGGCCGGCGAGAATCCGGCGCGGTGGAAAGGCCATCTGCAAAACCAGCTCGCCATGCCGACGAAGATCGCCAAGGTTGAACACCATGCAGCCCTTCCCTATCGAGAGCTTGGCGCTTTCATGGCTGATCTATCGCGGATGAGCGGCCAGGGCGCGCGGGCGCTGGAATTCACCATCTTGACGGCGGCAAGGTCCGGCGAGGTCCGCGGCGCGACTTGGACGGAAATCGATCTGGATCTGGCGCTATGGACCATTCCCGGCGAGCGCATGAAGGCGAAGGCCGAGCACACCGTCCCGCTTTCCGAGGCGGCGCAGAACCTGCTGCGCAACCAGTCGCGCGAGTCGGCGCTGCTCTTTCCTGGCGCGCGTGCTGGCCGGCCGCTGTCAGATATGAGCCTGACGGCGGTATTGCGGCGAATGAGCCGTGGCGATCTGACAGCGCATGGCTTCCGTTCGACATTCCGGGACTGGGCCGCAGAGCAAACCGCATACCCGTCTGAAGTCATCGAAATGTCGCTGGCGCACACGATCACCAACAAGGTGGAAGCGGCTTACCGGCGCGGCGATCTGATCGAGAAGCGGCGCAGACTCATGAACGATTGGGCGAAGTACTGCGCAACGGTGGCCACGACAACGGGCAAGGTGCTGCCGATGAGGTCCACGAAAGCATGACCGGCGCGCGCAATTTACAGCGCGATTTCCTTGCGCTACTTGAGCCAGACGAGCCGCAACATGGCTGCACTGTTTTGGCCGAATTTCGGGAGCGGGAATCAAAACACCGAGACGCGATGGCGGAAACTCTTCGTCAGATAGTGCTCGACCCGCTCGACTGGTACATACAATCGTCATGGGAGAAGCGCGGGCCAAACTTCTTTGGCTTGGATTCGGCAAATGCTTTTCGGCTGGCGGCTGACGACATTCGATACCGATTTAAAAATAAGCAGATGGTCTGTATCGAAGCGATCGAGGCCCTTGAAACGAAATGGGTAGCGTTTCAAGCTGCCGTTGGGTGGAACAACTGGGTACGGCTGGAGAAAGCCATGCCCGATGCGCAGCGCGGCAGAAAGATCAAGACATCCGCATCGCTTGGCCATGCCGCAGTGCACGGCACTCGGGAAGAGAAGGCCGCGAGATGGGGAAAATACCTGAGCGACTGCATTGATGTAGCGCGAGCGAATCCAAGACTTGGAATGACCGCCGTTCGCCAGACCGTTGCCGAAAGGAATGGCGTTTCGTTGAAGACCGTTGCCCGGCACACCACAGACCTGGCGGACATCCTGAAAAATGCTTAATGGGTATTTTGGGACACTGCTCTGCACTGTCCTTTTGATGGTCTGGGATGCTGCGAACCATGCACAACGCGTCACCCCGGCGCGCTGGCTTTCACCAAGGAAAAAAGCATGGCGCAGCAAGTCAAAAAGGTCGGCGTTGCCGACGCACTCAAGAATTTCGATGCCCTTCCTGATTCCGCCAGTGTCCGACTGCCAGTAGTCGCAGCGCTGAAGGCGTGTTCGGCCGCAACGATCTGGCGCATGGTCAAGCGTGGCGATCTGCCCGCACCGCGAAAACAATCCGAGCGCATTACTGCCTGGAACGTCGGCGAGCTTCGCAAAGCCCTTTCGGCCTGACCGGAGCGACGACATGACGACCAACAAAAAACCCGCACCGGGAGGCACCGGCACGGGTTCAAGAACTGCATTCGATGGCGAGATTGTAGCCGAGATCCGGAAGAATTCCCGTGAGGTTTATCGGATAGAGCGGCGAACCTTCAAAGGCTATCCCTTGGTGGACATTCGCGTCTGGTGCGACGACGCAGCTACCGGCGAGCTGCGGCCAGGTAAAGGCGTAAGCATCAAGCTCGAAGTCCTGCCGGAGATTGTGGCGGCGCTGTCCGGGCTGATCGAAGGTGGGCAGAAATGAGCGCTGAAACTCTTCTTTCCTGCCTGGACAAAGTACGGCGCACCGGCGCGGACACGTGGATTGCCTGCTGCCCGGCGCACGACGACAAGCACCCAAGCTTGACGATTCGAGACACCGAAGACGGGCGCACCCTCGTGCACTGCTTTGCCGGATGTTCGGTCGACGAGGTTCTCGGCGCGGTCAGTCTGACGTTCGACGACCTGTTCCCCCCGCGCGTCATTGATTCCCTGGTCAAGCCGGAGCGGCGACCATTCCCTGCGGCGGATGTGCTGCGCTGCGTCGGTTTCGAGGTGCTGATTGTCGCGGCGGCGGCAGTGGCCGTGGCGAACGGAAAGCCGGTCACCGAGGCAGACCGCGATAGGCTGATCCTGGCCGCCTCGCGGATTCAGGCGGCGATCACGGCAGCGGGGGTGCGCCATGGATAGGGGCGTCGAACGCGGTCAATCGTTTCTCGATGACGAGGCCAGCAGGATGCTCGCAGGCTACTCAAACGGCACCGCAGGCCGGGCAAGGGCAGAGTATCGGCAGGACGGCGAAAGCTCAACAGCGGGCGATTCTGCAGGCCCTGCATGGCCTGAGCCGCAATCGCTGTCCGCCAAAATCGAGCCGGAACTCTACCCGATTGATGCACTGCCCAAAACCATTCTGGCGGCGGTGAAAGAGGTCGCGGGATTCGTCAAGGCACCTGTCCCGATGGTGGCATCTTCGGCACTGGCGGCGCTGTCGCTGGCCTCTCAGGCGCACGTGGACGTCAAGCGAGCGGAGAAACTGAGCGGGCCGACGAGTTTGTTTCTGCTCACGATCGGGGATTCCGGCGAGCGCAAGAGCACGTGCGATGGGTTCTTCGTCACGGCCATTCGTGAATATCAGGAGCAGCAAGCAGAGGCCGCGAAGCCGGAGATCGAGCGCCATCAAGCCGAAATGGACGCATGGACCGCAGAGCGCAACGGGATACTGGAGGCGATCAAGGCGGCGGCGAAATCCGGCAAGTCGACCGACGACCTGCGGGCCAGTCTCGCGCAACTGCAACACGATAAGCCCGAAGCGCCGAGAGTGCCACGGCTGTTACTCGGCGACGAAACGCCGGAGAACCTCGCATGGCGGCTGGCGCGTCAATGGCCATCGGCAGGCGTGATTTCGAGCGAGGCCGGTTTGATCCTGGGCGCACATGGCATGGGGAAAGATTCCGTCATGCGCAACCTGGGGCTGCTGAACGTGCTCTGGGATGGAGGCGAACTTTCGATAGGCCGGCGCACTTCGGAATCTTTCACAGTCAAGGGTGCGCGGTTGACGGTGGCGCTTCAGATCCAGGAACCGACACTGCGGAGCTTCTTTGACAAGTCCGGATCGCTGGCGCGTGGAACGGGTTTTCTTGCTCGCTTCCTCGTGGCCTGGCCGGAGTCCACGCAGGGTCATCGTCCTTACTCAGATCCGCCTGAGCACTGGCCTCACCTGGCGACGTTCCACCGGCGAATTGCCGAGATTCTGAATCAGCCGGCACCAATCGGCGATGACGGCGCGTTGACCCCGCAAACACTGGCGCTGACACCGGCAGCGAAAGCCGCCTGGGTGGAGTACCACGACGCCATAGAGGCGAAGTTACGCTCCGGTGGCGAGTTGTACGACGTGCGCGACGTAGCGAGCAAATCCGCCGACAACGCGGTTCGGCTGGCGGCGCTGTTCCATGTGTTCGAGCATGGTTTCGGTGATATCGGATTAGCATCGTTCGAGGGCGCAAGCCGGATAGCCGCCTGGCATCTGAACGAGTCGCGGCGATTCTTCGGGGAATTGGCGCTGCCGGCGGAACTGGCGGATGCGGTGCGGCTGGATACCTGGCTGATCGAGTATTGCCAGCGGGAGCGGACGCACATGGTTTCGACGCGCGATGCTCAGCGACTCGGGCCAGTCCGGGACAAAGACAAGCTGACGACGGCGACCAAGGAGCTTGTCGACCTTGACCGCATTCAGATCAGGAAGGACGGCAAGAGGATCACCATTCACGTGAACCCGGCGCTGATCGGAATCTCGTCATGAGCCTGGCGGAACTGATCCACAAAAAGCAAAAAGTGGGGCTTGCGACAGTGACAGTTGCGACACTTGCGACACATGAAGGAGAAAAGAGGGAGTTTGAAGTCTGGAATGGGCCAACTGTCGCAAAAGTCGCAACTGTCACTGTCGCAACTGCCACGAAAGCGAAAACTACATCCGCCTCCTGGCTACTGCATTTCACCGACCGCAACCCGCTGACGGTGGCGTTCTCTCCGGCGGCGACCCATGCTGAAGTGCTCGACGCCTACCCGGATGCCCTGGCCGCTGAACCGGCTGATGAGGTCCTGCGGCAACCCGACACCCTGCTGGCTGGTGATCAGGAAACGGAAATCCGGTCATGGCTGGCGCAGATCGGCGAAAACGATCAGGCGACCATTGACGACGTGCTGCGGCAGTGCCGGCATGACGACGACGCGAGGGCGTACTACTTGGGCCGGGCCGCGATGGGGCTGTCGAATGCAGGCATCGCGACCGATGCGGCGCGGATTCACCGGAAGCAGTAACGGACCTCGCCACGCACGCGCACACGCATGCGTGCGCGAGGCATTCCCGCCTGCTGGAAGCCGGCCTGACGGTGCGCTGATCGATCGCACTGCACAATGCCGGCAGCAACCACAAGCATGAACCGTTCCTCACCTTGTGGTGCTTGATGTTGAGCGGGGATCAGTCACTGCTGGCGCGATATTTGCAGACGTTGCACTGCGCAATGCTGCCGGCAACCCCCGGCGCAGGGTTGTATCGGCCAGGGGCAGATCGTTCGTCCTGGCGCGATTCTGTGGCCTTCGTGGGGCATTGCTGGCGCTGTCGGCTGGCCGGTAGGGGTAGGGCGTCGGAATCTCTGAGCGGCCGACGCGCCGTACCGTTCGCGCATCTCTGTGCGCATCACCGCGAAATGAGAAGTTTTTTTGGACAGAATCGAGGTAGAGAAAATGGCATGGACAAAGACATCAAGGCACGCGAGAGGATACGGCGCTGCCTGGGACAAGCTGCGGAGCATCATCCTTTCGCGCGACTGCGGGTTGTGCCAAGTGTGTCGGGCGATCGGCAGGATTACGCCAGCCACAGAGGTTGACCACGTCAAGCCAAAGGCCGATGGTGGGACGGATGATGAGAGCAACCTTCGCGCGATCTGTCACCCGTGCCACGTTGCAGCAACGTGTCGGCAGCAAGGCAAGAAGCGCCGGCCGGCGATCGGCGCAGACGGGTGGCCGTGCGACGAGGGATAGGGGGGGAGCGAAATCTATAGGCCCTCTCGCATCTCGTACCGTTCGTGCAACTTCGCGTTATCGCTATTTGCAAAAAACGCAGCCGGCAAGCATGGCGGAAATGTGACATGTTGCAGAAAAGCAACACTGCGTTGCTGGGTTATCGACAGTTGCTGATCGGCCGGCGTTGTCTCACGACATGCCATGCAAGCGCATTATATTTGATGGGGCGCATGATGGGATTCCCATTTGCATAAACCTGAAACCCTTGCTACGCCTGGCTTTGCTGGCCATTCATGGCGGAGAGAGCGTCCGCCATTTGGCATAATCACACGGTATCAAGCTGTCTCATGACTTGTCATACATCCAGCAATGGCAAGGCTTTCAGGCCCATTGCTTGACTCACACCGTATCATGGCGGAACATATAGGCTCATCTTTTTTGATGGGACCCATGATGGGAAGGAAATCTAGCACGTTGGCATCTGGCGCAGATCATGGCGTCATAGCCACAGAGGGCCGGAAACGTGGCAGGCAAAAAGTCACGGCGATGGGAGCACTCGCCGTACAGAGACTCACGACGCCGGGCCTACACTTCGTAGGCGAGGTCGCGGGCCTGGCGATGCACGTGTCTGGTACCGGCGCACGGTCATGGATACTGCGCTGCTCGATCGCAGGCAAGCGGCGCGACATGGGCCTGGGTGGATTCCCCGATGTGACCCTTGCGGATGCACGGCGACGGGCACGCGAACTGCGCGAACAGATCGACAACGGCGAAGACCCTATTGCGGTTCGCCGAGAAGCGCGCGCTGCGCTACGGGCGAAGCTGGCCAAAGCGATGACATTCAACCAGTGCGTTGATGCCTATCTCGATGCGCACAACGAGTCGTGGAGCAATTTCAAGCACCGGCAGCAGTGGCGCAATACCCTGGCCACTTACGCCGGGCCAGTCATCGGCGATCTGGATGTGGCGCAGATCGATACGGGCCTGGTGCTCAAAGTCCTGCAACCGATCTGGTCGGAGAAGACAGAAACGGCAGTTAGATTGAGAGGCAGGATTGAAAGCGTCTTGTCCTGGGCGACGACGGCAGGATACCGGGCCGGCGAGAATCCGGCGCGGTGGAAAGGCCATCTGCAAAACCAGCTCGCCATGCCGACGAAGATCGCCAAGGTTGAACACCATGCAGCCCTTCCCTATCGAGAGCTTGGCGCTTTCATGGCTGATCTATCGCGGATGAGCGGCCAGGGCGCGCGGGCGCTGGAATTCACCATCTTGACGGCGGCAAGGTCCGGCGAGGTCCGCGGCGCGACTTGGACGGAAATCGATCTGGATCTGGCGCTATGGACCATTCCCGGCGAGCGCATGAAGGCGAAGGCCGAGCACACCGTCCCGCTTTCCGAGGCGGCGCAGAACCTGCTGCGCAACCAGTCGCGCGAGTCGGCGCTGCTCTTTCCTGGCGCGCGTGCTGGCCGGCCGCTGTCAGATATGAGCCTGACGGCGGTATTGCGGCGAATGAGCCGTGGCGATCTGACAGCGCATGGCTTCCGTTCGACATTCCGGGACTGGGCCGCAGAGCAAACCGCATACCCGTCTGAAGTCATCGAAATGTCGCTGGCGCACACGATCACCAACAAGGTGGAAGCGGCTTACCGGCGCGGCGATCTGATCGAGAAGCGGCGCAGACTCATGAACGATTGGGCGAAGTACTGCGCAACGGTGGCCACGACAACGGGCAAGGTGCTGCCGATGAGGTCCACGAAAGCATGACCGGCGCGCGCAATTTACAGCGCGATTTCCTTGCGCTACTTGAGCCAGACGAGCCGCAACATGGCTGCACTGTTTTGGCCGAATTTCGGGAGCGGGAATCAAAACACCGAGACGCGATGGCGGAAACTCTTCGTCAGATAGTGCTCGACCCGCTCGACTGGTACATACAATCGTCATGGGAGAAGCGCGGGCCAAACTTCTTTGGCTTGGATTCGGCAAATGCTTTTCGGCTGGCGGCTGACGACATTCGATACCGATTTAAAAATAAGCAGATGGTCTGTATCGAAGCGATCGAGGCCCTTGAAACGAAATGGGTAGCGTTTCAAGCTGCCGTTGGGTGGAACAACTGGGTACGGCTGGAGAAAGCCATGCCCGATGCGCAGCGCGGCAGAAAGATCAAGACATCCGCATCGCTTGGCCATGCCGCAGTGCACGGCACTCGGGAAGAGAAGGCCGCGAGATGGGGAAAATACCTGAGCGACTGCATTGATGTAGCGCGAGCGAATCCAAGACTTGGAATGACCGCCGTTCGCCAGACCGTTGCCGAAAGGAATGGCGTTTCGTTGAAGACCGTTGCCCGGCACACCACAGACCTGGCGGACATCCTGAAAAATGCTTAATGGGTATTTTGGGACACTGCTCTGCACTGTCCTTTTGATGGTCTGGGATGCTGCGAACCATGCACAACGCGTCACCCCGGCGCGCTGGCTTTCACCAAGGAAAAAAGCATGGCGCAGCAAGTCAAAAAGGTCGGCGTTGCCGACGCACTCAAGAATTTCGATGCCCTTCCTGATTCCGCCAGTGTCCGACTGCCAGTAGTCGCAGCGCTGAAGGCGTGTTCGGCCGCAACGATCTGGCGCATGGTCAAGCGTGGCGATCTGCCCGCACCGCGAAAACAATCCGAGCGCATTACTGCCTGGAACGTCGGCGAGCTTCGCAAAGCCCTTTCGGCCTGACCGGAGCGACGACATGACGACCAACAAAAAACCCGCACCGGGAGGCACCGGCACGGGTTCAAGAACTGCATTCGATGGCGAGATTGTAGCCGAGATCCGGAAGAATTCCCGTGAGGTTTATCGGATAGAGCGGCGAACCTTCAAAGGCTATCCCTTGGTGGACATTCGCGTCTGGTGCGACGACGCAGCTACCGGCGAGCTGCGGCCAGGTAAAGGCGTAAGCATCAAGCTCGAAGTCCTGCCGGAGATTGTGGCGGCGCTGTCCGGGCTGATCGAAGGTGGGCAGAAATGAGCGCTGAAACTCTTCTTTCCTGCCTGGACAAAGTACGGCGCACCGGCGCGGACACGTGGATTGCCTGCTGCCCGGCGCACGACGACAAGCACCCAAGCTTGACGATTCGAGACACCGAAGACGGGCGCACCCTCGTGCACTGCTTTGCCGGATGTTCGGTCGACGAGGTTCTCGGCGCGGTCAGTCTGACGTTCGACGACCTGTTCCCCCCGCGCGTCATTGATTCCCTGGTCAAGCCGGAGCGGCGACCATTCCCTGCGGCGGATGTGCTGCGCTGCGTCGGTTTCGAGGTGCTGATTGTCGCGGCGGCGGCAGTGGCCGTGGCGAACGGAAAGCCGGTCACCGAGGCAGACCGCGATAGGCTGATCCTGGCCGCCTCGCGGATTCAGGCGGCGATCACGGCAGCGGGGGTGCGCCATGGATAGGGGCGTCGAACGCGGTCAATCGTTTCTCGATGACGAGGCCAGCAGGATGCTCGCAGGCTACTCAAACGGCACCGCAGGCCGGGCAAGGGCAGAGTATCGGCAGGACGGCGAAAGCTCAACAGCGGGCGATTCTGCAGGCCCTGCATGGCCTGAGCCGCAATCGCTGTCCGCCAAAATCGAGCCGGAACTCTACCCGATTGATGCACTGCCCAAAACCATTCTGGCGGCGGTGAAAGAGGTCGCGGGATTCGTCAAGGCACCTGTCCCGATGGTGGCATCTTCGGCACTGGCGGCGCTGTCGCTGGCCTCTCAGGCGCACGTGGACGTCAAGCGAGCGGAGAAACTGAGCGGGCCGACGAGTTTGTTTCTGCTCACGATCGGGGATTCCGGCGAGCGCAAGAGCACGTGCGATGGGTTCTTCGTCACGGCCATTCGTGAATATCAGGAGCAGCAAGCAGAGGCCGCGAAGCCGGAGATCGAGCGCCATCAAGCCGAAATGGACGCATGGACCGCAGAGCGCAACGGGATACTGGAGGCGATCAAGGCGGCGGCGAAATCCGGCAAGTCGACCGACGACCTGCGGGCCAGTCTCGCGCAACTGCAACACGATAAGCCCGAAGCGCCGAGAGTGCCACGGCTGTTACTCGGCGACGAAACGCCGGAGAACCTCGCATGGCGGCTGGCGCGTCAATGGCCATCGGCAGGCGTGATTTCGAGCGAGGCCGGTTTGATCCTGGGCGCACATGGCATGGGGAAAGATTCCGTCATGCGCAACCTGGGGCTGCTGAACGTGCTCTGGGATGGAGGCGAACTTTCGATAGGCCGGCGCACTTCGGAATCTTTCACAGTCAAGGGTGCGCGGTTGACGGTGGCGCTTCAGATCCAGGAACCGACACTGCGGAGCTTCTTTGACAAGTCCGGATCGCTGGCGCGTGGAACGGGTTTTCTTGCTCGCTTCCTCGTGGCCTGGCCGGAGTCCACGCAGGGTCATCGTCCTTACTCAGATCCGCCTGAGCACTGGCCTCACCTGGCGACGTTCCACCGGCGAATTGCCGAGATTCTGAATCAGCCGGCACCAATCGGCGATGACGGCGCGTTGACCCCGCAAACACTGGCGCTGACACCGGCAGCGAAAGCCGCCTGGGTGGAGTACCACGACGCCATAGAGGCGAAGTTACGCTCCGGTGGCGAGTTGTACGACGTGCGCGACGTAGCGAGCAAATCCGCCGACAACGCGGTTCGGCTGGCGGCGCTGTTCCATGTGTTCGAGCATGGTTTCGGTGATATCGGATTAGCATCGTTCGAGGGCGCAAGCCGGATAGCCGCCTGGCATCTGAACGAGTCGCGGCGATTCTTCGGGGAATTGGCGCTGCCGGCGGAACTGGCGGATGCGGTGCGGCTGGATACCTGGCTGATCGAGTATTGCCAGCGGGAGCGGACGCACATGGTTTCGACGCGCGATGCTCAGCGACTCGGGCCAGTCCGGGACAAAGACAAGCTGACGACGGCGACCAAGGAGCTTGTCGACCTTGACCGCATTCAGATCAGGAAGGACGGCAAGAGGATCACCATTCACGTGAACCCGGCGCTGATCGGAATCTCGTCATGAGCCTGGCGGAACTGATCCACAAAAAGCAAAAAGTGGGGCTTGCGACAGTGACAGTTGCGACACTTGCGACACATGAAGGAGAAAAGAGGGAGTTTGAAGTCTGGAATGGGCCAACTGTCGCAAAAGTCGCAACTGTCACTGTCGCAACTGCCACGAAAGCGAAAACTACATCCGCCTCCTGGCTACTGCATTTCACCGACCGCAACCCGCTGACGGTGGCGTTCTCTCCGGCGGCGACCCATGCTGAAGTGCTCGACGCCTACCCGGATGCCCTGGCCGCTGAACCGGCTGATGAGGTCCTGCGGCAACCCGACACCCTGCTGGCTGGTGATCAGGAAACGGAAATCCGGTCATGGCTGGCGCAGATCGGCGAAAACGATCAGGCGACCATTGACGACGTGCTGCGGCAGTGCCGGCATGACGACGACGCGAGGGCGTACTACTTGGGCCGGGCCGCGATGGGGCTGTCGAATGCAGGCATCGCGACCGATGCGGCGCGGATTCACCGGAAGCAGTAACGGACCTCGCCACGCACGCGCACACGCATGCGTGCGCGAGGCATTCCCGCCTGCTGGAAGCCGGCCTGACGGTGCGCTGATCGATCGCACTGCACAATGCCGGCAGCAACCACAAGCATGAACCGTTCCTCACCTTGTGGTGCTTGATGTTGAGCGGGGATCAGTCACTGCTGGCGCGATATTTGCAGACGTTGCACTGCGCAATGCTGCCGGCAACCCCCGGCGCAGGGTTGTATCGGCCAGGGGCAGATCGTTCGTCCTGGCGCGATTCTGTGGCCTTCGTGGGGCATTGCTGGCGCTGTCGGCTGGCCGGTAGGGGTAGGGCGTCGGAATCTCTGAGCGGCCGACGCGCCGTACCGTTCGCGCATCTCTGTGCGCATCACCGCGAAATGAGAAGTTTTTTTGGACAGAATCGAGGTAGAGAAAATGGCATGGACAAAGACATCAAGGCACGCGAGAGGATACGGCGCTGCCTGGGACAAGCTGCGGAGCATCATCCTTTCGCGCGACTGCGGGTTGTGCCAAGTGTGTCGGGCGATCGGCAGGATTACGCCAGCCACAGAGGTTGACCACGTCAAGCCAAAGGCCGATGGTGGGACGGATGATGAGAGCAACCTTCGCGCGATCTGTCACCCGTGCCACGTTGCAGCAACGTGTCGGCAGCAAGGCAAGAAGCGCCGGCCGGCGATCGGCGCAGACGGGTGGCCGTGCGACGAGGGATAGGGGGGGAGCGAAATCTATAGGCCCTCTCGCATCTCGTACCGTTCGTGCAACTTCGCGTTATCGCTATTTGCAAAAAACGCAGCCGGCAAGCATGGCGGAAATGCGACATGTTGCAGAAAAGCAACACCGCGTTGCCGGGTTATCGACAGGATGCACAATTCGGCCCCAGCAAACGCGCGTGACGGTGATCTGGATTGCTGAAATTTGCTTACCATCCGCTTACTGAAGCGACGGACAACAAAAAGGCCACTGCTGGAAGTGGCCTAAGTGCTTGATTTCTTGGTGGAGACAGGCGGGATCGAACCGCCGACCTTCTGATTGCGAATGAGAACTTCTGGGCATTTATCGGCGTTGAAGGGCACGCACAGTGATGAGTTGAAACGATAAATTTCAATGACTTATAACAAATAGACGTTGCACGGCGTTGAACGGAATTGCTATAATCTGCTTACTGTGTGCTTACTGGATTCCGCTGGTAAGCAGAACCGGAGACCAACAGATGAGCGAAAACAAGGTTCCTTTCACCGCCGGACGAGTCTCGAAATTCTGCTGTGAGGCCGGCAAGGCAGCATCCTTCCTCTGGGACACCGAATCAACCGGACTCGGCTTGAAGGCGTCCGCAGGAGGCGCCAAGAACTACGTTCTGCAAAGCCGCCTTGAGACTGGCGCAACGGTGCGCTTGACGATCGGCAGTACCAAGACATGGACACTCGCCGCCGCCCGCGACGAAGCGCGCCGCCTGCAAACCATGATTGACCAGGGCATAGACCCGCGCC
>ERZ724505.1504-NODE-1504-length-12675-cov-14.839303_pt1 | contig 12675 bp, 17 predicted proteins | sample MGYA00376038_ERZ724505 | MGnify/ENA primary metagenome ERZ724505 (study PRJEB28724, sample SAMN07190884) | wastewater metagenome | isolation source: effluent of sewage treatment plant in Hong Hong | place: Hong Kong | collected 2016-03-17 ... | reverse complement strand
ATTTCTATATCACCAGTGAAATTCAGCAATGACCGGCACGCAAGTCGGTTCATTTCTTCAGTCTTCGAGGATTGATTGTTGTAGACGATATGATCTATTCTGAACAATTCAAATGCATCTGAAATAAGCATCCTGAAAGGCACGGCTTTCTACCCTCGTTTATGGTTGATATAGTGTTATGGTGTTTATGCTGTAGGTTCAGGTATGTGAAATCGTTGCTAGCTGTGATCCCTACGTTCCAGCTACTTTGGCGATATTCCGACCCAATCAACTACTGATTGTGAGGCTATCATAACAGAACCATAATGCTTGTCTATACGGCTATGATGTAAAAAACTACACAAATCTACTAGCGTTAAATGCAAGCAAATGACGCTGTAATTTACAGGTGTACGATTTATTACAGAACTTTTATACATAATATAGCGGCTCAATATTCAAAAACTTAATCATTAGGTATTAGCCCACTTATCCCTGCTATACCCAGACAGGAACTCTACCATCCAAACATCTCTAACCCTCAAGCGCAGACCCTGCCGTTAAAGCTCGAATAGTCCCATTGTCGCCTCGTTATTGCGTCCAGTATGGTTTTCACGTTGCCTCTAACTTAGTAACATCACTCGTTACGCTGTGTTAGGTAAAATAATGAACAGAGCAGGTCGCCAGGTGTCAGGGAAGACAGAGCTGGCACTTTGAAGCTCTATTCACTATTAGCCAATAAGTTTTATTTTTCTGGTGAGGCTCATAACTCACCCTAGAGATGTGATAATAAAAGACAGAATAAAAAAGACCCCTTACCCATATCGTTGGGAAAGAGGTTACAAATTCATGCCTCTTAACGTGAGGCTATCGACTCGGTGTTGTACTCCTAAATATACAGGATTGTGTAGGGTTTGTCAATCTGGTGAATTTGCCAAGAAAATCCTTATAACCACTTGCATTTTATACACTGACTTGCTATAATGAGATTACTTACTAAGGAGGTTGCAACAGCAGCCCTACTTTAGATTCTCACCAGGTGATCTCCGACATTCGCCACCAAGCACCGGAGACACCTTTCTATATTTCCCTTGGTGGTTATATAGCCAGCGTGGACATGGACGCATTCTGCTCGACTGCTACAAGAAGATGAGTGTACTCGAAACTCGGTACATCCCAATTACTCATTTTCCCTCCACATGCCTCACCTGGCGAGAGTCTAATTATTGATAATTCACGAAGTTTATGGATGGTTTGGTGTCGTCCATCTCTCTATAAACATTAAGCGTACGGCGCTGGTCATACGAGAGAGTCTGTCGTAACACGACTCTGCAACCGGAGCTGATTACTCCGATTAAGATAACGAGGTTGAAAGTCCATTTAGGTAACGCACTTCATCATTGCTATCAGAATACCTTTGAATTTATGACCGGCACTATACGCTGAATAACTCGTGAAAATATAGAACAACTTATAGAAAGGGTGTGGGGTATGACACAGACAATGTTATCAAGCAGGAAAGTAGTAATCAGCTATAAAGCTGATATACAGGTTCGTCCGTGGCTTTGTGTCAATAATGATAGATTTGAATTCTGTGAAGACAAAAACTGTCAATTTATAGATGGACACGCATTTGCTTTCGACGGTCAGATATTCTACCGCAAGAAAAACGGTGACTGACATGCCATCCAAGTCATTTTATCTCGAGCAACTGAAGAAGAAGACACCACTCTACCCTTTAGGCAAAGATGATCCCAAAAAGAAACTCGGTGTGATGGAGAAATACGCACGCCAAGCAGCATTCCGTGGTAACAAGCCGAAACTAGACGAAATTAAAGAAGCTACCAATAACAAAGAATGGACGCTCAAATGAGATACGAGGGTATACGCATCATCATCGAAGAATCAAATGATGGCGATAAGAATTTATTAACATGGCGATCCACGATTGATGGCAAAGAATATGGTGGTTATGTCGAGGTTGTTGCGGAAGAAGACTATCCCCTACTAGAAAAAGCACTGGTGACATCCGCAAAAAACTTTATAGACGAGATGAATGGCTGTGATCCGATGGAGATTGCATACCGGCGCATGGAGGAGTTGGAGTACGAGGATGAATAAAGCTGTATTCCGTTATTTTAGTACCTTTTCAGGTATCGAGTCATGAAAGACCAGATTACTATCAAACAGGCAAAGTTGGTAAAAGGTATTGCTGAGGGCAAAACAAAGCAACAAGCAGCACTCGATGCATACGATACAACCGACCCAATGACTGCATCCGCAATAGCTAGTGAGACACTAAAGAATCCTAAAGTACAAGAAGCCCTCCAACATGAGCTGGCACGACAAGGCATAACTATTGAAAAAGTTGTTGCTCCGGTTGTAAGTGCATTAAATGCAACGATCAAGTTAAAGACAAATGAGGGCGATGTTATAGATACCAAACTACCCGACCTTGAAATGCAACTAAAAGGGCATGATCGGGCGATGAAGATACTTGTCGATAAGGACGATAAACAGGGCGGAAACACGTACATATTTAATAAGGGTGATGTTGTAGCAAAGAAATATGTCAAAGATTGATTATCGAGGTTTCATACAAGACAACTTCTTCATCCTGAATAAGCATGGAGAGCTGGTGCCATTTGTGTTCAATGATGTGCAGAACCTATGGTATGACGAACTTGTTGCTGAATATGGTGAAGAACTACAGGGTATCCGAGAGAACGATCTCAAAGGGCGACAGTTTGGTATTAGCTCTGTGATTACCGGCATGTTTGCCACTGACTTTATTCTGAGCGAACTAGGACACATCCCCGTCACTAATTCAGACATCTACTCCCACAAGGATGATGAGACAACCGCCCACATCAATCGTTTTAATCTATTCCTTGATTCCTATCTGATGCAAGACCAGGGCGCAGGCATTGAAGATATGGAGAACACGGAAGCTCGCCAAGCATTTCGTAGGGCGTTTCTGGCTATCGACAACGGTGGACAAATCAAATCAAAGAAACGCGGGGCTGAGTACCATGCACAAACTGCATCGGCAAAGGTCTCTGGTCGTGGTGGCACGAAACAGAATATTCACTGGTCAGAGGTTGCGTTCTATCCAAACACCGAGATTATGAATGCGAAAACCCTTGTGACTGGTGCTGAAAAGCAAGTCCCCATTGGCTACGGTAAGATATTCCGCGAAACCACTGGTAATACGATGGTCGACTTCTTTGCGAAAGAATATCAGGACGGGAAAGCGGGTCGTGGCATGTTCAAATCACGCTTTCTTGCTTGGTATCTTCACAAAGAGTATGCACTTGATGCTGCACATACCTGGGAACCGCCACTGTATTACGAAAAACTACTGTCTGATGGTAGGGCAACTAAGGATCAATGCTTCTGGCACTTCCAAACGACCAAAGAGCTGTCTGATAAGTACGAACTCCGTGAATACCCTACCTACGATACTGAGGCGTTTATTCTTGGTGGCGATCCGTACTTCGATAAGGATGCCATGCTGCAGTACCTAAATAACATCATCAAACCAATCAAAGAGGTTGAATATGCTACGGCTTTATAGACAACCACAAAAGGGCGAGTTCTTCGTGGTCTTTGGCGACTGTGCCCAAGGCGGTTCAGATAGTAACTTCGTGCAGTTCCTCAGTAAGTCACGCATTGATGTTCCCCTTGTCTACCAATTGAACGATGTAGCCGCTGCTATGACACCGATACTCCATCAAACACTAGAGTGGCTATTCGATAAGACAGGTGTTCAACCAATTGTCGGACTTGAGCGAAACAACGGTGGTGCCAGTGAGATGCGACGACTCATTGACCTCAACCGTCAGCAGAAATACCGCATCTACTATATGCGTAAGCCAGATGGCTCAAAAGACATGAATACACCAGGTTGGAATACCGATGTCGTTTCTCGCCCACGTATGGTTGGCGACTGGAAAGAAGCATTCAAGACAAACCAGGTACGAATATACGACGAGGAGACATTATTGCAGCACCAGACGTTCATCACAAACCGAAGTAATAAACCAGAGGCGGCACCAAATGCCCACGACGATGCAGTTATGAGTATTGCCGGAGCGTGGCAACTCTACCAGACAGAAGATCAAATCAGATTAGATGACGACGATGATTACGACGACACATCAGGAAACATAACATCACTATGGGGGTAACAATGACAGAACAATTCTACGAAAAAGAAGCACGAGAAAAGATTCTAGCCGGAGCAGAGAAACTTTACAACGCCGTGAAGACAACCATGGGTCCGAGGGGTCGCAATGTGGTGATTAAGCTCAAAGACCTCCCACCTATTGTTACACATGATGGTGTGACCGTCGCCCTGCATACGAACGTCAAAGACCTGAGTGAACGTGCCGGTGCTGAGTTGATTAAAGAAGCTGCCGAAAAGTTAAATGACGAAGTTGGCGATGGCACAACGACTGTTACTGTCCTGACCTACCACATGCTCAAGGCTGCCAATGAAATGCTCGAAGCTGACGAGTCAATCAATCCGATGTTGCTTGCCCGTGAGGTTGAAGCGGCGGTGTTGCCTGTCTATGAGTATCTTGAAAGCAAACGCCTCCCATCTGATGACCTTGCCACCCTCAAGAAGATTGCCACCCTCTCATCTGCCGACGAGGAAATCGGTCAGGTGGTCGCTGAAACGATTGAAAAGGTCGGGGCAACCGGTACAGTCACTGTCGAACCAGCAATGCGTGAGGATACGATCAGCGAAGTAGTCGATGGTGTCGTGGTTGAACGTGGCTGGGCTACTCCCTACTTCATTACCAGTGTGTCGAAGATGCAGGCAGTGTTTGAGGATGTCCCCGTTCTCATCGTTGACCAACCAATCCACTCATTCCTCGAGTTATTGCCATTCCTCCAACGTATGGGTGAAGCCAAGATGGATAAGGTCGTGATTGTGGCTGAGGACTTTGAGGGCGATACGCTCGATAGTCTGCTCAAAAACAACCGCCAAGGGGCATTTCGCACGCTCCCTATCATGGCACCGTCATTTACTGACCATAAACGCCAATTGCTTGAAGACCTAGCCAGTGCCACCGAAGCAACCGTGATTGCCCATGATACCTACACACTCAAAGAAGCACCTCTCGAAGTGCTGGGACACGCAAAAAAGGTGGTCTCGACCCAAACCAAGAGTATCTTTACGGGCGTTGAGGGTGATATTGAAGCACGAGTAGCCGAGATTGAAGCCCAAAAGCAGAATCAGGACTCGAAGTTTGAAATTGAGAAGCTGGAACACCGTCAGGCACTACTCAAGGGGAAAGTTGCCACTATCTTTGTCGGCGGCAAGACCGAAACAGAGATTAAAGAACGAAAAGACAGGGTTGATGATGCCGTCGGTGCGACGAAAGCCTCGAAACTTGATGGAATACTGCCCGGTGGCGGCGTGACGCTGTACTGTGCGAGTGAAGTACTCGATGATGCCACCAATGGCTCAAAACTGCTCAAAGGTGTGCTGAAACAGCCATTTACCCAACTACTCGATAACTCAGGCTTATCAGACGTTGAAATGCCCAATATGAAAGACGGCTATGGCTATAACGTCAAAACAGGTGAACTCGTCAATCTTATCGATGCTGGTATTGTTGACCCCTATGCTGTCACCAAACATGCCCTACAATCCGCTATTTCACTAGGTGTATCTGGTATGACTGCCGGAGCCTTGATCGTTGAACAACCAGAGGAGGAAGAAAAATAATGACCATTCAACCAAACAAACAGTTCGTCGTGGCTCTACCCGATGAAGCCATGACCGCCACCAGCACGGGTATTTTACTCCCAGAACAGTCACGAGACATCCCAAAGACAGCCGTTGTGCAGGCGGTTGGCGAAGATGTGACGAACTTTCAGGCAGGCGACCGTATCATCTACAAGGACTACACCACCACCGAAATCAAACTGGATGATGTGAATTACATCGTGCTAGAACATATCGACATTATCGGCACAATAGTTGAAAAGAATTAGGGGGGACGTATGAATTACGGGAAGAAAGAAGTGATTATGGCACTCGATGACGACAACGGCTCAACCAAAACAGTTTCATCATCCTATCGTGAGGGTGCGGTGATTGGCAATGTTCGTGAACGCTACGAGATTCGCCACAAGGTGAACAATGACCTCGAAGAATTTGCCCAGTTCAATGCTTTTTACAAAGAATACACCAATGACCCCTCAATGCTCGATGTAGAGTTCCGTGTCGAGGGTCGCAACAACACCGATGGCAAACGATTCACTGTCAATTGTTACACTCGTATTGTTCGATAGACTATCATTTGTCATACCCTTTATGGTATAATTAACTTAGCACAACCACTGAAAGAGATACCAGACGTTGGCAGACAAGGTATCTGTAATCAGTGGTTTTCTCTTTCCTTAAGGAAGATAATCTCTCTAAAAAATTCAGTGCAGCTAAGGTTTACACCGAATCGCTGACAGAACCATTCCCGGAATTTGACCGGATTGCTCGTAATATCCCTCATCGGGGTAAAGACCCACGCTATCCAAACACAACGGATGGCACAACTGCCGCTACTATCCGCAAGCTTGGCAAACGTGTCGTGCAGCAACTGCCAACTGGTGTTGTCGAGTCGGATGATGATGACGCATGGCTACCAATCGTCGCTGGGTTCGTTTACGCCAACAAGATTCTGCCTTACGCCAACATCGAATATGACCTGATTCAGAAATGCTGGCAAGTTATTGAGCGTGGTGGCACATTTGGTGCAACAGCGACCTATACCCCATTCGTCAACCACGATGGTTATTTCTGCCCTGACCTTGTTCTGCCCTACTGGGGCGATGTCTTTATTCAGCCAGGTAAAAAGTCTGGTTATGACTGCGATTACGTCTTTATTCGTTCATGGTGGCAAGAAGATGACATTGATGCATTGATTGATGGCGAAAAGAAACGTGCCAAAGATGCAAAGGATCGTGGCGAAACCTACGAATCGACATGGGATCTAAAGGCACTTGAAACTGCCAAGAACATGTCCACTCATAAGGACGAAAAGGCAAAGACCCCCCATGAAACTGATCGTAACGTCGACGCTGATGGTATTCCTGTCATTACTGGATTCCAAAAGGGTGTTGGCGCAACGTTCTACACATTCCTGATTGGTGGCACAGATAACGAAGTCACGATTATCCGACGGAAGAAAAACAAAGATCCCCGTGGCAAGTTCCCAATTGACTGGTATTACCACGATACCGATGGCGCAAACCCACTCGGGCGAGGCATTGTCGAACTGATTGGTGGGTTGCAGAACCTCATCGACTCTGACATGCAGATGTATCAATTTAACCGTGCGTTGATGCTGGCACCTCCAGTTATTAAACGTGGCAATTTCTCAAAGAAGAAGATTGTCTATGCACCGAACGCCATTATTGACGTTGGTACTGACCCTGATGCCGATGTAAAACCACTTAACGTCGATACGTCTGCCGTTGTCAACTATCCCGACCTGTATGGTTTGCAGAAATCGCAGCTATTGAACCTTGTCTCTAGCCCCGACACTTCTATCAGTGCCGAAGTGGGCAACCCTGGCTTTGGTAAGACCCCAACGGCTATCAATGCCCAGCAAGCGACTATCTCCGTTGACGACAACTTCATCCGCAAGATGTTTGAAGCATGGTTCGAGAACTGGTCTGAAACAGCTATCAACCTGTACTTTGCGGAACGTTCTGGTATCGAAGAACTCCAACTCGATGACGACACCGCTAATAAACTGCGTGAATTGGTCAAAGAGGGCAAGCTACCTCCTGACTTTATCACTGACGACGACAAAATCATGATCGATTACGATACTGCGACACCTGCTCTGAAGTTCCGTGTCGATGCCTCTACCTCAAAGATGAAAGACGACAACGCCCAATTGAACGCACTACAGGGACTTGTCCAAACACTTGATACTAGCCCCACACTCGCCCAAGCCGTCCCAATCGAAAAGCAACTTGCAGCATGGAACGCCATCGTTAAGAACTCAAGCGTTGAAGACCCTGAAGACCTGACTGTTGATATAGACGAGTTTAAAGCCCAGCAAGACCAAGCGGCAATGATGCAGCAACAACAAGCCCAAATGCAGGCTCAAACGCAACAGGCACAAGCTCAGGCGCAATCAGACACTGCTAACGCTCAGATGGCTCAAATGCCACAACAACAACCCGAACAGCCTCAAGCACCACAAGGCAACCCAGAGGATGCGCAAATCGCCAGCATGTTGCAGAGTATGGGCGTTCCCGAGGAATACATTGTGCAAGCTATCCAAATGGCTGACCAGGGCTATTCTGCCGACGACATTCTTAGTGCCATCAACGGAGTAATGCAAAATGGCTGACATTGAAGAAGACAACATCTACCCTCGCAGTGCTGAGTGGTTTCTCAAAGAACCAACCGTACAGGCAGAAGAACGAGATACCGAGAAAGACCAAGTGCTTTCAAATGCACCACAACTACGTGACACGATCGCACGTTTAAACAAGTCTGCTGATTTCTATGAGTCGGTGAATGCCATTGATGATTCCGTTTTGACCAAACCAGAGGAGTTTATGCACGTTGTTGCCGCCAATAAGTTAGCCGCTGACATTTTGCGTAAAGAAGCCGTCAGGCTTTCCAGTGTTATAGAGGAGTTCACCGAAGACTGAGGTTGATTGCGTGGTGGTGATTCGCCTCGGAGTCATCACCACGGAGTTCATCTCAAGCTCTCGCATCGGCAGCGAATAAGCCGTAAAACAAGGAGAAACACATGCCAACAGAGGACGGCACACCAGTCGTAAACACAGTCGCTGAGACACAGGTAGCAGCGCCAACCGAATCGACACCGGTAGAAACCAAAGCACCTGTACTAGACGAAGATGGTATCGACATCAGCTTTGCCCAGGACGACGGTTCAGACAAAGACAGTGACGAACCAACAGAGTCAACAACCGAGGAGACACAGCAGGAGGAAGTTCAGACCGAATCCGTAGACACTCCAGAGGAAAAAACCAGTAAAGGTGAGGTCCGTAAAGACCAACTCAATACTGAAATACGGGATCTTGTCGCCGAACGGAATAGAATCCGGCAAGAAGTCGAGCAATTAAACGCCCAGTATTACAAACCTGCATCTGTAGACGAATTGACCGAACAGGTCAACCCAGAGACAGGGGAATACTACAACCGTGTTGAAGCCAAACTTGAGGCGCTTGAACAAGCACAGCAAGTCGAACGCTATAACAACCAAGTCGCTGAATCACGCCTAGCTATCTCTAGTGAGACGGCTCGAGCAATTCAAGACTTTCCAATGTTTAACGCTCAAAGCCCTGAATATAACCCGCAAGTGGCGGCAGATGTAGACCAAATCTTGGAAGAAAATCTCATCATTGATAAGACGACTGGCCAATGGATTGGATCGAACATATCGCCGTATAAATTACTAAAAACTGTAGCCAATGCCTATAACTCTAGCGCCGTTAAAACAGCAGCAAACGGACAGCGAGCAGTTGAGAAGATGCAAGCGCAAGCCGACATCCCATCAAGTGCCCCAGTAAAAACAACACAAAAAGATGACGCAAAACTCGACGCTGAAGCCTATGCAAAGAAGCATGGTCTCAAAGAGTTCCGCTACTAGGCTACTCAACTCCATAAGGAATAAACTAACATGGCAGCAAATACAACTAGCACGCTGACACAAGAAGCTCAGACTTACTACGAGAAGAAATTCTTGGCTCGTGCTGAATACGAATACATCTTTGACCAAGGCGCACAAATGCGTACACAGCCAAAGAACGGTGGTGACACAATCAAATTCACCCGTCACACCCCACTAGCAACTGTAACGACTGCTTTGACTCAGGGTACTAACCCAAGCGAAGTCGCTCTTACAGCAACTAACGTCACAGCACAGCTTGCTGAGTACGGTAACACTGTTAAAATCTCACGATTCTTGACATTGAACGGTATCGACGTAGAAAACAAAGAAAAAATTGAAGTCGTTGGCCAAAACATGGGCGAGACAATGGACGAATTGGTTCGTAACGAACTATTCACCGGTGCAACTGTTCAGTTCCAAGCTGCAAAAACTGCTCTTTCAGCTCTGTCTGCATCAGACGTTTTGAAAGTGAAGGACTTGCAATTGGCTGTTCGTACACTCAAGAGGAACAAAGCACGCCGTTACCAAACTGCGGTTGCTCCTTGGCTTGGTAAAGTCTCACCAGACTCTAGCTACGACCTACAGCAAGATTCTACATTCATCAACATCGACAGCTACCAAAACGGCAGCATGATCTATCGTGGTGAACTTGGTAAAATCTCTGGCGTTCGCTTGATGGAATCACCTAACCCTAAGCACGAAACCGCTACTGGTACAGAAGTTTACTCAAACTTCGTCCACGGTGATGAAGCTTTCGGTGCGATTGACCTAGAGGGCGACAAACCACAACTGTACATCATCCCACACACGAAAGTTGACTCTGGCAACCCTGCTGGACGATTCAGCACTGTCGCTTGGGCTGCTTCAACAGTAAACAAAACATTGAACGCTAACTGGCTTGTCAACGTAAAAGTTGGTATCACAGCTTAGTTTCATCGGGGTGGTCGAGGCACCACCCCACCACGATTATTTAAGAAAGGAACATTATGGCACGAACACAAGTTATCACTGCATCTGCATCAGCAAGTGCCTCTCACGGTCAGCTTTATAAGGTTAACGTGACAAAAGTTGGCACTGGTGCAAGCTCATTTACTATCTATGACAACCCAAGTGCTGCATCAGGTAGGGTTATCTTTCAAGGTGACGGTCTTTCACAAGGTTGTTTTGACCTGAGTGATGGTAACGGAAATGGCACAGTCTTTTCGACAGGTTTATATGTTTCTGTTGCTGGCACGACTGCACCGACTGTATCTGTTGTATTTAACTAATTTAAACTATCCGAGGTATTTATATGGACGACGATCTACGCAAGAAAATAAACGAACATTACCAACTGGGGCAAGGCTCAATTCAAGACATAGCACGGGTTTACCGACTCGATGTGGCTGATGTATTAGAGGTTATTGGGCAAACCGAGTTGCTTGAGGTTGAAAGTGTTGGTGACATGGTAGACGCAAAGGAATTGGAACCAGGTACACCAATCATCCACTCGAAAGTACACAGGGCTAACTTTACGACAAATTAGTATGGATAGTTCGCGCGAGGTAGATATAAACCGTCTGCGTCTGGCTCTCAACGACCCGAAACGGTCACTAGGACGCAAACGGATGGCACATAAAGCCATGAAGAACATAGTCAAACAGATGAAAGACCGGAAGCTGACGAACATGCGCTACCGGTTGATTAAGGCGGCTCGTGCCCACGACCTACATACAGAGTGGAAGCTTGCCAATCTGATTCGAGATTATCTAAAGCAAGAGAGGTACGAGGAATGAGGATACTTGCAATCCACAATATTGGTCTAGAGGATAATTCCAAGGAATCAGCCGTCCAAATCTGGCGTATCTGGCGACCACTAGAAGAACTCAAAAAGCACGTTGACTGGACGATTGATTACCAACGATCATTTATCAAAGACATCGACAAATACAAGAACGTCGAGGAGTTCACTGATGAGGAAGTAGAAGCCGCCGGAAAGAATTTGGGCAGTTACGATGTCGTATTCCATAGTTATCATGCCGATGCCGCCGCTGATGCCCTCATGGAAGCCGTCGCAGCACGATACGGCACAAAGTTTATCCTTGATGATGACGACAATACTTTTGCCATTGACCCCGATAATCCGTTCTGGCTAACAATGACGGACGACCACGCTTTTACGATGCAACAGATATGTCGCTATTCTAAGCACATCGTTACTACTACCGAGAACCTCAAAGACCACTTTGCAAAGCGCAGCCTTGTTGATGCCGACATTACGGTGATTCCTAACTACATGAGCGAATCGTACAAAGATTACACACCAGACAACGGCGATAAGATTGTGATTGGCTATTTTGGCGGTTCATCACACTACCGAGACTTACACGAATCGGGTGTACTACCAGCAATCCAACGCATCATGCACGAGAATAAGAACGTTTATTTCAAATGTGTCAGCATGCCGGTCGACTATTACCTACCTCGCAAGCGCACGATCGTGACAGACGGGGCATATGGTCGCCAATGGGTGACAGACCTATTCCCTACCCTGAACTTTGATATTTCGATTGCCCCACTCTTGCAGACGATATTCGCCGAGGGTAAAAGCAATATTAAGTGGCTTGAGAGTAGTCGGATGGGTGCAGCCTTTGTTGCGAGTAACGTTGGTCCGTACAAAGAGATTCCTGCCGGATGTGCATCATTAGTCGAGAATACTGAGGATGATTGGTATAAAGCCCTCAAAGAACTCGTCGAGAACGAACAGAAGCGTCGTTCCATTGCTTCAAAAGCAAAACATGTGGTCAATACGCACTGGATGCTGGAAAACCACTGGCAAGCATACAAGCACCTATTTGAGTCCGTCGTCGCAGCAGAAGCGTAAGTGTGATATAATAATAGTAAGACACCTGCATAGTCCAGCGAAAAAGTTACCGCCGACTTGACCGTAAAAGAACGGCAGTTTGCAAGGACTATAGCACTCTATACTGAGGATTACCGAAAGAGTACGGAATCCGATCAAGGCAAAAAGTTACGCCAGACGTTA
>ERZ724505.1503-NODE-1503-length-12686-cov-15.518170_pt1 | contig 12686 bp, 11 predicted proteins | sample MGYA00376038_ERZ724505 | MGnify/ENA primary metagenome ERZ724505 (study PRJEB28724, sample SAMN07190884) | wastewater metagenome | isolation source: effluent of sewage treatment plant in Hong Hong | place: Hong Kong | collected 2016-03-17 ... | reverse complement strand
TATACTGTAGAAGCTCCTCCTACTGGATTTAACTGGAGTACTAATCAACAAACTGTAGGATCGGATGCTACTTTTGTGCTATCCCCCACACTTCCACCACTTGCTGGAATATCTTATCCTGGGGCTACTTTTCTTTTACAGGATGCTAGTCCAGCTGCAATATTTCCTGATTTTGCTGGAGCTTTGGTATACGATACGTACCTTCAAAAATGGGGTAAGATGAAAGCATCCTTCAGGGCACTTATAGATTATTCTCCCCTGAATAGTAATAATAACGGATCTATCGTATATTCTAACTTCGGTCTGGATGCTGGAATTTTAAATAGTAGTGGATTCGTTAAACTCTTTTCTTCAGAATGTACTGATAGTAAAATTAGGTATGGTAAGTTTGCCATGTCTAGGCAAGGATTTACTTCGATAGAGTATATTGAAATAAAGTTTAGAAAACCTTTTACGGGAACTATTCAGGTAGATACTTCTTTGGATGGTAGGAGCATCCATTCGTCGCTAACACAATCTGAAGATTTCGTAGGGGTAGGGATAGTTAAACTCACCCCGGACTATTCTGGTAGATGGTTTATAGTAACAATAATCGGAAAATTCGATATTAGATCCATCGAATTTACAGGCAGACCTGCTGGTATTCGTTAAGGAGATTAAAATGGTAGATAGTGTTTATGCAGATAGGGAAGCCAAGAGTGGGAATGTTTCCAATACTGGTATTAAATCAGGCACCATTACTAGGGAAGCGAGTCCTTCAGAAACTAATGTCGCTGGGGAGACTAATACTAATAGTACAGAAACTATTACTAACTTTGACCCCGCAACTCAGGAGGCATTGAATACTATTATTCAACAACTCCTGGGAGGTGGTACTAGCGATCAGCAGGAGAGTAATAAAAAGCGTCAAGCTCTTATTTCTTTCGTAGAGCAGATGCTAGGTCAATATAGTAAGCAGGCGGCTTTCGATGATGCTAGTAATCTAATGAAATATAATCTACAGCAAAGTATGGAAAAGAATATGCCTGCTATTGCTAAGTCTATTGAAGGCGCTGGAACCAGTGCAGCTTCAATGCAAGGGCTTTTAGCACAGAAATTAGCTACAGATTCTGCCACACAGGCTGGAGCACTGGGAGCGGAGCAAGCTAAATCTTATGCTTCAGCAACTACTAATCTTGCGGGATTGCTAGAAGCTCTTACCAGACCAGATAATTCTATAGTGAATAGTTTACTTAGCGCTCTACAAATTGCTAAGGGCGGGACTGTTACTAGAACAGCTAGCCAGACAGGAACTAGCAAGCAGACTCAAAGTAATTCTGGTAGGATTGAGACTACTACTATGGATAATGGGAATTCTTCTAGTAACCTTCTGCAAATTCCATCAACTAAGTCTAATGGTAATAATATTCTAGATAGGGCTGCCGCTGTGGGTTATGACGGGGATCTAAGGGATATTGCAAGTTATTCAAATTCTGGTCAGAGTATTATTGATTATATTAACTAAGGAGTAATGAAATGCCGCTTATTGAATCTGCTAGGGATGACTCCGGAAAGCTACTTGGTAGTATTACGAATGCTGTACCTTCTACCAAGGAGGAATCCGAATTGCTCGATAAACTTATTGAGTCTTCGAAAAATGTTAGCGGAGCCTTAGATAAGAATCCGGCTCTACTAGCTAAATACTCAGATCCCAATGATATTATCGCTACTGTAGGGGCCAATGGGGATTTATCTATTGCTGGAACTGGAAAACTGACCCAGGCTAAAGTGCAGCAAGTTCAGGATGATAATGCTACTTTGCAAAATCGGATGGAGGATATTAGGAAGGAGCTAGATCCAGATAAAAGACAAAACCTCCTTAATTCTTTTCAAGCCGACTTTGCAGAACAACTTAGTAGAAATATCCAGAAGCAAAAAGAAATTGCCGACAGCCAGTCTGGAGTACCGCAGCTTAGAGCGCAGCTTATCGCATCTGAAGCCAGGGATAAGGCAGATCCTCTTTATTATAAATATCAGTCCGATAGTACTGGCACGGCTAGTATTAGAAATGCTTTGATGCAAGCGGAAAATCATGCTAGAGCTATTACTAAGGATTTAGTAGCTAATGACCCACAGATCAATAAGCAACATGCCTTAGTAACTACTTTCCTAGATACTGAAAATAAGAATCTAGCTAAACTTCTACAAAAACGAGAAGCTACTGCAGAGCAGATAAATCAAGAAACTGCCGGACTTACCGAAGAGAATCTTAAAGTACTGGACGCTCAATATCCTGGAAAAACTATGGAGGAACTTCGCCAAATTGCTTATGGCATGAAGAAAAATCCCGCCACTAGGGCAGATTCAGCAGTTTTACTAGATCCTACTGCAACCCCTGAAGATTATGCTACTTTTGCAGTATCTGGAATTCGTGGAGCTATCCCGTATGTAGTTAAGGAGCAGAGTGCTAGAACTGGGGAATCTCCTGATAAAGTAAAATCTGATATTCAAGCCATGCAAGTTCTGGTTAATAATGATCAGCTTCTTATGGATGCGGTTAAAAAGATTGGTACCGCAGATGAGAAGAAAAAGTTTGCTGATATGTTAATGGTTCATAAACTTGATAAGGGAAAAGAATCCCAGATCGAGTGGCACAAGACAAAAATAAACTGGGTTCTAGACATGCAGGGTAGGCTTAAGCTTAATAATCTTAATTCCGATGTTAAGAACTGGCAGCCTTTGAATGGTATTTCTATTAAAGACATTCCTGAAATTAAAGACATAATTGATAGATATGCTGTTCAAGGAAAGTCGGTAGGTATTAATGAGCTGATTGATAGATATGTACTAGATGTCCCAACCTCTCAGCAGGCTGAGCGTTTTAAACTAATTAAAGATTTTTATAGTTCTAATCTGGATACTATAAATAAAGGACTATATGGCAAGACTGATAAAGTAGTAGCCATGAAAGCTCTAGAAGCTAGATTTATTGGATCTAATTTCTTTGATACTCTCAATACTTTTAGGAAGCGGGCACTAGAATCTAAGCTATTTGCTATTCAAAGCGTAGATACTCCTAAATCGAATACGGAAGTTTCTGCTGATAAAGTATCTTCCTGGCTAAAGGATCAATTATCTAGTGGAACTGTTCATGCTCCTGCTTCTGGGAATATTTACAGCAAGCCAACACCAACTGAGGTTAAGCGTAATAGATATTATAAGGAGCACGGGGATACCCTTAGAGGAATCTCAGAAGTAATGAGTAGTAATCCTGAGCTGTTAAACATAATCAATAATACCCAACCATCAAGTAATGTAGAAGATAGGAGATAGTAATGGACCTGACTGATTTCACCAACGAGAGTTCTGATGTAGCGTTTACTAAATATAACGTAGATTCTACTCTAGGAGCTAAGATTTTAGGATATCCTGTAGCAATTGCTACAGACATTGGAACCTCCATCTGGAATTCCCTGACTCCGGAAAAGTATAATGTAGAGACTAGCGATGTTCTTAGGAATATTAGCGATAGCGCTGCAAATATTTATCAGGAGAATGAGGATACAGTTAAGATGCTTTCTTTTGTAGGAGGACTAATTCTTCCGCAAGGAATTGCTCTTAAAGGTATGAAAATGCTTCGTGCTGGAGCTAAAGGAGTTAACTGGTTTTCAGATGCTGGTGAAGCAGCTAGACTTACTGGAATTAAAACCGCTATTGAACAATCTGGACGCGCTTCTAATACGGTGAGAGATTTAGTCTGGAATGATAGATTTTTTAAAGTAGCTAATGGTTTTGTAGATGCTACAGTTCTAGAGGGCGTTCTTAATATCACTATGAATGCCCATCCTTATATGGAAGATTACTATAAGGATCCGGTTAAGAATATGGGCATTAGTATCATGTTCGGTACTGGATTAATCGGAGCTGGAAATGTAATTATGGGCAATAGGGCTATTAAACTGGCAGGAATGGAAGTTGCCACCAAATCCCAAAATACTCTGCTTAGTACATATGAGCATGTAGATCCTACTCTAAATCTGTCCAGCCAGATTACTATTCATATGAATAATGCAGCTAACTGGAAAAATGCAATTGACATTCGTCCTGATATTACTCCCCATACTAAAGAGCTGCTTCGATTTAATTCATTAAGTTCCGAAGAGAGAGCCAATACTATTTTTAATAATATGCTCTCTCCTTCCCTGCCGGATTATGGGGAAGAATGGAGGACTATCTGGAAAAATAGAATATCTAATGATCCAGAAAGATTTGCGGGTATCGATTATATAGATCTTCCTAGAATTCCTGATATTGTAGATATAAATAAAGCTAAAGAGGCTAAGTATCTATACGATTCTACTACAATACCAGGTCAGAGCATTCCTCTAGCTAGAGAAACTTCTAGTGGAATGACGGCGAGAAAAACTGTAATCTATAGTCCTGTCATGGATAAATTCATGGATGCCCGTGATATTAGATATTATGGGACTGCCGTCGATCTTGGCCTTACTCCGCAGAATATTGTAAAGTCCATTCCTAAAAATTATCACTTAACTCCGAATATGGATATTGGACTGGAATCCTTTAGCAGCTCGGGTGCAACTCTGGATGCTAATTTCCTGCGGGGACTGCTGTATTATTCAGATAAGCCTATTATGAGTTATAATGGTGCTAAGCTGGCGGCAGATGACTTTGGTATGATTCAGGGTCTTGTTACTAGACTTCAGCAGGAAACCTTTTCCGCTTCTGGAGTGCCTTCAGAATTTAGGGCTTATCTAGTAACTCATAAAGGTACTCACAAAGCCGTTACATCTGAAGAACTGTATCAATACCTTCAGAATGCTAAAAAAGGTGAGGTGCAGTCTATGTTATCTAATGGTATACCGGAGGATATTATTGCAAGATATACAAATGTTCCCGTTGATACTATTAAAAAAGTGCAGGCTGGCGCTAATGTAGATGCCTCTGAATTGGCATGGAGTACTTATACTGATGCGGCCAGAATAGAGGAATATCTATCCCCAAATAATAGGGCTTTAGCTTTTCATACGGATATCAATAAAATCCCTCATGCCCAATTTAGAGTTAACAATGGAATCAAGATTACACAAAGTACCGATGACTTAGTAAAGGAGGGCATGTTAGCTAATTCTAATTCATCACTTATTCAAGAATGGTCTAACTATTTTCTGAGCGGTGATTTTAGGACTATGCGAGATGTTATACGTAATTCCCTTTCTGTAGTATCCAATGAAGCTATGGGATCTCGTTTTATAGGATCTGCGGATTTTGCTATGAGGGATATGGAACAGTTAGGTCCCATTTTTACATCTATCGGTAAAGATGTAACCCATATGGGCAATATGGCAATGGATAAGGTATTCTCCGAGATAAAGGATGATATTCTTAAAATTGCTAGAAACGATGCGCTTCGAGTAGAGCATAATACTGCTCTTAATGTGAATGCTGGTATTAAAGGATATCGAGTTTTTAAGGATGGTCAATTCTGGGTTCCCTCTAAGATCGATTCTAGTATTATGGAACCTGTTCTTTATAATGGAGAGGAGTTTGTAGTAAAGAGTCCAGAAGTACGTTCCGCTCTGGAAGGATATGCGAATATCGGTAGGGAGTTTTATCTTCAGGCTAATACAATTCGTGGGATTCCTGGTGCTAGTAAAATATCTGATATTGGATTCTGGGTTCCCTCCTTCAATCCAAAGGATAAATTCATTGCCTACGTTCTAGATAAAAGTACTCAAGAAACTACTTTGCTATATGGAAAAACTCAAGGCGAGTTGGAGGATGCTATTAGAGCATTTGAAAAACTCCCTGGAGTAGAGTCTGGTAGAACCCATGATATTATTCGCAAGGGTATAGATCAGAAACTCTGGAATTCTATCCATGGCCGCCATGATCCGATGTTTATGACTTCTGCTGATGTATCTATGCTACATACTGGATCAAGTCAAGTAGCTAGAGTTAGTACTTCTACCGAGCAGCTTGTAGATATTGTTAATGCTTATGAAAATCAGATTAAGTACAATATCAAGAGTCTGACAGAAATTATGATGTCTGATATCTTCGATCATCTTAAATCCTATAGTTCTTACAGCCAATCTGCCACTGCTTATCAGCCTATTAGTAAACTGAAGCAATTACAACTTCAACCGAAGGATGCCGCAGCTAGTATAATGAATACTCTTCTGGGTAAATCTAATCTCGATCAGAGTCTCTTATGGTCTGGTGTTAATCAAACCTATAGTGCGGTAACGGAGAAAATTCTTAGTACTATTGCTTCAGTAATTGAACCCATTGTAAATGTCGCAAAGGGTTCTATTGGTAAAGGTGAAACTCTATCCAATCAGAAGTACGCAGATATGATTGCAGAGTTAGATAGGAGAGGTATCCCTAATCCATTTAAAGATTTTGCTGAGGCCGATGCTAGAAGGCAGTTCCACTTAGATAGAACTCTCAGATCAGAGGACTTAACTCCTAGAATGACAGTTCTTGTTAATTCTTTAGCTGCTACTACACTGCTTAAAGTGGGAGAGTTGGGTCAGGCTTTTGTGAATGCCATATCCCTTCCAATCCTTATGACCTCGGAGATTTCTGGTAAGTTACCAGCCCAGTTCATGGGAACTGCTACCAATGAGGCAGAGTTTGGAGTTATAAAAACTCTATTCAATGGTTGGAGATATGCCCACTCTGATGCTGTTAAACCCTATTTAGAGTACGGGAAAGCTAATAAACTATTTTCTGGGGTAGTATCCGAAGCTGATGAACTATTTGCTCAAACTCGTGCTATTGAAGGAGGTGTTTTATCTAAAGTAGAGCAGGGATTAAAGAGTAATCTTGTAAACATTCTTAGTAAGCCAACGGAATGGTCAGAGCAGTTTGTTAGGGAAAAGGCTTTTGCCACGGGAGTTTATATTGCTAAGGAAGCCTATCCAGGACTGCATGATGCTGGAGTTATCACATTTGCCCGAGACTTTATGGATAGGACTATTGGTAATTATACAGCAGCTCAGCGTCCTACAATGTTTCAGGGAAATGCGGGAGTTGCTATGGGACTTTTCCAGACCTATATGGTTACTATTGCCCAATCTCTATATAAGCATCTGGAGAAAGGGGAATTTAAAGCTCTGGCAAAGACTATGCTCATGCAGGGTGGAATTTTCGGTGCTAGAAGTCTTCCCGGATTTAACATCGTAAGCGAGGCTATCGGAGAGCATTTTTCTGATAGGAATGTAGATCTCTCGACTGGACTATATAGATCGCTTTCAGATCCTATAGCAACAGCAATATTATACGGACTTCCCAGCAGTTTTGGTCCTGCTATTACTACTAGGGGTGAAATTCAACCTAGGATTCCAGATCCCACTAAGGGTATCAATATGATTCCTGCAGTTAATCTTACTATGCAGGCTTTTGATGCTATGAAAAAGGTGGGTAAAGCTGTATTCTCTGCTGATGAAAATGCAGGTAGGGGAGTTTTAGAAGCCTTATCAATGCAGAGTATTTCTCGGCCTATCGCTAGGCTGTCAGAGCTAGCTTCTGGATATGCTACTACTAGTCGCGGGAATATTGTAGCTACTCCTGAAGAGGTATGGACCTGGCAAAGTGTATTTGCGAGAGCATTAGCCACAAGACCTATAGATGAAGTACGTACCCGTGATGCTCTGCATTTGGATAGTATGTATGGTGCTATAGACAGGGATAATAGAAAAGATATTACTTTGAAGCTTAGGACGCATATCAGAAATGGCACGTTGGATTCAGACATTGTTAGTATGCTAGGCGAAGAGTACATGAGAACCGGGAGTCCTGCAGGATGGAATAGTATTATAAATACTGCAATAGCTCAGGTTAATACTCCCATAAATAGCACGGTCCGAAATTATCTATCACCACGCAGTCCAGCAGTTGCTATGATTAATAATATGTACTGACAAAAAAAATCCCCAGAATCTCTAATGAGATCTGGGGATTTTTTTTTGTCTTTACCTATGTTTATCTATAAATGCCTTTCCCGATGGGGTTATGCTCCATAGCAGAGTTCTCCCTTCCCTACGATATTCTGTACTAGTTAAATATCCAGATTTCTTCATGTCATTAAAAGCATCTGATACCCCTTTCATATAAATTCCAGTTTTCTCAGATACTAATCTAGATGTGCAATTAGGATTTTTTTCTACTGCCGATAGTAGTAATATCTTTTTCTTATCGGTGGTAGATAGTTCAGGAGTAGGAAGAGCCGCTACGGCTCGCTGTAATATGGTTATTTGCTCTAGTAATAGATTCATTTTAGGTTTTTAGAAATCCCGCAGTGATTAAATAATATAGGATTATTTTGCAAAAGATTGATTACTTAGTTAAAGCTTGCATAGCCTTGGGATTATGCTGTAACGGGTACGGCCCTGTCTCGGTGCTATCAATCACAGCATAAGGACCACAGGCTTCAAGTTGAATATAAAAGTTACGCTCTGTTTCAGCTTGGCGTTCTGGAGTACTCATGGCACAGTTAAAGCACACCATTGTCCCTTGGGGACCGTAAGGTCGTAGGTCTATACTAGTGTTGCAGTAGTGACATCCCATAATCTCTCTTTCCCTTCTATTAAAAAGATGCATATATCTTTAATAATCGTTTAAGAATAATGGCCTAATAGCATTTAAAATACACCTTAGGCATTCTGCTTGATACGCGGCATCGTTGATTGCAGTATGTGCCATCAACGATCTCTTAGGAAGTTTAATATTACTATGGATTTCAATAGCAGTCCTAAGATCCATTAGTTCATAATACTTCCATGGAATTTTAGATTTATATCCCACACATGAATAGCAATATTCTAAAATGGGGATATCAAAATTTAATCCCTTAACCCAGAATAGTCTTTTCTTTCTAGGTTCGGAAACCATATCAATCCAATCAGAAAAAGCTTTTAGTGCATATTCATAACTGTGGATTCCATTAAAGGAAGCATCTCTTGCATATGTATTTTGCTTTGACCACCATAACATGGTTTCAGGATCATCTACCAGTTCGGAAGGTCTATTTGCTTGGTTAATAATAACCGAGAAAAAGTTTTTGGTATCGTTATCATCTAGAGTAAATGCTTCTGCTCCTATGGATAAGATTCCACAGCCAGGAACTACTCCAGTGGTTTCAATATCCAAGGATATCATTAAAGTATCTTTAGTAATCATTATCTATTCCTATTAAAAAGTATCAGTATAAGCATCAGCTCTGTTTGCCTTATCCTCAATCCTAATTAAGGCAGCTTCTTGTTTATCTGATAGTTTTTCATATTTTACTATATTACGTAAAAATACCTTCTCCCAGGAATCAAGTTCATATCCTACTAATTTATCGTGAATGTTACTAACTCTTTCTTTAATGGTAGGCATTATTTTTTTACTCCTTGTACCAATGTATCACCATTATATCTTCCGCGTACCGCATAGCTTTTATCATCCGGTACTGGAGCATGTCTAAAGAATACAATCTGACCGATCAGATCCTTATAATTGAGTTCAATAGCATGATTCCTGGTCATATTCTTAAGCTCAAGTGTTAAGCATGATCCGTGCCAGCCTGCGTCACACCAGCCAGCATTAAGATGCTCTAAGCCAATTCGTGCCATAGAACTTTTAAGCTTATACTCGGCGCTGATATTATTTGGCAGGTTAAAAATCTCAATGGATGCCGCTAGAATAAAATCCCCAGGCAACAGGACATGTGGAAGCATCCTCTTTTCTGTATGTAAGGATTGCTTACGATATAATTTGATAAGAGATATATTGTTATATATGCTGTAATCTTCCATCAAGATTTCCGGAGCTAGTCTAATATCTAGAGAAGCTGAATTTACATTGTCGTAGGAAGCATTTTCTATTACTCCCTGTTCTATAAGTTCGCAGATTTCAGTGTATGATAGAAGAGACATTTGTCCTATCCTCCATAAGTACGTCACTATTTAATAAAAAGAGTTCCCGATATGCTTCAGCTATTTTCAGTTCTGGATCATAAAACATCTCTGCCTCGGAGAGCCTCTTTCTAATCTCACCGTCAATCCAGATTTCGGTATCCTTATTTAATTCATTCACACGGATACCATTGAATCTTCTTGCCTTCAATTCATAATAATCCATGAAATCAGGATGATCTGGTCTTTTTGACTCTGGGTCCTTTAGACTCATCATTCAATCTCCTACCTAAATTAATACCATCAACAAAACCATCTCCCCAAGCCATACGTTTTTTAATCGTATTTCCTGGGATAACTGTTAGCAGAGGATCGTTATCAAGATCAAATATTAAGCCTGCAACCAGTCCCCTACAGTACGAGGACTGGAGTTTGTTTTTACGTTTGTCCTTTTTTGACATAACTCATGCTCCTTTCCGATAGATGCTAGTTCAAAGCCGTATTTGAGTCCTTGCTTACGGATCTCTGCAACGAAATCCTGCAATGCGTAAGCATTCTTAAATTCCAAGATTACCTTACCTGAAACTCCACATTCCCGATATTCCGGCTTATTATCCAGTTTACCAATAATGTTATTTACCAGCATTGACATCATGATTACTCCCTGATTATTTATAACAAAGGTACGTTTTTACTTGATCGAACAGCTCTGGGAAGTTATATAATGGGGTAAATCCTTTCCTTAGTCTAATTCACCTTCTGTTAAATAGTCAAGATTCAATAAAGCCTCATCCCAACTTTCCGCTATTTCATGTTTCGGTAAATATCCTTGCTTCCTCCCTACTTTAACAAGTTGAATTTTATCCGCTTTCGTAAGTCCTATAATCACATCCTGCAGCTCTGAGAATTTATTTAAATCTTTTGAAACTATCTTCCAGAGTTCGTTCATTGATTGAGGATCTCTTACTCGATTAAGATAGTCTAATACCGCAGCAGACACTGATGAGTTTCTAGCTTTACCAAATTCTCCTAAAGCTTTTGGCATCTTCCTTTCTGCGAAATGTAAAACTGTATTACAATTAATAGCATCTTCTGCTGTGATTGTATCTCTAAAATTAGCCGAAGCTGTTATGATGCATAGTTTTAATAGATGCGTAAATCTTCTTGTACTATAATGAAGGAATCTCGGATCATCTATGGGTTTGAATTCTTTATATATTCTATCAAATATTGGTATAGCAGTTTGATCTATTATTACTGGACCTTTGGCTTTAGTATGTATCTTTTTTAATCTGTTAACTAGACTGTCAACAATTTCTTTACTGGGTTGTGCAGGAAATGTTATTTTCTTACCTGATGGTTCTGAATGTATGAATAAAAATCTGGAGCAGAAACCGTTTCCTATAGCTTCTGCAGGAATTGCCATTGCAAAATTCTGCTGTGTATTAGCTCCCAGAATGCTTATTGTCGGTTTATAAATATATACTGATTTTCCATGTAACTTTGGGTGCCTAAACTCATCTAGGTTATCCCAGAGTTTAGTAAGTCTGGTACAGAATGGAAGATCGCCCTGACCTATAAAATCATTAAATTCTTCTGCAACTACATAGGTCTCAGTTGGGGAATCTTCTATCAAAGTTTCTAAATTTAGATCTTCTACTATCTCATCATTCTTCCTTCCCATATCTGCCAAAAACATTTCCTTAGAAACTGCGTCTGCTGCAAATGTATTATATCCCGCAGCTCTAAGGAGTTTTCTACCCGGATTTATCGCCGTACCCTTCCTAGCTCCAGCTGATCCCATAAGCATTACATACATATTAGGATATATTTCAGAGTTTCCAAAGGGTAAATACACATTTCTACCTAGAAGTGCTCCTAGAATAGATAATGCTGTCCAGCGATGATATACTGCCGGAGATTCACTTTCTCCCACGTAAGAGAAATACTCCGTGAAAAAGTCGGTAACAATCTTGTAGCTCCTTTTTGTATTTGGTTATAGACAGACATTACATTACCTCCTACTTAAACGAAGTTTGTTTTTCCTGAACTTTTTTAATTCTAGCTAAGTCCTTTCTTCATATGACCCCAATCCTTCCCAATCTTATAATCAACTGGAATTTTCAAGATTCTCCCATGAACTTCTACAGGATTATCCAGACATTTGATAGCTCTATCTCGAACATCCTCCCTTCCTTCTAGATATTGAAATGGGGTTGAATCATGTATTTGAGCCTTCATCCTAAAGGCTACTGGTTCTTCTTTTTGTAAAAGCCACTGTTTCCACCAGCCTTTATTTATGATTGCCACAGAAAGATTTTGGGGCTGGTGTGCAACTGCACTGGCAAAGATTTGATGTTTCTTTTCGATATCCCCGAAAAAATACCTAGTATGGTTAAGAGGGCTAACAAGCATAGAAGTAGTTTTAATTTCATTCTTAGTTTCCTTATACCATTCTCTAATTCGTTTAAAGGGAACATGATATTTTTCTAGCAAAGATCTTACAAATGCTAGTAGCATAATCTGATTCGGTCCGGTACATTTATTTGGCGGTGTTACGATAGATATTCCAAGTATAGAGGCTGCGAACAGAATTGTCTCTAAGCCCGCATTTTCCAGAAATGTTTTATCACCCATCATGTAGTTTGTACCGTGGACGATTTTCTTAATGACTCGGTTACGAAACTCGGTAGTAACCTCATCATATGGAATACCAAAAAATAATGTTCCTAATGTTTTATAGAAGTCCCTTCCTGGAGTCTCCAATGCTTCAATTAATGC
>ERZ724505.1501-NODE-1501-length-12691-cov-4.000079_pt1 | contig 12691 bp, 15 predicted proteins | sample MGYA00376038_ERZ724505 | MGnify/ENA primary metagenome ERZ724505 (study PRJEB28724, sample SAMN07190884) | wastewater metagenome | isolation source: effluent of sewage treatment plant in Hong Hong | place: Hong Kong | collected 2016-03-17 ... | reverse complement strand
ATAAACCCATTCCTAGTTATTGGAAACTGAACTGCGCTACTTACACCATTAACCGCTATCAGCGTTTGTTGACCTATGGAATTTGCACCACTTGCCCCGTCAATAGGAGAAGCATAAGAACCAACCCTTAAACGATGCGAAATGGCTAAACCTGCAAATGTTGAAATTTGCGCTTGAGAGTAAACCTTTAGCATATAATCAAATCCATCCATAGGTAATGGAATGGAGTAAATTGAAGTTTCCGCTGTTTTACCCGTAACAATAGTTTGCGTTATTGACTTGAAAAGAACAATTGAAACTTCTGTTTTATTTGACTTCAAATCTAAAGCTGTTTGAGTAGCAGTAGAAATAGGTTTATTCGCATCGCTGGTATTATCAACATTACCTAACCCTAGTTGTGATGCTGTTGTGTTGTGCGGGTTTGAAGTATTTAATAAGTGATTAAGTAAGTTTGTACCATTTGCTATAATCCAATCGTAAGCAGCTTTTACCCAATCTCCACGACCTGCTGTTGAACTTGTTTCTCCCAATACAATGCCTTCATCTAAACTTGCATAAGTAGACCCAGTCCATCTATATGTTTTGTTAGTATCTAACGCTACGTAAATCTTCCCATTTGTTCCAGTTACTGGGAATGAAGCAATATTAGCAAACTCTAAAACATCATCAACAAAAGAAGGTAATTGTGATGCAGGAACTAAACCACCTACTAAATCCGCTTTACTAGATATTGCGTTATTTACATACGTTTCAGTAGCTATATCAGTAGGTTTATTTTTAATGAAATCAACCTCCGTATTGTCAGTTTGATTCCAGTCAGCTTGAACTTGTGAAAAACCGCCACCGCTTGGCGTTTCAAAAACACCCTTTTCATTCAAAAACTTACTTTCGCTACCATTTTCAGAAATGCCTAAACAATCGTAAATCTTTTGACATTTATCAACTACTTGAACGTTCCCATTATCAGTATTTTTGATAAACGAAAACACTATTGTATCAAAAGTATCTGCACAATAATCAAAATCAATAACGCTACAATCGGTTAAACTTTCTTTAATGATTAACGTAAAGTTGCCACCTGCATTGGTAAGTAAATAAGGCGGAAAGTCATTTGGTGAAATTGAAAAGTAGCCATCTTCATCTGTTGTAAACGCCTTTTGGTACACATTGCCGAACTTGTCGGTTATCTCGTAAAAATACGATGTGCTAGGCGTTAAATCAACTTCAAATAGATAGCTACTTTCACAATCTTTGAACTCAATAAAAGCTGTTTTTGAGCAAGCCATTTAACTGGTTTTTAAGGTTCAGGAATATAGCACGTTTGAATTACACTTACCGGTGTTTCAAATGGACAAGGGAACTGTGCCGATTGCCATTTTACGGTAACATTCCATACTACTTCACTATTGATGTCGTTATCAACTTTGAATTTAGGGATGATAGTAACCGTTTTGTCGGTAATGTAAGTTTTTGAGCTTGTTCTGAAAAAGAACTTGTAATTTCTGTTACCTACAATCGCATTGTAGAAATTGCAGTTAGAAGCGAAATTAGGGTCTGCAATCATTGCCGTGAAATCGAAACCTAATAAAGTTTCTACGGTGTCACCATAACCAGTACCAACTTTTTCAGAAGGTTCAGGCATTTCTCCGTTAGTTTCAGGGATTACAATAATTTCTCCGCTATCGATTCCACGAACCCACTCTGCTTCATCAGTAGTATCATCGTTTGCAAAAACAAAGTCTTTATGAATAAAGCCTCCGCTTCTTAAGCGTCCAAACTCTCTGCCTTCGCATGGGTCGCAATTATGTACGGGTATCAGATTATCACAGCCTGATGGATAATATCCAGCCATTGTGTAAAAAATTTAATTTGTGTGATTGTTGTTTGAGTATTTAACTCACATTGGTGCGTTTCCGCCAGACTTTACTGATAAGCAAATTTATACTAAATATTTGAATTTTCTAACATTCACAAATATTGAAACAACCTTTTCTAAAATTAGTTTCAATGCTGTATCTAAAAGAAAGCAAAATATCGTTTTCGCATAGTCGGTACATGATATTGCGATACTCTTCGTTAAATACCTTTTGACTATCCATTTCACTTGAAGATAACCTAATAAATATACTATCAACACCCGTTCCATTTTTATCTAGTATAGTTGGAAAGTTCATGGATATGACAGCCTCTAACTGTTCACTTGTAAGGTTTAACTTACCTATCTTACCATAAACTACCATTTTCACATCTGTTTTACAAATGTAGTTTCGGTCACTATCTTTTTGTTGGTATGAGTTATTTAGTATCTTATGATAAATGATTAAAGGGTATGTGTCGTCAATAGATACATCTTTAAACTCGAAGTTATCGGTTAAAATAACTGGGAACACCTCAGCAATAGCACCGTTATGCCGTTCAATGCTTCGTGCAATACCTTCAATTCGTGCAGTAGCGAAACGTTTGTCATTAATAGCATTAGCCTTTAATGAGTTATTTACTTTGTTGATTATCTCTTTAAGAAATGGCATCGTTTACAGCGTTGTTTACTATTTCGTTAATTATTTCACCTTCACTTTCGGTAACACCCCAAATTGTTTTATTGTACTTTTTTGTTTCAAAGAATCTCGCTCTGTCAAAAATCTTTTCATCCGCCCAACCTAAACCGTAACCGTCTTTTGTAGCAATAACGGTAAATTGATTGTTCATTTGGCCACTTAAATTCAAATTCACACTACCAATATTCTTTCCAACTTGTGTTTTAAATTCATTGTAACCACCATTGAAATACTTTGTTTTATGAGGCAGTCCGGTAGATATAAACTTAGTCTTTCCGTTTTTACCTTCAGTTGGAAACTTTCTAGTAGCGTTATTTGGATTTACATAAATAGGCTTTGTATCGTAATTGCCTATTTTTGCTCCATTAGCATCCAAGCCTTTCTCGTGTATTCGTTCTGAAATAACACCATTCATTGATGTTGCAACGGTTCTAAGAATATTCTTATAGTCGTTTTCAGCTAGTGCCGTTAATTTAGCACTAAGACCGCCCATAACCTCAGTAATGTTACTGCTTATCATGGAAGATTCGTTTGTAATGTTATTTGAGCGTGACAATCAACACAGCAGTCTTGTTTAAAAGAAACCCCATTTAAAGCATTAGTAAGTTCTGTATTGAATTGGTTAGCGTATTCATCCCGCAACTCTCGTGCTAGTTTAGCATCTACGGTTGTAAACTTATTGATTCTTTCGCTGTGTATTCGTTCTGTTAAAAGTTCATAGCCCTCAGCAAACCATAAAGACGTAGCAAATAGATTTTTATTGTTACAAATAAACGATGCAAAGTCACAGTTTATATTTATGATTCCGGTTAAACCAAATGAATTGTTTACGTATGCTATTGTATCTAAATCACTCGATACGTAACCACCTTTTAAATTAGCGTTACAAAGTTCAACACAACCGCAATCCGTACAATCGTTATTTAAAGACAATGGAAGGTAAGGCGAATTTAATCCGGCAACGCCAATAAACAGTTTTTTAACACCGAAATACATCTTATTTACGTTAACTCTATTGAAGCCTATTGTGCCATTTAAAACGTCAAATGTATCAATTAAAGTGAATGTATCATTAGCAACTTCAAACACCTTTATTGTGGCGTTTCCATTTGCTTTTAGGTATAAAGAAAGTTCTTGAATGTTTATGGTGAGTAATTCACTTGGTGAAGCATATTTGTCTATATCGCTACCTAAGTTTATAAAGAATCCTCTGTAATCAGTATTTGATGCTGTTTGATTTGTAACGGTATTTATGTTGGACTTCCACCCTTTGTAATACTCAATTACCTTCTTTAACTTAAACTTCTTTAGTAATTCATTGCTTATAGAAGTTGTAAGTCTTTTAATGGCTCGTTTTTCGCACGTCTTCCAAACCTCAAAGAAAGTAAGCTGTTCACTGTTTGCGCTCGAATCAATCGCTTTTAAACTCATTCCAGCCAAATCATTGACAAACAAACCGCTTTCAGGTTCAGGCAATCCGCAATACTTAACCGATACAAAATTTTCTAAACAAGTCATTTCTTTATTTTAAAAAATAAAGGGTAGGTGAAATTCACCCACCCTTTACTAAGTTAATCAATTAGTGATTATGCGCACTCGTCACAAGTGTTTGTAACTGTGTAACGTAATGCACCGTTAACACCGGATAAAGTATCATCAGATGCAAAGGCATCAGAAGGTGTTTGGAATAAACCATAACGTTTACTCAAGAACACCGCATAACCTCTGTCGTATGTTCCTTCCTCACCGTATCCATTCAACAACGTTGTAGGGCAATCTAATTCTTTAATTTGGATGTCGAAAGTCATAGGCACAACAGTCATTCCGTTTGATACGTTCAAGTCAATTTGACCGAAGAACGAGTTTCCTAATTGTCCTCCCTGAAATCCTACATATTTTTGGAAGTCTACAAAGTGAATAGAACCTTTTGCAAATACACCGATTTTGTTTGCACCCCATCCAGAAGCTGTCTTAGACATCAAATCGGCATAGAATTTATAGCCATTGAATTTTGAAATGTCAAGTCCTGCTTGGTTTAATCCAGTAAAGCCTTTAGACAATTCATAGCTATTCATCAAACCGTTTCCAACAACTAATAAGCTATCAGAAAAGTTGTTTTCAAAAGCATCTGAAAGGATTTTAGAAACACCGTCTGCTAAGTTTAATGCAGGGTTTTTAGCGATGTTGATTGTTCCGGCAGTATTCACACCAGTTACAACGTTGATTCCCCATGTAACGTCACCAAGCAAACGTTGGTTAATTTTAGTTACAATAGAATCGGCTGTATGTTGAATAGAGTTAGCGATTTCTTCCAAAACAGTAGTACCACCCAAAGCAACTCGGCTCGATGCAGATTCCATGTATTTAGAAACCGTTTCCATAGAAAGGTGAAAACCAGTCTTTGCGAAACGTACAGCGGTCATATCAGCCTCTTTGTATACCGGTGTAAAATCGATGTCGCAGTTATCTTCTTCAACAACAGTCGAAGTAGTTTGGCGAGTTTTGTATTTAACTTTCGCAGTTTTTTGATGTCCTTGTTGATTTGTCAACTTAGCATCTACTACGTTTGAGTTTTCAAGTAACATTCCTAAGAATCCGTTTTGGGTTAATTTTAAACCAGCGTAATTCTGACCTGATAATGTCAATAGGTCTTTGAGTACATAGGGAGCGAATCCGTTTGCCATTGTTATAGATTTTTAAGCCATTTTTTCCAATGCTGCAAGGCGTTCTTGATTACGAACGGCAGCAGGGTTGTCGTCAACGGCTGTGTTAATTATTTGTTGTGGTGTTTTCACTACCGTTGCAGGCGGTGCAGATACTTGTAAAAGTTTGTTACTCGCTAATACACTATCAACGAAGTCATTGAATTGAACTGTTTTATTTGAATCAGTAAAGTCTAGTTCAGGTGTTTCGGCATTAACCAATTTTAAGCCATTTTCAGTCATTACAACCTTAGCTTTTTTTGATGCCAATTCTTGCTCTAAAAGCGTTTTCGCTGTCAAAATTTGCACATTCTTTGGCAAATCTTTATTAGCGTATTCTTTGCTGGAAAGCATGGTATCAATTTGAAATTGCATCAATTTGCTTTCGCTTTGTGCTTTTAAATCTCTAATTTGATTTTCGTAAGTTTCTTTTGTTTTCAAAACCTCGTCATTCAGCTTTTTAATTTCAGCTTTTAGGGGCTCTGAATCTTTCGCTTGTGATTGTACTTTCGGCTCTGAAAGTTTAGCAATCAATTTTTTTGCCTTATCGTAAGTGTTTACGTTGGCTTTCAAGTCGTTTGCGACATCTTCATCAACTAAACCCTGCTCAATAGCTTCATTAATTAGCTTGTCGAATGGGTTTAACGAAAGTGCCTTGAAATGCTTATGCAAGTCATTGTTGTGCTTCGCATCGTTAATGTCGATAAGCGTAGCAAATTTTGTTTCAAATTTTGTAAACACATCGTCCGAAACGTCCGCCTTAATTTGGAATAGTTCCGTTAGTTCCGATGCATCAATATTTGTTTTTTGAGCTAAAAGCTCCACAAGTTGTCCAAATGGTTTTGGCATATAAATTATTTTGAACAAAAATATTCATTTTGGTACATGAAACTATTGTGTTTAATTAGTTTTACTATATTTGCTATAAATAATCGAACATGAACGCCAACAAAAAGATACTTTACGACAACGTTCCCGATGACGTTTTTAAGTTGATAACAGAAGAACAAGGACGTTTGAAAATAGAGCAGAAAAAGCACGTTAGCTTGTCTTATACCATTAGCCGGTTAATTAGGAAGTCGAATCAAAACACGCTAAAACAATAAACATGGGAAATTTCACACTTACAGATTTAGTTTCTTTTGGAGAATACTTGCTATCAAAAGAACGTAAAAAAACAATTCAAAGCCATCCAACAAAAGGCGGTTTATCTGAAAGGCTTAAAAAAGTATCTGATGCCGATATTGCTAATTGGAAAGATTTAAAGGTGAAAAAATGAAAGAAGTATTAGCGAAAGTAAAAGGAGATGAAAGTGGAACTATTGATTCGCTCATTTCATTTCTACAAGAACAAAAAGAAAATGGTGCAACTCACTATAAAATGACATGGTCTGGTGACCCTATGTGGGCATTTAAGTGGTTTGAAACTTATAGAATAAAACCTATAAAAGAAGTTACCGAAAAAACAGATAACAATGAAAGAGTTTATTAGCATAGTATTTTACGGCTATAAAATTCATGGTGGCTTATTTCTATTCGCCACATTTTGGGGTGTAGTTATTAATGTTACACTTTGGATTTTAATTTATTTATTCATCAAATAAAGCCAATGACACCATCACCACCACCATACACAGCAATACCGCAAAAAGCAAATAATACGTTTCAAGTTAAAGAAACTTCCGATGGTGAATGGATATACTTAGAAAGCGAATATCCATTTACAAGCGATTCTAAAGGTTGTTTTTACCCTAAAATATTTTGGTGGATGTACTCTTCGACATCAGATGAACTAAAACTTTGGAACGATAAAAACACTTAACTAATGACACCACAAGTTACAGCCATCCTACTAAATTGGAAACGACCTGAAAACCTTAGAAAAGTCATTAAAATGATTCGTTTTCAAGATGAACATATTGATATTTTGCCGATTCTTTGACTGAATTTATACACTCTTTTATAAACAAAGTATTTGAGTAGACTGGAATAATAACAGTTACGCTATTCATAGGCTTGTCGTATTTCTTTTGGCACTACTTCTTTAGCAACAGGTATAAGTTTGTGATTGCATGAATAACCACCACGCCTTACCATAAAATTAGTTGAGTTAGTTCCGTCTATCATTCCGTAAGGTAGCTTAGTCCTTTGACTTATTTTTCCGTCAATGTCTTTGAACTCTTTAAAATCGCCTTTTACTATGCTAGTAAATTCTGATCTATGAATATACTTCTTTTTTACACAAGCCTTACAAAAGTCCCGTGATGTGTCCATCAATGCTCCGTTGTACATAAACCAATCTAAGCCTAAATCGGATGTGACGTTTTCCTGATATGCAGCATTAAATTGATTTAATGAATCGGTCGTTATTTGCCGTGTGTACCGTTCTAATTTGCCTAGCGATTCTTTATTGCTAACTACTTCGCTACGTATCGAATCTAGTAAGTTATTGTAACTTGAACCAGACTTAATGGCATCAAATATCTTTTCCTTTATTCCGCTTGTGATGTTTGCATTTACACCACTACCCGTTAAACTTTCTACGGCATCGATTACCGATTGCTTTTTTAATTCAGATAGGAACTCAGAACTTTTGAACTTGCTATCAATTTCATTAAAATATTGATTGTTTAGCGTTTGAATTTCTCCAAATACACTCGCAAATTCTTTGACCGATTTAAGATATTCAGGTGTTTCAAAGATGCTGTTTAACGCCTTTTGAATTTTAGCTAAACGCCTTACATTTTCAACCGATTGAACTATCTTATCTGACTTAGTATCGAGTTCCTTTAATAAAACAGTAATTTCCCTAAACATTTTGTTTTGAATGTCTGGAATTTTACCGTTAAACCTATCTAAAGCTAGGTCTATTGTATCAACAATTTTATTGAGTGTTTGCATCCGCTATAATCGCTACACTAGGCTCGTTTTTCTTTTTGTATTCAGTAGCTATTTTTGTGAGTATATCCATTTGCTGTGTGTACGTCAAATCTGAAAACTCTTTATTTTGCTCTTTGGCAATAGTTAAGAATCGAACCAAATTACAACTGATAATGTAGTCAATTTCACTAACCCCATTATTCATTCGTATGGTAGCCTTTTCGTCAATGCTAATACATGGCATTGGGTCAAGTCTTAACGAAAGCGTCAAATCTTCTTTTATTTCAGGCTCATTATAGAACTTCTTATTTGCGAACTCTATCATCATTGAGTTGAGTATAGATGGAGGTAACTTCTTTTCTACTGCAATCGCTAACTCATCCATTAAAAAGTTCAACGATAAAATATCGTATTTTTCAGGAACTGCCACTTTAGGTCGCATTTCTTCACGTTGCTTTTCATCGGCAACAAAAGCATATCTAATATCGATACCGATTTTATAAACCTTGTCCATAACCCATATCAAATCCTCTGCAATGGAATAAACAAAGTTGTTTAACTCGTCACGGTCAACGTCTTTTGCATATCCGCTTTGGTTTGCCGGTGTTTGTACAAGAAACTGCATATTGATAGCAGATAATGCCTTATATGTGTTCTTTTCGATTATTTCATCCTGAATTTTGATAATCTCCAACGGTTTTTCGATGTAACCCTTTGGCGGTGTTGGTACGGGACTTTCTCCCATGTTCTGATTTGTAGGTCGAATAACCATTTTTTTGTATGGCCCTGAATTGGCTACAATACCAGTTCCGCTACAAGTTGAACAACCTACTAATTTTTCGCCACTTTTAACTCTTCCGGTACTTTGCCCTGTGTTATGGTCGAAACACTTTTCGCAAGGCTGTGATGCGTATTCCCATGCCTCAGGGTACAAGTGAGTAACGATACCAGCATCTAAATCGGAATCTTGACGTGCTACCTTATTAAGTCGTGGAATAATTGAATTTATACGGCTTTCCCATACAATTTCTTTGTCGTAAGCACAATTAATTATGCCCCTCAATTTAAAGCATGGCAAATAACCTAAGTTGTGATTCCACTCACTCACCAAGTCATAACTTTTTGCGGTTTGCTCCCAAACTTGAATAGTAGTTGTTGTGACTACATAGAACTTATCTCCTTCAACATTAAGTGAACGACCTTTTTTAAAAATAGCCTTGTCGTTACTTTTTAAAATGGCTATTTTATTGTATTCATACTCATATACGTTATCCGAATTGAAGATAATAGGGTATGGTTTAAAATACTCATTTGAGCCTATCTCTAATTCAGTCGGCATAACCAGACAAACAGCATTTGAATCGATTAAATACTGATTAAGTAGTATTGAAAATACCCAGTTATTTAGTGATTCCAAATAAGGGAAGTTCTTTTCAAAGTACTTTTCAGGTGTTTCGTCACTTGCAATTTTTTTAGGTAAGTCATCGCTATACCTTACGCTCCAATCACTTGACCGTCTAATCTTTGACAAAGATGTGCTAATTTGTGTAATAACCTCCCTTGTGATAGGCTCATGAATCTTTAACCGGTAATCTTTTATTTCGGCAGTTTCGCTAGGTCGATAATCGTTAAGTAAATCCAATGGTTTTTCACCGCTAGAATGCAATTTAATCGCATCGTAAAGCTGTTTAGTCTTATCGTATGCAATATGCTTTTTTTGCCCTTTAAAGTAGGTCAATAAGTCTTTTACTTCCATTATACTGTTCTTCTGTTCTGATTCCAATTTGCTTTGGAAAATATACGGTAGTGCCTTTTACCCATTGATTGAGCCTTAGCCAAGTTATGATAAATTGTAGATGCTTTGTTTGATATGTAATTGCCACCTATTGAATAGCCGAAAAACGATTTAACAACGTCACTCCATGCCATTGTATTATCTGTTTTTTCCCAATAGATAGCGAAGTATGGTGCTTTGTGTGGAACTATACCAACAATCCCAGTAGCTATATTAAATGCCATTTCATCCGGTAAATAGCCATCGAATTTGAATCCTTTAATTTTAGGGTTGTTGAAAATGTCTTTTACCGTTTCAAAGAACAATGCCATTTTATCGCTCTTTTTGAAATAAATCATTTGTGAACGTATTTCGTACATTTCATGCTTAGGTTGGTATGCTTCAACAGCTTCTTTTGCATCAAACCAAATATGTCCGTCTTTTCTCGGTCGGTTAATTAGTCCATAGTTTTCAGAAGTGAAATCTACGTCTTTGAACTCGTCAAAGAATTTATTAAAGTCTTTGCCACCGAAAAGAATAGTGTCAACGTCTAAAAATATCGTTTCGTCAAATGGTGTTAAATCGTATAAATGGGTTTTGGCCTTAATAAAGACAGTTTGCGCTCCATTCATATAGTACTCTTTCGGACAAATCTCTTTACTGTCAAAGTTTGAAAAGTCGGTAACTTGCGAAAATGCTGATTCGGTATAAACCAAGTGAACTTTCGTGTTTTTGTTGTTGTACTTTATTGAATTGGCTAAGTTAACAGCCATGTTACCGTACTGCGAGTGACCGAGTGCGATAAGTAACACGCCTCTAGTTTTAGGTTGTGCTATTGTTTCGCAAAATAGCTGTTCGTCTTTCTTCGCAACGCTATCAATAATTTCTTGGATTACATCTTCGTGCGAAGTGTCTTTAACTACTATTTCAGTATCAACAGCTTCATTAACAATTTCTGTTTCGATAGCTTTTGGCTTACGACCTCTTTTTTTTGGTGTTTGATTTTCCATTAACCACAATTATTGTTTGATAAATAGTAAGGGAATCTAGTTTTTAGTTCCGTTTTACCTTTCGCTTCCAAAGTTAAAAATTCATTCCATTCTATTGTATATTCCGATTCACAAATAAAACTAGGGTTATCATTATCTAGTGTTGCAAGTCCATTAAATGACTTATGTAACTCTGAAAATATCTTTAAAGAATCATGCGAAAGTGCTATTTTAAGCAACTTATGCAATGTGTAAGCCATCCAGTCCGTTTCAAGTTGCCATGTTTCATCAAGTGTTTCATTTAGCTTAATGTTTTCACCATTGCTTTTACGATAATTACTGCTTTCGCTTGTAATTTGTGGCCGGTTCAAATTTAATGGCAAAACTTGACGGTTATTAAATACACCACCCTCGTAAATGAAATCAAAACTATTTTCATTGCATCTATACTCGACTAATGATTTAAAGCAATCAGTACCGCAATACAATTGGAATGAATTAGTTATTCCAATGCTATTTCTTGCTACTAAATCCCATGAAACACCGTTAAATGTTTCAACTTCTTGCACTATCTCAAATGAAATAACATCATTACAAGCCACTTGGCATAAATCCAATATGTCAGTTTCAATGTCATGGTTAAAAGTATCGTATGTCTTAACATTGCCTATTTCTTCCCAAAAGTTAAGCACATATTTATCAGTTTCTCCGTCTAATAGCCGCTTTGTAGCCTTATAAATGTAAGGCATATCTTTATTTAAAGGAACTTGACTAGGCAATGCGGTACAACACTCTTTTACCGGACTTGCATAATAGTAGGTCTTAGTATTTTCATCCGTTGTTTCAGTCAATTTTAACTGAAAAGAATGTGTTCCGGGATAATCGTAACTTATCGGTAAGTGCTTAGTAAAGTTGACAGTTAAGCACGTTGGGTCTTCAATAGTTCCCACTATCTTAGTGAATGAATAAAGAGGATTTGAAACAGATGAACTAAATGCCATTATATTTTCTCAATTAAGGTAAATTCGCCTATAAATGTTGTTGGATTGTACTTCAAATCTTGAATCCAACCATATTTAGAAACACCGTCAGCACAACTGTACTCTATCAATCCATAAGGGTTTAACGTTATTGCTTTCCAATCGTTATATGCTAATGGATATTCAAATATAACACTTTCATTTGAAAAAATAGGTATAGGGAAATCTGTATCGCTAAAATCATTTAATGTAACACGTATATTTTCACGAACACCTTTGTTTTCATCTAAGCAATCTTCGCTAGTTATATCGATTCGTGCTACATAGTTACCTTTCCCATCTAAAAATACAAGTGATTTGCCTATTAAGTCCTTGTAAGATGCGAAAATAGTAGAAATGTGACGTAGTAAATTCCTAGCTGGTGTTATTCTTAGATTATAGCAGTATTCAGGAAAGTTAATATTTTCAGCTACGTTTGCAGGGAAATCGAATGTTTCAGATTTTAAAGCATCCCCATCAGGCTCGAGCATCACAATGAAAGTATCGTTATCATAGCGCCAATCGTTAGTAATTGACCCCCATTTTCTACGGGTTATCTCAATGGCGTAATCGGAAGCGATAAACTCACAAATAGCCTTATATGTATTCTGTACTGTACTTAATTCTGTACGGTAATTTCTATCTGTGAATACATCGTTTAGTCCGTTCGTGCTTTCCGTTGTCCATGTGGAATACCCTACGTCAACAAGTGAAATGTATTTATTGGTGTTTACTCTTTTCTCTACTTTTTTAGGGAAGGTTGCCGTAAAAAC
>ERZ724505.1498-NODE-1498-length-12704-cov-4.614989_pt1 | contig 12704 bp, 14 predicted proteins | sample MGYA00376038_ERZ724505 | MGnify/ENA primary metagenome ERZ724505 (study PRJEB28724, sample SAMN07190884) | wastewater metagenome | isolation source: effluent of sewage treatment plant in Hong Hong | place: Hong Kong | collected 2016-03-17 ... | reverse complement strand
CCGTAGGTCCGTCGGTCAAGGACTACAGGGTCATCGAAGACGCAAACACCCTGTCTCGGTACATCCTAGGCGCTGCCGGACAGTCGGCTGCCCAGTTCGTACCTGCGCTTGCTGGAGGGGCAATTGGGGCGAGACTAGGCGGCCTGCGCGGATCGTTTGTTGGCCTCGGCGCCGGGTCGTTCATCCCCAACGCGGGTGAGCAGGCGCTCGACATCAAGGACATGAAGGGCACGCCGGGCGAGAAGACGGCGAACATGCTCGGCGTCGGTGCCATCAACGCGGCGCTGGACTCCGTCACTCTCGGTGGCGCGGCCGCAAGGATCGCCAAGCCGTCGCTGCGCAACGCCGGAATGCTCAAGACGGTTGGTCAGGGCATGGCTGCCGAGGGCATCACCGAGGGCGCGCAGACGTACGTCGGACAGGCCGGCAAGACGCTGCTGGACCCGAAGCGCAACAAGGCCGAGGATACGCACGAGATCATCAACTCCGCGCTGCAGGGCGCGGTGGGTGGTGGCCTCGTTGGCGGTGCTACGCGTGCGGCTGAGCTTGCGCCCGGAGCAGCTCTGGACGGCGTGGCTGCGGCCAAGAAGTGGATGCCGGAGAAGACCCGCGACAAGTTCGAAGAGGTCGTGGACGACCAGCCGGTGCCGCTGGATGAAGACGCGGAGCTGATGAAGGCGGCCCGCAACCCGAACGCCAAGGAGACTGACTTCGTCGAGGCCATGGACCGCGACGAGGCTAACAACGAGAAGTGGCTCGACAAGCAGTGGCAGCGCCTCAAGAACCAGCCGATGTGGGAAGGCGTGGCCGACTGGCGCGACAAGCCGGGCGAGTTCCGTGACTACGTGACGGAGCGGTACAACGAGTCCAAGCTCAAGCCGAAGATCGACCAGGCTCTCAAGGCTGGTCGCACGTTCCGCGAGGAGTTCAAGAAGGCGTGGGCCGAGCGCAAGGCCAAGAAGGGCGAAGCGCCGGCGGCTGAGCCGGGCACGGACATCGTCAAGCTGTCCAAGCAGCGCACGCGCCTCGACGACGACATCCTCGACTACGTGTCGAGTCAGCTCGGAGAGAGCACGCGCAAGAACATGACTCCCGAGCAGCTGATCGAGCTGGCAGACCTCGTCAAGGGCGACGCCATGCACACGTTCGGCCAGCGCGAGGAGGTAGAAGGCCCGATGCCGGGGTCTACGCGAGTCCACTACACCGACAAGAACAGCCAAGACCTCGGCAACTGGACTGGCAGCGACCCGCTGACGCAGACGACTACTACGAAGGGCGAGCAGGATCGCGAGACCAAGCCGCTCGAAATGCCGGGCTACCTGCCGTACTTCTTCCCGAGCAAGGCCCCGGGCGTCATCCAGCGCGTGCAGGAAATGCTCATGTCGCACTCGGAAGGTGCGGACCAGCAGTTCCGCCCGATGGCACGCGCCGACGTGGAGAACGCGCAGCACGAGACGCTGCACAAGGCCAAGCGGCAGTCCGACGACATGTCGAACATCATCCGCGAGAACATGGTCGACGAGCTTCGCGCCGACTCGGCCAACCGCGAGTACTACATCCGTGCGTTCAAGGAGCTACTGAACTCGAACAGCGAGATCGACGCTGACAGCTTCCGCAAGCTGTCCGACGCTGTAGAGACTCTCGGCAAGGAGAAGGCCCGCCTAGACCCCGCGTCGCACCGCCTGATGGAAGCTGCCGGCATGATGTTCGGTGGCAACCGCAAGAAGGCTATGGATCAGCTCTCGTACCTGATGGAGCTGCAGCATCGCGACCGCCACCTGTTCGACGACGAGACGTACGAGAAGCATGGGTACAACGAAGATCTGACTGCCGACGGCCCAATGGGCGATGCACGTGCCCGCACGTACGATTCGCTCGAAAGTGCTCTGGAAGCGTCCAAGGGTATCGAGGAAAGCTACGGCAATAAGGTTCGTGCCCGCATCTCCCCTGACGAGAAGGTCGACGACAAGGGCAACGTCGTCCACACCGGCAAGTACAACGTGTCTGTGCACGATGCGGAGTCGACCGACACGCTCAGCTACTCGCAGTGGAAGAAGATCCAGCCGTACTCCGACGCAAAGAACCTCGACGCCAAGCGCTCGTCGCGCGGGCAGTCGGGCTTTGAGCACGGTGTCATTACCGCCCGGCGCCGCATGGTTACAAGCGGAGGTACGGTCACGGTCGTAGACTACAAGGTCAGCATCCCCAACCTGACCGGCGTGGCCATGGCTTCGTCCCGCGAGACGGGCAACGGCAAGCTGTACAACGCTCGCATGGTGCTCCGCGGCCTGTCCATGCTCATGGCCGACCCCAACTTCATGGGGCTGTCGGACAAGACCAAGGCGCAGCTGATCAATGGGCCCAAGTCGTGGAAGAGTGAGGTAGTAGGCTCCCAGAACATGGGAGACGACAACTCTCCGTTCGCCGTCAAGGGCGACAGCTCTGTGCCCATCACGCGCCAGACTGCTGGCGAAATGCCGAAGGTGACTCGCCAGAAGAAGGTGAAGGATGACTTCGGCCCCACGAACGAAGAGTGGCAGCAGCAGATCGAGTCGTGGGACATTCCTAGCGACACGGTCGTGTACGTCAGCAAGCAGGCTGGTGGCGGTCACATGACGTGGGGACAGGTCAAGGAAACGCTCGGAATGTACTCCAGAGACAGCGACGTGGCCAAGGCCGAGTCGCTGGTCGACGCAGCTCGCACTTCGCCGACGCTTCTGGACAACGACGGAACCGTACCTGACCTCGAAGAGCTCGACATGGACAAGCCGTACGTCGAGATCAAGTCGCAGCTGGACGACCTCGAAAAGAAGTACGCAGAAGAGGCCCGCGCAGCTACCGAGACGTACAGGCTCGCACGCAGCGCCGTGAACATGCTGTCCACTGCCATCCAGCAGAACAAGGACGAGCTGACGTTCACCCGCGTGAACGAAGACGGCTCCACCGAGAAGATGACGGTGCAGCGCGACGACTTCGCTACGCAGCGCGTGCTGGCTCGCACTGCGCGCAAGAACGCGTTCTTTGCAAGCAGCACAGCCAACAAGAAGCTGCAGCGCATCCTCGGCTATCAGGACCAGTTCGAAGCCGAGATGGATCGTCGCATGAGCGAGGGTGACTTCGCTATGGGTGAGACGGGCATGGGTAACGTGGACGACCCAGAGGCCAGCTCGCGTCCGTCGGAGAAGTCCCGCGATCCGGACGGTCCGCGCACGTTCGACGAGCACGGCCAGCTGCTGGGTTCGGGACGCGACTTCGACCAGCAGGTTACGAAGTTCGGCAAGCCCGTGCCGGGCGCCGCGCTGAACCACACGGACAACACGGTGACCAACCTGCCGGGCAAAGGCTTCGATGCCCATGAGGTCGGTATGAAGGAGGCGGACCGTGCGCCGCGCAACACGCGCACTGCCACGAAGAACGACGACGGAACGTGGACTGTCCGCCAGTACGCTCCGGATGGCAGCTACACGGAGACATTCGTGCAGCGCGGAAGCAAGCTGCTGCAGGAGGTCCAAGAGGAAGAGAAGGCTCTGCCCTCGGTGAAGGAGCGCAAGGCAGCTACGAAGGCGCTGAAGGCGCAGATCAAGTCGTCGCCGATTCAGGACGCCGTCGAAGAGTCCAAGGCCCGTAAGTCCTCGCAGACGTCCACCGGTCCCGCGCTGAGCGAAGACGAGGCCAAGGCGGAGATCAACCGCCTGCTCGGCTCCCAAGTAGGCGTCGAGTTCGTGAACAACATGGGCCACGCTGGCGAGTTCTCGTTCATCAACGGCGTGGAGAAGATCAAGCTGGCGTCGGGGGCCTCGGTAGGCGTCCTGCACCACGAGGCCGCGCACGCCCTGTTCCTGCGCCTCATCAAGAGCGACGTCAAGCTGGCCCACCAGCTCCTGTCGGCGGCGCAGAGCCCGCACGTCATGTCGCGGCTCCGCGAGCTGCTGAAGAACGACCCCGCAGCGCTCAAGCAGATCTCGTCGACAGAACCTGGCCACGCTGAGGAGCGGCTGGCGTACATGTACCAGTTCTGGGCTGCCGGCGCACTGCGCGTAGGCCCCAAGACCGAGACCATGTTCGACCGTGTCAAGGGGTTCTTCCGCGCCATCGCCGGCGTGTGGAGCGAGACGTTCACTGACATGAACAACGCGGCCAAGGCTTCTCAGGTCATGGAGCTGTTCCACTCGGGCGCCCTGTCGGACCGCAACACAGTGGCCGAGGTGCTCCGCGACAAGATGCCGAAGACGCCGTTCGACCGCGCCACTAAAGCGATGCCGGCCGTGTCGGACATGATCGACAAGATGTTCTTCACATCGACGGGCATCGTCAAGAGTATGAATGTCCCGGCGCTCAACGACATCACCGACCAGTTCCTTCCGGACTCCACGTCGCAGGGCAAGAAGCAGGGCTTCCTGACGGCCAAGATGACGGCGGCTAACCGCTTCCAGAACGTAGCCATGAAGCTCATTGGCGAGGCCGACGAGGCCACGCGCCGCCAAGCGCTTGAGCTGCTTCAGGGCAGCACGACAGTCGGCACGCCGCAGGCACACGCAATCGCCGGTAACGTACGCACCATGCTGCGGTCGATGTTCGACTACATGGTGGAGGCGGGCGTCAAGGCCGTGGACTACGACCAAGTCACGAAGTCGTACATCGAGCACGATATCGGGTTCGTAGAGAACTACTTCCCGCGCTACTACGACCGCCAGTACATCACCGAGAACCGCCGCGAGTTCGAGGCCATGCTGGTCCGCAACGGACTGACGGCTGGTCAGGCCCGCATGACCACGGACAACGTGCTGCGCAAGTCGAAGGTAGACCCCGCTGCCAACGATACGGAAGCGGGCCTTACGTTCTACGCACCCAACACCATGTCTCGTCAGCTGGACGTACCGGCAGCTGAGCTGGCCCCGTTCCTGAAGAAGGACCTGGTCGGCTCGCTGTCCTCGTACATCACGTATGCAACGCGTCGCGCCGAGTACACGCGCAGGTTCGGCAACCAAGGCCAGAAGATCGACGACGCCATCAACGAGGCTGCGCAGCAGGGTGCCACACCCGCTCAGCTGGCTCAGTTCCGTCAGGCTGTGGCTGCGTGGGACGGCTCGCTGGGCAACGACATCGACCCGACTACCAAGAAGGTGTTCGGTGCCATCACGACGTACCAGAACATCCGTCTGCTCCCGCTGGCGCTGTTCTCGTCCCTCGTAGACCCCATGGGCGTGGCGGTGCGCGGCGGTACCCTTAGCGACGCGTTCAACACGTTCGTTCGCGGCGTTCGCGACCTCGTGAGCACAAACAAGGACGACGCCTACTACCTGTCCGAGCTGGTGGGCTCGATCTCGTCCATGACAGAGGCTCACATGCTGGCCGACTCGTACGGCAACCAGTACATGAGCGAGGGTCAGCGAAAGATCAACGCCGCGTTCTTCAAGTTCAACGGCATGGAGTCGTGGAACCGCTCGATGCGCGTGGGCGCAACTGTGGCCGCTTACAACTTCATCCTGCGGCACCACCAGCAGCCTGGGCCTCACTCGGCTCGGTACTTCTCCGAGCTCGGCCTAGAAGATGGCGACGTGACGGTGCAGAACGGCCGTCTGGTCCTGAACGACCAAGTGGTGCAGGCCATCAACCGGTGGGTAGACGGCGCGATCATTCGTCCCAACGCCGGCATCCGCCCGATCTGGATGTCCGACCCGCACTGGATGCTCGTGAGCCACCTCAAGCAGTTCACGTACGCCTTCCAGAAGACGATCATCGCCCGCGTGGTCCACGAGGCCGAGAACGGCAACTGGTCCCCCGCAGCGCACCTGATGATGTACGCGCCCCTGATCCTCGGAGCCGACGTCCTGCGCGCCGTGCTGACCCCGGGATCGGGCGACGACGACGCCATCAAGCGCCTGACGGCAGCGGGACTTGCCAGCCGAGCCGTGCAGCGCGCGGGTCTTGTAGGGCCGGGGCAGTACGCACTCGACGCGTACGGTGACTTGGGCTACGGCAAGGTGCCGGGATCGTCCTTCGCTGGCCCCGCAGCTCAGCAGGTGCTAGACTTCGCGTACGAGGTAGCCAACAAGCGCGGTGGCGACGTGACGGGCGAAGTTGCCCGTGCCCTGCCTGGCTACCCACTGTTCAGATAACCTAGGAGACAGGAATGTCCAGCAAGGCAACCGCCGACTTCGTGATGCGTCTGTTCCACGCCCGCACGAACGCGCACGTCCAGCACCTGATGACGAAGTCGTACGCCGCTCACAAGGCCCTGAACGACTTCTATGACGGCATCGTACCGCTGGCAGACTCCTATGCAGAGGCCGCGCAGGGCGTGTACGGCCTAGCTACGTCCTATCCGTCGGAGTTCAAGCTGCAGACCGAGTCGCTGCCAATGCTCACGGAGCTTCGGTCGTGGATCGACGAGAACCGGAACGGCCTCACCGGACGCCGGGAGCTGCAGAACATCATCGACGAGATCCTGAACCTGATCGACTCCACGATCTACAAGCTCAAGTTCCTGTCGTAGCGCAGCCCATATTGTGAGTTGAAATGAAAAGGCCCCTCGGAGCGGGAACTCCGGGGGCCTAGGCCAGGGCAGGACGCCTCTGGTACAGCGGTGGGAACCGAGATTGTACCAGAGGCTATTTTTCGCATGTTTCGGGGTCTCCGGCCAGCTGGATGGCGTCGGCTAGGGCCGCTCCATGCTCAGCTAGGCACGTATTGCAGATGTCCCCTAGGGGCGTAGAGGTCATGAAGTCGGGCTCGTCCCAGACGCCGCAGATCCCGCACCGGTAGTACCTGTCGCAGTTCGGCTTGCTAGCCATCTTTCTTCCCCCAGACCTTGTGGCTGATGTACATGGCGGCGATGCAGCCTAGGCCACCAGCGATGCCGTTTGACACCCCTAGCCACAGGGTGTCGGCCTTGACCACGATCAGGATCATGGCCACGTCGCCCACGCTCATGAAGATGCTGGTCGGGATGACCAGCTTGTAGTTCCTGTGGACCACGTTCAGCTGCTGGAACGCGCGGAGGCCCACGTAGAAGAACACGATGGTCGCAGCCAGCAGCATGTCGGTCATTTCACTTCCCTCCGCAGCATGTCTTCGATGCGCAGTAGCTCGTCCAAGAACTCGGCCGTATTGACCCCCGGATGCTCCTTCTCTACGTTTCGGTCGCCCCGTTTGAATGCAAGCACAAGCTTGGCGATCTGATCCGCCACGTACACTTTTGCTCGGTTCTGGCTGCTCATGTCACGACCTCGAAGCTGCTCATGTCGCGGTAGTTGTTGACGGTCTCCACGATGATGCCCTCGGACTTGAGGGCCGCTTTGCAGTGCTGGCACACGTACGTGTGGCCGAGGATGGCAGCCTTTGCGCCTTTCAGGTCAGCGCCGTGCTCCTTGGCCTTGTTGATCGCATTGACCTCGGCGTGCGCATCCTGCTTGCAGATCTCCTTGCACTTCGTATAGTCCTCTCCCGGCAGGCGGGGGCACTTGTCCTGCGGGTTGCGGCACCAGTTCTCGCCTACGAATGTGCCACCGTCCTTCGTAAAGAGGTAGCACTGAACGCGCACTTTGGCGCAGGGTCCGTGGGTCATACGAACAGTAGCCAGTACGACACGGACAGGCACAGAATCGCAAACGAGAGGCCGGTGATATCTTCTATTTTGGGCATTTCATTTCTCCAGTACGTGGCTCCAGTAGCGGCTGTCAGGACGACCCTGCAACCGGTCCCAGTGCATTTGCTTGACGATGTACGGAGGCATGTCGACTGCGCGGCTACGCGCCACCCAGTCCGCCTCCATCCTTTGGTACTCCCCTACTCTCAGGTCTTGCGTCTTCTTGCCGTACAGGCGCAGCATGTGCACATCTAGGCAGAGGACTTCAGCCTCAAGAGGGAATGCCATTTCGAGGGCGAAGCTGACCTTGGCCGGACCAAGGCCGGTGACCATTGAGACAACACGATCTCGATAATGGCACCAAGCTTCTCTAGCTCTTCGTCTGAAGGCCTTCGGGTCAGCCCAATACTGAGTTCCAAAGTCGAAGATCCACTTCGATCGGTTGTTATGTAGCCCCGCGCCCGCGCCGTGGATACGGATCTTGAGATCATCACTGGACCCGATCCAGTCATGATAGTCGCTGATTGCCCTGTATCCTTTGACATTTACCTCCCACGTCGTATGCACAGACATGTACGCGAACAGGAAACGCTTGAAGAACTCCTCGTCCGTCTTGGCTTCGAGACCTTCCCAGTACTCAACGTACCGCGTAGCATCGCTGTTGCTGAAGTTGAAAGCTGCTTCTACGCCCGGGGTCACTTGTCTTCCTTCCTGAGGTCGATGTAGTCGAGAAGATCGATCTTACCGCGCTGCATTTCTACTCGGTTCGGATCTTCGGCAGCCACGGCGGCCTTTCTCAGGCACTCGGCCAGTCCGTCCTCGTACCTGTGCGTGAACTCGGCCAGCACGAACCTGTTGATGCGGAGGATGTAGTACTGCAGTCCACGACCGTACACGCCCTTGTTCAGCGGCTCGGTCACGTTGCTGATGATGACGCTCACGGCTGGAACCCCTTGACTGTCGCGTCATGGAACCGGGCCTGCTCGTTGCGAAGCCAGAACAGCAGCACGTTGGCCGCTTCCGCCTTGTCGATGATCCCCTGCGCTGTGACGACCTTCATGACCTTGTCGTCGAACATCAGCTTGGCTTCTTTCTCGCCGTACTCGATGTGGAATTGGCTCATTGTCCGAGCTCCACGCTCAGGCTGGGGTCGTCGATGTGATTCCTAATCAGCTCCAGGGAGATCAGCTTGTTGACGTACGCCGAGACCGTCAAGTTCTTCTTCTTCGCGAGCGACTTGAACGCCTCCTTCTTCAGGATGTCCATGTGCGCGAGCACATGCGTTGCATTGGCCGTCTCGTACGTGCCCCATTTTTGACCGCGTGCCATTGTAATGCCTCCTTATCGATGATACTAAGTGACTCAGTGACTAAGAAACTGGATTGCCTTCTGCGTGGTCCAGCAGAGGCCGCACGTAGTGCAGCTCTCAGTCGAACCAGTTTGTTCCGGACATACGATTCCGGGGCCCTTCACGTTCGCCGCCATCGGTACGTCTCCGGCGTCGCTCCATCTGATCCATGCTCCCATCTTGTTCAGCTTCTGGATCTCCTTGCCGATTGTCCCGTCCTTCGGGCGGTGGGTGTACCCGAAAATACGGAGGTTCGGGATCCTTACCAAAGCAGCAATCCAGAACCGAACGTACCGCACGCTGAAGAAGTCGCCAAGTACGTGCAGTCGCACGACAAACCCATTCGCATGCTTTTTCGACAGAGTATCCAGCTCCGACCGCAGCAAGGAGTACAAAGAGGAGGACGATGCGGACGAGTCGACACGCTTCGCAAACGGCATGTTGTTGCCGTAGCAGCTTGCCCACTGCTGGCATGTCTTTGGACACGTACTTCTCTCCTCTAGCGTCAGCTGATACATCGGCATGCCCTTCCACCGCCCTTTCTGAACGGTGCCGCCGCCTGATCCTAGCTTCTTGTTTGTACTTGCTGGCTGTAGCAGCCGCTTAGCGTCCTGCGGACGGACGACCGACTTGAGGTAGATCGTCCGTCCATTGGACAATGCTTCGTGGTCAGATCGAAGGGTCGTCAATTCCGATGTCCTTCAGCGCTGCGCGCAAATCGTCAACTTCGTCGGCAGCCATGTCTTCGACCGGATCTTCTGCGTCGATGGAGTCCATGTACTGGTCCACGATCACTGACACGAGGTTGATGTCCTTCAGCTCTTCCAGAGACAGCGCGCCTAGCACCTCTCGGGCTTTACTTACTGTGAGCTCGTACGTATGCCACCGGATGGTTGCATACGTAGTTGCTCGCATAAGCTCAGGCTCTCTTGGATCTTCAAACACGACGATCTGTACGCCGTCAATGACTACCGCATCATCCGCCTTCAGCTTCAGGTCTTTTCGCAGCTGAGCCAGGACTTTCTCCTCTACGCTTAGCTTTGATAGTGTGGCGGAAGTTACCGACGACTTCAGGATTGCGATTGTCTCCTTGACTACGTCCAGCGGTCGTTTCACGTGTACCTTTCATTGCGATTTGTACGAGCGCCTCGACTGCCGCCCCTGCCAAGATGGTGAGAATTGCCTTGATGTGGATCATTGGAGTCCTTGGTGAATGTCCGTTTGAGCAGCTCGTACGTCATGATCGTCACGAAGATGATCTTGTAGATGCTTGACATGGCGCTTGCTGCGCGCGCCAGACGTACAGTTGTGCTCATGTGCAGATCGACTCGATCCAGTGGGCTGTCGCCCTGTTGCTGATCGAGTGCGCTCTGCAGAAACCCGCGGACATACCACCTACGGCTGCTCCGATGCTCATCACCACGTTGCCGTCTTTGTGACCAAGGACGACGTAGACGTTTCTACGCTCGATCTCCCTACCCAGCAGCCACTTCTTCTGCAGCTCGCTCAGGTTGGGTACTACGAGCGTAGCGTCGTTACTAGGAAGCTTGGGAGTCCACTTCCACTCCACCCACAAGTCCCCACGGGGGCCGCTGTACCACATGTCCGGCGTCCCGCCCCGGTAGGGATTGTGCATCTTCTCTCTGTACACCGATTGGTGCAGCAGCTTGCTTACTGCCTGGATCCTTCTGTTCTCCGGTCCTGTTGCCATGTTGCGTGTCCTCGATCGTGTAGTGCTTTGGATTGTGGTCTTTGAAGACCTCTCGGACATGCTTCACGCGCGCTTCGAATGCATCGAGTCTGGCAGATGCGTCACTCACGGACGGCGGGCGGTCATCTACCAGCTTGTTTCGGTTGATGGCGGACAGCAGCACCATGGCACATGCGATGGTGCTGCCGAGATGGTGCACGCCTGTCTTCGGGTCGCGCTCTTCCCCCATCAGCCACTTGAACAGGTGGCGCATTGCCGCCGACACGTACGTGCGGGACTTGACGCCTACCACTGTGTAGTTGTATGCACCGTATTTGGTGCGTCCCTCTTCCATGGCAAGGCAAGCCTCAGCCAGTGCGAACGGGTCGAACAGGCTGAAGTCGATGCGTGCTGAGCCAGCTGCATCCTTTGGATTCGAGTCCTTTCGCGCCTCCAGTGCAACCATCTTCATCTCCTTATGCATGGTCGCTTGCAGCTCCTCGTACATGGCCTTACGACTGTCGCTCATGCAATCCTCGCGATCTGGCTCACGCCTACGAACTTGCGGAACGTCTCGATCTTCTTGATGACGTCCGGTCGAGACATCTTGGACACTTCGCCCGTTCCCATCAGCGGTACTCTGTTCTCCCGAGTGCCGCCGTACTGCCCCACCATGAACTTGTGGATCAGGAGGCGCGTACGGTCGGTCACTTCGGGGAACAGCTCCGCAAGCTCGCGAGTGAGGTGTGTCTTGGGGCTGGACTTGAACCAGTTCTGCGGCGGCATTGCGCCGTTGGGCGGAAGCCCCTTCGTCACCGTAGCCGCCTCGCCTGCACTTGCCCGGCGTGCTTGATAGAAGCCCCGCTTGGCCTTGCGGCGCAGGGACTTCTCGAGCCCTTTTGTGAGCTCTCTCACTCGCTTTGCTCTCATGGCTTAGCCCGGCACGGAGAGGGTTACCGGCATCTCACCGATCGGTTGGCTATCTGCCACGGGCTCGGGAACCGCCACCGACACCGCAGCCGGAGGCATCAGCGCCGCCAGCTTGGCGTTGATCTGGTCCACGCGCCTGATCGCTACCTTCTGCTTGGCTAGGGCCGCATCCACTACCTTGGCCGCTTTGCGCTCGGCGCGCACGGCTTCCTTCAGCCGCTTGTTCAGCTCTTTCGTCTTCTCCGCGGCCTTGGCCGCCTTGCTTACCTTCGTCGCCATGATGGCGCTCCTTTCGGTTCTCGACATGGTGGGTCTGGTACTAGGGAAGGCCTGGACACGCGGCCGGCCGGAACTCGCGCGTGTCCTGACTAGCCGGGTTCTTACACACCCGAGGCTTCATAGCCGGTTTGTCAGCCTTCCCGTTCCCAGGTTTCCTTACTTCTTGCCCGGCTTCTTCGCCAGCGGCTTGTACCCGCTGACATCCGGCTCGCGAGTCAGGATCTCGCGGGCTTCCTTCACGCGGCTGTAGTGCAGCGCAGCGTTCGGGTTGTCCTCCGGCTTCGCGAACCGCAGCGACGGGTACTCCGACGACGGATCGAAGAAGATCTCCGTCACCACGCCGTACAGCGGGCGGCCGTTCTGCGTGCGGACACGCTCGGCGTATGCGTCGAAGTGCTTCAGGCCCGTGGGCGACACTTCCAGCAGCCACATGGGCGCCTTCGGGTCGCTTGCGAGGTCTCCGAGACCGGCCACGATGGCCAGCAGGCGGTGGTTGCCGCAGGCCTTGCCGTCGCCCTTGCTGCCGAACTCGTTGTTCGGGCAGCCATCGCACGCTTCCGACTGCTTGTCCGGCGAGTTGGCGCTCGGTACCATGCCGGTGGGGGCAAGGTTGATCGAGAAGCATGCCGGCGGCACGATCTCACCGTCCTTGTACGGGCGGTCGAAGAACTTGTTGACCGACACGAAGTCGACAACAACCACGTTCATCGGTCCCGGGTGCTCCGTGCCGTCAGGCAGGCGGAACTTCTTGGTCCGCAGCAGGCGGATCTTCTGCCCGCTCGGCGTTTGGATGCGGCCTTTCAGCAGCGCTACGTCCCGTGCCATCTGCTCTTCGATGTTGATCAGTGCTGTACCTTCACTCATGTGCT
>ERZ724505.1497-NODE-1497-length-12708-cov-4.966253_pt1 | contig 12708 bp, 6 predicted proteins | sample MGYA00376038_ERZ724505 | MGnify/ENA primary metagenome ERZ724505 (study PRJEB28724, sample SAMN07190884) | wastewater metagenome | isolation source: effluent of sewage treatment plant in Hong Hong | place: Hong Kong | collected 2016-03-17 ... | reverse complement strand
GCTTGGGAAGCTAGGGTATTACCATTATACGACGCCCGCGTGGTGCGCCAGTATATCGGTGTGGCCGGCATCAGGCAACGACGAACGTGAGGAGTGGCGCTGTCGTGGCTGATCGGTTCAGGGTTTGGGGGTGGTGCTTTTTTGCAACGGCGATGGCTGGTATTCGGCTACCAGTGCCTGCAGGGCGGATTTGATTTCGGTTTCGCTCGGGCGCCGCTCCTGGCGCAGCCACTGTGCTACCAGCGTGAGCCATTGTCCGTCGATGGGTGGAATTGCCTTGGCGATGCGTAGTTTGGCGTGCGGGGTCGTCTGTGTAAGTTCGTCGTTGGCAAGCAGTTCTTCGTAGAGCTTCTCGCCGGGGCGCAGTCCGGTGAATTTGATGCCGATCTGGGTTTCGTTGAATCCGGACAGGCGAATCATTTCCCGGGCCAGATCGACGATCTTGACCGGTTTTCCCATGTCCAGCACAAAAATTTCACCGTGCTGGCCCATCAGGCCGGCCTGCAGCACCAGTTGCGCGGCTTCCGATATCGACATGAAGTAGCGAGTGATTTCCGGGTGAGTGACAGTGATCGGGCCGCCGCGCGCGATCTGCTCGCGGAATTTGGGCACGACGCTGCCGTTGCTGCCCAGCACGTTGCCGAAGCGGACGATTACGAATTCGGTATCGTGATGGCCCTGCAGGCTTTGACAGACCAGTTCCGCCATGCGCTTGCTGGCGCCCATGACGTTGGTCGGATTGACCGCCTTGTCGGTCGAAATCAGCACAAATTTGCGTACACCGTATTCCAGGCTTGCCATTGCCAGGCAATAGGTGCCGAGCACGTTGTTCTGTAGCGCTTCCCAGGCGTTGGCCGATTCCATCAATGGCACATGTTTGTAGGCGGCGGCATGAAATACCAGCGACGGCTGATAGCGTGCCATGATTTCGTCCAGTCGCTGCTTGTTGCGTACGTCGCCAACCAGAAAGTCCATCAGTGCTTCCGGGTCCGACTCACCCAGTTCCTGTTCGATGCGGTACAGCGCGTATTCGCTGATCTCCAGCAGCACCAGGCGCTTGGGTTTGAAGCGCAGGATTTGCCGGCACAGCTCGGAGCCGATCGAGCCGCCGGCGCCGCTGATCAACACTGTCTGATCGGTCAGCAGATGTTTGAGACCGGCAATATCCAGTTCGACCGGGTTGCGTCCCAGCAAGTCATCGATTTCGACTTCCTTCAGGGCTGCAATCGCCGTATCCCTGGCAACCAGTTCGTCCAGCGACGGTACCGTGAGCGGCTTGACCCCCGCATTTTCACAAATGCGGATGGCCCGATGCCGTTGCGCCGGCGTCATTGAAGGAATGGCGATGATTGCCGTGCGTACCTTGAGCTGGTTGGCACGGTGCGGCAGGGCGGCAAGGTTGCCGAATACCCGCACGGAATACAGGGTGCGATTGTGTTTGCTGGGGTCGTCGTCCAGCAGGCCGACGATGCGCCATTTCGGGTGGCGCTGAATGTCGCCGATCAGCTTGGCTGCTGCGGTTCCCGCGCCGAGAACGATGACCGGTTCCCGGTCGAGCGTATAGTGGGCCCGGTCTTTCCAGCCGCGGTACAGCGCCCGGCTGCCGCCCATGAAGGCAATCAGCAGCAATGGGTCGAGCAGCACGATGGAGCGTGGAATATTGTCGATGCGGAAGGCAAATATGGTGAGGAACACCACCATCGAAGCAATCACGACGGTAGACACGATGTTGCGCAGGTCGGGCAGGCTGGCGTAGCGCCAGATGCCGCGATACAGGCCGAAGAACCAGAAGAAGGCCGCCTGTACCGGGATTGCCAGCGCCATCCCGGTCCACATGCCGGCCCGGAATCCGGCGGGTATTTCCAGGTTGAAACGCAGCCAGAAAGCTGCGCTCCAGGCCAGGCAGGCTACAGCTACGTCGTGGGCGAATGCCAGGAGCGCAAGGTGATTGATGCGGGCAAATCTGGATTTAAGCTGCTGCGACAAAGCGGTTCCATTGCTTCTGTATGGCCCGGCCTATTATCCAGTATATGCCGGCTAGTGCCAACCATGAAAAAATGACAAAGTCATTTTTTTGCTGCAGGCTGACGGCCAGTCCGCCGCACAGCAGCATCAGTATATAGGCGCAAGTTGCAAGCCTGGTGTGTGACCATCCCATCTGGATCAGCTTCTGATAAGCGTGTTCACGGTGTGGCAGCCAGAATCGTTCTTTGCGCAGTATCCTGGCTAGCAGGGTGCTGCTTGCATCGGCAATGAATGGAGAAAATATCATCAGTGGTAACCAGGCAGGCCAGGCTCCCTGTGCTACGCCATGGGTGCCGATGGTTGCCGCCATCAACCCGAGCAGCGTCGAGCCGGCATCGCCCATGAAAATACGGGCTTTGCCAAAATTGAAGCATAAGAATCCGGCGGCGGCGGCGGCAATGGCCCAGCAGTTCAGCGCCAATTCCGGCGCAGCCGGCCATGCCGCCCAGCCCAGCCAGCCAAAGCCGATCAGACCCATTCCTCCAGCCAGACCATTGGCGCCGTCCATGAAGTTGTAGAGATTGATCGACCAGATAACGCCAGGCAGCAGCAAGGCAAGCAGGGCGGGGGTATGCAGCTGTGCCGGCAGCCCCTGTACTATCGCAGTGGCACTGCCGAGCTGGATTGCCAGACGCAGCCATGGCGGCAGCGGATACAGATCGTCCAGCAGTGAAATTCCGGCCAGCAGTACGATCGCAACATTCCAGTTGTGTGGCCAGGCGCCCGAGATCGCCTGCAGAACGAGCACGCCGCCAAGAATGCCCAAGCCACCGAGGCGCGGTGTGGGGGATTGGTGGAGTGAGCGGTGGTCGGGGGTGTCGAGCCCGATATGGCGCAGCCAGCGACTGCTGAGTAGCAAATTTACAACAAAGCTGACGCAGAATGCGGCACAGACAGGATAAATATAGGAATAACTTGCGTACATACAAAATAATGAAATAACAACGAAAGCAAAATTATTTACAGTTATTGAGAGTATTCGAATGTAAGAATATTTGATTGTTGATTGTTGATTGTGGTTGGGGCGATTTTCGTTGATATGTAAATGGCTTTTGGTACAATGAGACGGAATTTGCATGTCATGAATCTGTCGCTGTCGTGACGCTGCCGCAGTAACGAAGAGACAGGACTGGCTTGGCCTGTGTCGAGCCGAATCTTCAGAAATAAATTACATGCTTCGAATCTTTAATCACTATGTTCCCGTTTCGACAATCGTCTTGCTGCTGGTTGAAGCGCTGACGCTGGTTGTATCCATCTATCTGGTCAATTTCCTGCCATGGCAGCAGCTTGGCGTGGTCGGCATGCAGAGTCTGTTGCCGCCGGTATGGCCGAAGGCACTGTTCGTTGCGTTGGTGATGCTCAGTGTAATGGCCGCCAGCGGTTTGTACCATGCCGAGTTTCGCAATGGTATGTCGGAAATCGGCATTCGTCTGTTGCTGGCGTTCTCGGTCGGTGGCGTGGCGTTGGTGTTGCTGGTCTACTGGCTGGCGTCGATGCTGTTTGGCGCACGTGAAATGCTGTGGTCGCTGGCCACTGCGTTTGTGCTGCTGCTGTTCATTCGCCTGCTGTTCTTTCGCTGGACCAAACTCGGGGTCTTCAAACCGCGTATTCTGGTGCTGGGCACCGGCAGTCGTGCGGTAAAGGTGGACGAGGTGTCGCAGTCGCGTTTCGGCGGCGGCGTGGAGGTAGTCGGTTACATGTCTTCCAGCCTGTCGCCACATGCCGTTGCTGCGTCGCGGATTCTGCCGGAAGAGGGCAGCCTGCTGGATGCGGTGCAGAAGCACGGCGTCAACGAAATCGTCATCGCCGTGCGCGACCGCCGTGGTGGCAATCTGCCGATTCACGAGCTGCTCAAATGCCGTATGCGCGGCGTGCAGGTAACCGAGCTTTCGTCGTTCTTCGAGCGCGAATGCGGCCAGATCAAGCTGGATTCGCTGAATGCCAGCTGGATGGTGTTCAACGACGGGTTCAATCAGTCGGGCGCGCGCGATGCGATCAAGCGTTTGTTCGATATCGGTGTCAGCCTGATGCTGGTGTTGCTGACGTCGCCGATCATGCTGCTTGCCTGGCTGTTGATCAAGCTGGAAGACGGCGGCCCGGCCTTGTACAGCCAGGAGCGTGTGGGCGAGAACGATCAGGTATTCACCATTTACAAGTTCCGCAGCATGGGTATCGATTCGGAAAAAGACGGCAAGCCGCGCTGGGCCGCGGCCAACGACAGCCGGATTACCCGTGTCGGCAAAGTGATTCGCAAGATTCGTGTCGATGAGCTGCCGCAGGTATTCAATGTCCTGCGCGGCGACATGAGTTTTGTCGGCCCGCGTCCCGAACGGCCGTTCTTCGTGCAAAAGCTGGAGGCGGAAATACCGTATTACGGCGTGCGTCATTGCATGAAACCGGGCATCACCGGGTGGGCGCAGGTTCAGTACGATTACGGCTCTTCGGTCGATGATGCGATCGAGAAGCTGCAATACGATCTGTATTACGTCAAGAATCACTCGCTGTTCCTCGACATACTGATCCTGTTCCAGACGGTGCAGGTAGTATTGTTGGGGAAAGGTGCACGCTGACCCCGGAAGCGCCATGGACGCCAACAGCCTCAGTTACGGTATTGCGGCCGTTGCCTTCGGTCTGCTGGCGCTTTGGCTGTTCGCGCGCCGTTCACCGCTGGTTTCCGGCCGACCGCTTGCCATGGCCTGCACGCTATCGACGTTCTGGGCTGCAGCGTACCTGTTTGCTCCCAAGGGTTTCCCTTACGGCATCGTCGAATTGTTGCGCAACGCTGGCTGGTATTATTTTCTGCTGACCTTGCTGGGCAATCACGGGGGGCGGGCAACGTCGCGGCTGATGCTGTTTGGCTACTGCGGCGCTGCATTGGTATTGCATGTGCTGCTGTGGTTGGGCGTGCTGGGAAATTCCGGCTGGCTGCTGCTGTTTGTCGGCAGTGCGGCGGCACTGGTACAGGCGGTGGTCGGCATGGTGCTGCTTGAGCAGCTGTATCGCAATACCGTGCCGGAGCAGCGCTGGGGCATCAAATTTCTCTGCCTCGGCCTGATCGGATTGTTCGGTTTCGACTTTTACCTGTTTGCGGAAAGCGTGTTGTTCCGCGCGGTCGATTATTCGCTGTTCCAGGCACGTGGCCTGGTCAATGCGCTGGCGGTGCCGCTGATCCTGTTGTCGGTGTCGCGCAATCCGGATTTCGTCCTGCGTTTCTCGATTTCGCGGCGCGCACTGTTTCACTCGGCCAGCCTGCTTGCTGCAGGTGTTTACCTGTTGCTGATGGCCGGTGCCGGCTATTACATCCGCTATTTCGGTGGCGACTGGGGCGGCGTATTCCAGACGGTGTTTCTGTTCGGTGCGGTGCTGATTCTGGTCATCGCTCTATTCTCGGGAACCATGCGCGCTTATGCGCGGGTGTTCCTGAGCAAGCACTTCTTTGCCTACCGCTACGACTATCGCGAAGAATGGTTACGCTTCACTCGTACCCTGTCGGAAGGCGAGCCGGGCCTGCATCTGCGCGAACACGCGGTACGCGCCATGGCGGCGTTGATCGACAGCCCGGCCGGCGCGCTGTGGCTGCGCGGCGAAAACAGCCGGTTCCAGTGTGTTGCGCACTGGAATATGCACGATGCCAGCGGCGATGAGCCGGCGGACAGTTTTTTTTGCCAGTTCCTCGAACGCAAAGAGTGGGTGATCGATGTCGAAGAATTCGATCGTCTGCCGGAATCCTACGGCGGCTTGCCGGCGTTGCCGGAGTGGCTGCTGGCCTTGTCCGCAGCCCGTTACGTGGTGCCGCTGGTACTGCACGACAAGCTGATCGGCTGGGTGCTGCTGGCGCCGACGCGCGGTAATCTGCAGCTCAACTGGGAGGTGAACGATCTGTTGAAAACCGCCGGACGGCAGGCTGCTGGCTATCTGGCGCAGCTGGAGGCGGCGCAGTCGCTGCTGGTTGCTCGGCAGTTTGAATCGTTCAACCGCATGTCGGCATTCGTCATTCACGATCTGAAGAATGTGGTCGCGCAACTGTCGCTGTTGCTGGCCAACGCAGCCCGGCACAAGCACAACCCGGCATTTCAGGAAGACATGCTGGAAACCATCGGCCATGCCATCGACAAGATGAACCGTTTGCTGATGCAATTGCGCAAGGGCGCACAGCCTATCGACAATCCGGATAAAGTGGCGGTGGATGCGTTGTTGCGCAAGGTGCTTGAATCCAAGTCGCTGGCGCGGCCGAAGCCGGCGCTGGCGGCCGAGCCGGCGCCAGTGACAGTGCGCGCCGATGCAGACCGTCTCGAACGGGTGGTCGGCCACTTGGTCCAGAATGCGATCGACGCTTGCCAGGGCGATGGCACAGTACTGCTGGCCTGTTGCCAGCGCGGCCAATGGCTGGAAATGGAAATCCGCGACACCGGTTGCGGCATGAGCGAGCAGTTCGTGCGCGAACGCCTGTTCCGGCCATTCGAGTCGACCAAGAACATGGGCATGGGCATCGGAACCTATGAAAGCCGCGAATATATCCGGCAATTGGGCGGCGAAATCATCGTCAGCAGCACGGAAGGCGTGGGGACGACCTTCCTGGTGCGTCTGCCGTTGCCGTCCTCGGCATTGAACGACCAGACCGGAAACATGAGCCTGGAAGAAAGGAAAGTATTGTGACGCAAACCAAGGGCACGCTGCTGGTGGTCGAAGACGATCCGGGGCTGCAAAAGCAGATGCGTTGGAGCTTCGATGGCTACGAGGTGATTGTTGCCGGTGACCGCGAGACCGCATTGTCGCAGCTGCGCCGGTTCGAGCCACCGGTGGTCACACTGGATCTGGGCCTGCCGCCGGATGCCGATGGTGCAACCGAAGGCCACGCTACGCTGGAGCAGATACTGGCGCTGGCACCCGATACCAAGGTGATCGTCGTCACCGGCAATCAGGATCGGGAAAATGCCGTGCGCGCCATTGCCAACGGCGCCTACGACTTCTATCTCAAGCCGTTCGATCCGGATACGCTGCAACTGGTGGTGGATCGCGCATTCCGCCTGCACGAGCTGCAGCAGGAAAATCTGCGCCTGCAGATGAAGACCTCGGAGCAGCCGGCGATGGGGATCATTACCCGCGATGCCGGCATGCAGAAGCTGTGTCGCAACGTCGAGAAAATCGCTCCTTCGTCCGCCACCGTCATGCTGCTTGGCGAGTCGGGCACCGGCAAGGAGCTGTTCGCGCGTGGCTTGCATCAATTCAGCCAGCGCGCCGACAAGAAATTCGTTGCCATCAACTGCGCGGCAATTCCGGAAAACCTGCTCGAAAGCGAACTGTTCGGCTATGAAAAAGGCGCTTTCACCGGTGCTGCCAAGCAGACCAAAGGCAAGATCGAATACGCCGATGGCGGCACACTGTTTCTCGACGAGATCGGCGATCTGCCGTTGCCGTTGCAGGCCAAATTGTTACGCTTCCTGCAGGAGCGTGTGGTGGAACGGCTTGGTGGGCGCGAGGAAATTCCGGTAGATGTGCGCATCGTCTGTGCAACGCACCAGAATCTGCGCAACCTGATCACCGAAGGCAAATTCCGTGAGGACTTGTTCTACCGACTGTCGGAAATCGTGCTCAATATCCCGCCGCTACGTGCCCGCGATGGCGACGCACTGCTGCTGGCCAACGCGCTGATCAACCGCTTTCGCCAGCAAGAGGGCCGCGGCGCATTGTCGTTCGCACCCGATGCGATTGCCGCAATCGAGCGCCACAGCTGGCCCGGCAACGTGCGGGAGATGGAAAACTGCATGAAGCGGGCGGTGGTGCTGGCGGAAGGCGGGCAGATCACGCTCGACGATCTGGGTCTGCCCGGCGCCGAGAGCGAGCCGGAACCGCTTAATCTGCGTCAGGTGCGGGAAGAGGCCGAACGCAAGGCTATCGTCAAGGCACTGTCGCGTTGCGACAACAATGTTGCCAAGGCGGCCGACGCGCTCGGGGTCAGCCGCCCGACACTGTACGATCTGCTCAATCGCTATGGTTTGAAGTAGGCTGGTGCCGCCAGCGCGGCCGGCCGGATTAAATTCTTGATGGGATGTTGCATGAAAACGAACAACTGGCCTTCCGCCCTGTTACTCAGCCTGATTATCGCTGCCACCCTGCCCGGATGCGGCAGACAGCCTGTTGAAAAGCAGCTGCAGCATGCCCGGGAGTATGTTGCCAAAGGCGAGAAAAAAGCCGCAATCATCGAATTGAAAAACCTGCTTGCCGAGCATCCGGAAAACGCTCAGGCCCGGTTGCTGCTGGGGCAGCTGTATCTGGAAACCGGTGAAGCCGATGCCGCCAGTATCGAGCTGAAAAAAGCCGTTGAGCACGGCGCCGACAAAATCGCCACCACCGTTACGCTGGTCAAAGCCCAGCTGGCTAGGGGCGAGGCGGCCAAGGCATTGGCGTTGCTCGACCCGAAACAGTTGCCGGAAGCCGCCAGCGCACCGCAATTGATGGTATTGCGGGCACAGGCGCTGGCCGACAGCGGCAAGCCGGACGAGGCGGCGCAGACTTTCCAGGCAGCGCAGCAGCGCGATCCCAAGTTTGCCGATGCCCCGATCGGCCTGGCAAAGCTGGCCTTGCGACAGCAAAAGCCGGATGAGGCAATGAAGGTGCTCGACGCGGTGCTGGCGCAGGCGCCGAACAATGCCGAGGCTCTGATCCTGAAAGGCGACCTGCTGCGGATCAAGGGCGACGCTGCTGGCGCAAAAGCCGCCTTCCGTCAGGCCGTGGCAGCCGACAAGAACAATAGCCAGGGCTACCTCGGGCAGATCGCACTGGCCATTGACGGCCGTCAGACCGCCGAGGCCCGCCAATTGCTGACCGAACTGCAGAAGATTGCTCCCAACAATATTTTCGCCCGCCATTTCAATGCGCTGGTGCTGTTGCAGGAGAAAAAGCCGGATCAGGCGTTGACCGCGGTTCTGGAGGTGCTCAAGGCCGCGCCCGGATTTCCCGCCGCCAACCTGTTGGCCGCCAATATCGAAATGAGCAAGGGCGCGGACCAGCAGGCAATGACGCACCTGAATGTCGTGCTGGCGAAAGAGCCGAACAATCTGGCTGCGCAGCGTTTGCAGATTTCCGCATGGTTGAAGCAGGGAGAAGCCGACAAGGCGGCGCAAATGGTGGTGCAAATGCTGGACAAACACCCGGATGACGCCACCGTGCTGGGGCTGGCCGGCGAAGTGTTCGCGCGGAAAAAGGATTACAGCAAATCGATGGGCTATTTTTCCCGTGCCGCCCAACTCGATCCGAACAACAGCATGCTGCGTACCCGTCTTGCACTGAGCCGCATGGCCAGCGGCGATGCCGCACACGCGATGACCGAGCTGGCGGAGCTATCGGCGTCGGGCGAGCAGATCCAGCCGGATATCCTGCTGGCGCTGGCGCACATCAACAAGGGCGAGTGGGCCGAAGCGGAAAAGGCGATTGCCCAGATCCAGAAAAAACAGCCGGGCAACCCGATCGGCCACGGCTTGCGTTCCAGCGTACTACTGGGCAAGAAAGATACCGCCGGCGCCCGCAAGGAGCTGGAAACCGCTCTGCAGGAACACCCGGATTACATCCCGGCGGCCGTCAATCTGGCCCGGCTGGATCTCAACGAGCGCAAACCGGCGCTGGCACAGCAACGGTTCGAGAAATTGCTGGAAAAGCAGCCGCGCAATGCTGAGCTGGTGCAAGTGTATGCCGACTTTCTGCTGCAGCAGGGCAAGCCGGCCGATGCCGGCCGCTGGCTGGAAAAAGCACGCCAGCTACAGCCAGACGCGATGCGCCCGCTGCTGACGTTGACCGCAATCGCGCTGCAGGCCAAGGATAACAAGCGAGCACTGGAGCTGGCACAGGCCGGCGTCGCCGCGCATCCGGATGACCAGCAGGCGCTGGACAATCTCGGCAATGTGCAATTCCTGATGGGTGAAAAGAACCAGTCGCTGGCGACATACGCCAAACTGGTCAAGCTGTATCCGAAATCGGCACTAGCTCATTTCCGCCTTGCCTACGTGCAGAGCCAGTCCGGTGACAGCAAAGCGGCAATCGAAAGCCTGAAAACCACGCTGGCGCTGGCACCGACCAATGCCGATGCTTATGCCGCACTGATTGCCCTGTACATGAAGGAAGGCAAGAGCGGCGATGCAGTTCAACTGACGCAGGCGTTACAAAAACAACTGCCGAAATTGCCGCTCGGCTTCCTGCTCGAAGGTGATGTACAGATGCAGGCAAAGAAATACGCTGAAGCAGCAGCGGTATATCGTCGTGCGGCTGCACTCGGGGACTCCGGCCTGGTGGTGATCAAGCTGCATCGCGCAGAAAGGCTCGCCGGCAACGCGCAGCAGGCAGAAGCGCTGGTCGGCAAGTGGCTCAAAGATCATGCCGACGATCTGCCGGTGCGCCAGTATCTGGCCGAAACCGCAATCAGCGATGGCGACTTCAAACTGGCGGCCGAGCGTTACCTGCCTGTCATCAAACTGCAGCCGAACAATGTTGCTGCACTGAACAACCTGGCCTGGGCCTATTATCAGCTTAAAGACGGCAGAGCACTTGCCACTGCCGAACTGGCGCTGAAACTGCAGCCCAAACACCCTGGCATACTGGATACCATGGGGATGATCCTGCTCGAATCCCAGCCGCAGAAAGGCGCTGACTATTTGCAGCAGGCGGTAGAGGCGGACAAATCCAACAAGGAAATTCGCCTGCATCTTGCCCAGGCGTTCATCAAGCTGGGTCAGAAAGCCAAAGCGATACAGGAACTCGACAAGATTGCCGTGTATGGCGATCAATCTGAAGCCGCCGCGACCGCTCGCAAGCTGTTGAACTCCATTCAATAACCAAGGTGAGGCACGTCGAGCCGGCGAACACTCCCTGCTGCGACGTGAGCAGTCAAATCTAAAGGAATGCAGGATATGTGGTCGAGAAACAAGATTCAGCTGGCGATTCTGGCTGCCATGTCGCTCGGATTGAGCGTATCGATACTGCCGGGCTGCGTCGGCAAGAAATCCAGTGCCGAATATCTGGCTGCCGCCAAGGCGCACCATGACAAGGGGCGCAATGATGCTGCAGAGATCGAGCTGAAAAACTTGTTCGCCGTTGATTCTGGCAACGCTGAAGCGCGCCTGTTGTTCGCCACGGTGCTGAACGAAAAAGGTGACGGTGCTTCCGCCGAGCGTGAACTGCGCAAGTTGCCAAAAGCCGCGCAAGCCACGCCGGCTTATCTGCTGGAACTCGGTAGATCGTTGTTGTTGCAGAACAACGCCAAGAAAATCATCGACGATATCAAACCTGACGGTATGCCACTCGACTTCGCCGCCAAGATTCTGGCCATTCGCGGTGGCGCCTACCTAGCCCTACGGCAACTGGACGATGCCAGGCGCGCATTTGATGAAGCGCTCAAGTTGCAACCTGCCAACGTGAAAGCCGTGCTCGGCTTGGCCAGCGTTGCCGTTGCGACCAGGGATGTTGCTGGGGCGGAGGCCAAGGTCGACCAAGCGCTAGCTTTGGCGCCGAAGGACGTCGACTCGCTGCTGTTCAAGGGTGATCTGTTGCGCCAGCGCGGCAAGGATGACGAAGCCATTGCTGTGTATCGCAAAGCCGGAGATGTTGCGCCGGGACAATATGCGCCATTTCTTCGCCTCGCATCAATGTCGCTGAACAAGGGCAAATTGGCCGAAGCACGCGAATATCTGGCACGAGTGGAAAAAATCCAGCCGGGTTTGAGTGATGCACGTTATTACGCGGCAGTGATCAATTTCAGCGAAGGCAAGCTGGATCTGGCACAGTCAGGTATTCAGGATGTCTTGAAGACGGCCCCGAACCATATGGCCAGCAATCTTCTGGCCGGCGCGATTGCCGAGCGCAAGGGATATTATTCGGTGGCCGAAGCCCATCTTGGGCCGATCGTCAGTGCTTTCCCCGGCAATGTCTATGCTCGCAGATTGCTGATCGGCTCGCTGTTGAAATCTGGCCAGAACGATCGGGCGCTGGAGGTGTTGCAACGTGGTTTGCAACTAACCCCGGATAATCCCGAGCTGCTGCTGCAGGCGGGTGACGCTTATTACCAGAGCCGTGACTATGCCAAAGCCACCGAATATTTTGATCGTGCCAGCAAGCTCAAGCCGGATAGTTACGCCGCCCGTGCCCGGTTGGGGATGAGTCGACTTGCTGCCGGCGATGCAGAGCGCGCGATCAGTGAACTGGAGGCGGTAGCCAGAGAGGACAAGGCCGGAGCCCAGGCCGACTATCTACTGGTCATGTCGCATCTGAATCGGCAGGAATTCGACAAAGCGCTGAGTGCTTGGTCTGCGCTCGAGAAGAAGCAGCCAAACAGTCCGCATACCTATGCGGTCAAGGCCGATATCCTGCTGGGCAAGCAAGATCGGGCGGGCGCCATCAACGCACTGGAAAAGGCTCTGCAATTGCAGCCTTTGTTCCTGCCCGCAGCGATGCGTCTGGTGGCGCTGGATTTGCAGGACAAAAAAACCGAACAGGCACGCAAACGGCTGCAGCAAATCGTCGACCGGGACTCAAAGAATATCGGTGCCATGGTGGCATTGGCGGGATTCTTGCTGGAGCAGCCGGGGCAGCGCAAGTCGGCCATCGAATGGCTGGAAAAGGCACACAAGACTCAGCCGTCAGCATTGCAACCGGTGATGATTCTGGCCGAGCAGCTGATGCAGGGCGGCGACAAGA
>ERZ724505.1496-NODE-1496-length-12709-cov-104.787498_pt1 | contig 12709 bp, 28 predicted proteins | sample MGYA00376038_ERZ724505 | MGnify/ENA primary metagenome ERZ724505 (study PRJEB28724, sample SAMN07190884) | wastewater metagenome | isolation source: effluent of sewage treatment plant in Hong Hong | place: Hong Kong | collected 2016-03-17 ... | reverse complement strand
CTTCTCCCTTGGGCGCGTGCTCTCCGGCTGGGCTAGGGCCGTGCGGTTAGAGCATTCTGGATCGCATAATCCATTCGGCTAAACGATAGCTCCAGGTCCTCTTGTCCTTACGGACCCATCTAGTGACTTCTGTTACAAAGTCTCTATCTACGATGATTTTGTTGCCAACAGCAAGCTCATCAACGTAGCCCAAGAAGATGCCCGACCTGCCTGTGTGTTCATCAAACACCCACTTGCCGACTCTCATTTTGCGACCCCGCCCTCGTTTTGGATAGCTTTCCATGATGCCCCCATCTTAATTGTTTTGTGTTCGGTTTCTGTTCGTGTACAATAAATTATACCAGTGGCATTTACCACCGTGCAATATGTTAATGGTTATTTAACAAAATGCTATTGACGAAGCGTTAGCACTATGGTAGGTTTCAATTAAACAGTCAGTTCGTTGAAAACAAAATGCAGCAACGCCAATTGACATAGTATGGCGGTATTGCGGAGGGTAAGAATAGGCGTTTTTCGCCTAAAATATACTTAGTCGCACAATGTATCTTAGGGTAAAAGCACAAAAAGCTTTCTAATGCCCTAATTTCACGCCACCTACCTGGTGGTAAATACCGCTATTATTAAATAATTAAATACTTACTCTTGTCAAGTGGCGTTCTCACGAACGTCTTTTTTTGATTGCTTGTTGTCCGTCGGCTAAGTCGGTGCGGATCTTGGCCACGGACAGTAATTAACCATGAAAGGAGGGTGACATTACAACAGTTATTGTACGCAACTGGACAGAGCTTGCAAAGATCTTAACGATCGGCGAACTATCTCGTGCAGTAAGCGTCGAATACAAGCCAGACAAACTAATAGTGAGGATAGCAGATGAGCGAAGAGAAAACAGTTGAAGCAACGCCGTTAAAGCCGGGAGATCTTACGATCAGCACACAGGCTAGCGAACGGAAAGAGCTTCCAAATGGAACATACTTCCAGGCTCGCATAGATGAAGTTGGCGTAGCTGACTTTGGCGAAGGCGAACGACTAGAAGTTAAGTTCACAATCTTTGGGCCAAAAGAATACGATGGCCAAACATTTAAGAAGTGGTTTAACCTCAAGGCTTCCGGACCAAAAGCAGGAATCGTCAAGTTGGCATTCGCAGCACTTGGCACACAGCTAGCAGAAGAGTTTGACCCAACCGTTTTAGTTGGCAAAGGAACAAACGTAATCTTCTCCGAAGACACATTCAACGGCAAGAAGATCCAGGTAGCAACCTACATGCCACTAGCACCAGAACAAAAAGTACCTAAAGCAATCGGCAACTTGACCGATAAAGAGTTAGAAAGTGAGCTAGACGCCATCTTTGATGGCAAGGAGGCTTAGATGGAACACATTTCCAAACCCTTAGCAAAGAACATGGCCAGGATTCACGCCTCTTGTGCAAAAATCCATAAAATGTTCGGCGATAAGCAAAAAGAACGATACCACATAGAGATGTGGAACCTCTACGAAGGCTTGGCCAATGGCCAGTCCTCAACTTGAAAACGGACACCTGAAAATAGCAGACAGCCTAGTGGTTGCTATAACCAGGAACAAATTTAGCGCGGTTCAAATACGAATGTTGCTGGCGATTATGCTTATGACTTACCGAGTAGGTAAGACTAAGGCTGAAATCGGTATCGAGGATATGAGGTACGCTACCGGCGAAAAGCGCTACACACTTGAAACGGCCCTTGAAAAATTGATTGCACAAAACGTGGTCTTTTGCCAACACCTAAAAAATGGTGGAACTATCTTAGGAATCCAAAAGGATTTTGATAAATGGCAGCCTACCGTGCCAAAAATTGGCAATACTAATACTAACGTATTAGCAGTAAGTAACATTAAGCCTAGTAAGGAACTGCCAAAAATTGGCAAAACACCTCCAGAGAGGCTTCTTAACTGGGTATTACAAGACCTTAACTTGAAACTCTCTTTAACGGCTTGGAGAAAAGAACGCAAGGTGGCAATCTTGCTTTACACAAAGGCATTGGAACTAGCTCACTCACCAGTAGAGGCGTTGGTAGCCTTAAAGGATTACTACAGCACAAACGCTGATGCTTCCTTCAGGGCTAGAGTGATTAGGCCAATGGCTTACCTAGAACCTGGCTTTGAAAAATGGTTCAAACAGATACCAAAAAAGCCACGCTCTATAAGGGAAGACGAAGAAGTTACGGGCTACAGATTCAGGTATAACCACATTAAACATGATTGGGAGATGACAGGTGAAAAACTCAAATCCAATCATTAGAGCGATTGAAAATTACAGAGCTACTCCAGAGGAGAAGCTAGAAGCTTGGAAGCGGCTAGGGCTAGACGATGACGTACTAGGTGCAGCCAGAACCAAGCCACAGGAAGCACCACTGATACCCCTAGTAGACACGGTTAAACAGGCAGAAAAACTAATTGCCCATGGCGATCAGATTGTTGGCCTATCAACTGGCTACAAGGTGCTAGACCAGATGACCAAGGGTATTGGTCCATCCGAGATAGTGGTGATATTTGGGGATACTTCACATGGTAAGTCTCAGCTCGCACAGAACATCTCCATAAATGTTTCAAAGCATTCTGGACCAGTTCTGTTCGTAGGGCTAGAGATGAGCAACGCCGAGAATACTGCAAGATTTCTGAACATGGACGATGGGAACACGAACCTACCCATCTTCTACCCAGCCAACATGGATCTCGGCTACAAAGACATTGACAATTTAGTAGGTTCAGCAAAACAAGCGGGCACTGTGCTCGTGGTCATAGACCACCTTCACATGTTCGCTCGCGACGTAACTAACCTGGCAAATGAGCTATCGCTCATATGCCACGAGTTAAAGCGCGTCGCACGGAAGTATGAGCTACCCATGCTCGTTATTTCGCACATATCCCGAAGCGGAGGTGGTAAGCCGCCTGAGCTGAAGGACTTAAAGGGCTCTAGCTCCATCGAGCAAGATGCAGATATTGCCCTAGCGGTATGGCGAGATATGGACAAAGACGACAACGTGTTGAAAGTTGTCCTGCGGAAAAACAGACTCCGGGGACGCCAACACAGGACGGCTGAGTTAGCCATACTCCCAAATGCTAGGTTGGCAGAGAAGTTAACAATCTCCGCTTTTCCTAGTAGGTGAGTCGGGTTGAGCTGGACGATATAGGCAGCTCTGGGGCTAAACAGTAAATTTGATCCATATTTACCTTTCTACCCGTTTAGCCTCAGTCAACTGTCTATATCAATCAGGTGTCTCCCCTAATCATTAAACAGGACATCTTGTATTAGACGTCAAACACTGGGCTTGCTGCTAACAGCAGTATTGCTCTTGACACTAGGGTTGATGAGTCAACCTGCCTACGGCGCAGAAGTCGATAACTACGTCGCAGGAAAGTACATTACAAGCGAATTACAAAAGAAGCCAAAGACGTGGGATCAAGAGATTGAACCACAACTGGCAAGAAGAGATGAGCAGATTCGGCTGGAAGAAGAGCGTAAAGCTCGTGAAGCAGCAGAAGCAGCTCGAAAGGCTGAAGAGGCCAGGCAAGCGCTCATAGCAGCAGTAGCCTCCCGAGTAGCGCCATACGGAACGTATGGCAACGGCTACTCATGGGGCAACTGCACATTCTATGTCGCAAGCCGAATACAGGTTCCCGGCAACCTGGGCAATGCAAACACTTGGGACGACTACCTGGGCGCACATGCAGAGCCACTAGTCGGGGCAATCGCTCAAACCGATGTGGGTTGGGCGGGGCACGTAGCCATCGTTGAAGGGATTGATGGCGGAAGCGTGCTGGTTAGCGAGATGAACTACGTTGGTTTCAACACAATCTCGCAACGATGGGCTCCAATATCGGAGTTCAAATATATTTACTAAGGAGAGAAATATGAGTAGAACATTAGAAATTAGCGAAGAGACATATGAAAAGATTCGCGAGCAACTACAGGCAGACGAGCTTGTAGACGTATCGAGCCTAGATGACCTTGTGGGTAAAAAATTCTATATCCGCACAGTGACATATCATTTGGTAGGACAAGTCAAGAAGAGAGTGGGTGCATTTGTAGAGTTGTCAGAGGCATCGTGGGTAGCAGATTCAGGGCGCTTTATGAATGCGATAAAGGACGGGACTCTTGATGAAGTGGAGCCAGTTGGAACTGCGTGGGTGAACCTTAGCTCCGTTGTCGATTTCTTTCCCTGGAAGCACAAACTACCCAAAGACCAAAAATAGGAGGGATTATGAACATTGCGCTTAAAGAGCCATATGCACTCGACTATGGGTCAAGGTCATGGTCAAGGTCAGGGTCAAGGTCAGGGTCAAGGTCAAGGTCAGGGTCAGGGTCAGGGTCATGGTCAAGGTCAAGGTCAGGGTCAGGGTCATGGTCAAGGTCAAGGTCAGGGTCATGGTCAAGGTCAGGGTCATGGTCAAGGTCAAGGTCAGGGTCATGGTCAAGGTCATGGTCAAGGTCAAGGTCAGGGTCAAGGTCAGGGTCAGGGTCATGGTCAGGGTCATGGTCAGGTATTTACTAAGGAGAGAAACATGGGAACAGTTGAGGGCGGCAAGAAGGCCGCTGCAACCAACAAGATGCGATATGGCGTGGAGTTCTATCGCACCATCGGCAAGGTCGGTGGAATAAAGAGTCGTGGTGGTGGCTTTGCTGCTAATCGCGACCTAGCAAGGGAAGCTGGACGTATTGGCGGCCGCAATGGCAAACGACACTGGACAGCAGAACAAAAGGCTGAGTTCGGCAGACGTAGAGCTGCTGCTTGGCAAAGGCAGAAACAAGCTGCCTAAGTGGTAAGGACGACGGAACAATAACCGTTGCAGTGGGGACAAAAGCTACCATCAGCAAAAAGTCGTAGCAGACAAAACCCCGCCGTACTCATTAAGGAGGGTACATGGATAGATTACAGGAAATACTCAATAACTACGTAGAGGACCGCAAACGCATGAATGCTATGTACGGCCTATATAAGGACTATAGCGACCGCGTGAAGAGCTGGGACTCACAACTACACAACGAGCTAGATAGGCTCTCTAAACCGCTTACAAAGCGCGAGAAGGACTATCTAAAGAAGATCATTGATGACTCAGACATTAACCCTGAAAAAGAGCCATTTTAGCAACTAACAAGACACCTAAAACAGGAGACATAGTAAGAACATGGAGCGGATCAATATAGATGAAGACTTTATGGAATGGGCAATACAACGGCTTCCGCTCCATATGATTCACACCCTGTACCAGGCTTACCAGTTAGACAAGAAGCGATCGGTAAAGGATAAGTTGGTCATAATCATCGAGGATGTAGACCTTAATGAATTACCAGACCAGGTCTTTGAGGGTGAGATAAAAAACTTTGAGAAGTTCTTAGACGACTTCAAAAAATAGTATTGAAAATTTTAAGCGTTACTGGTATAGTGGACTAAAACCTAAAGAGCAAGTCCGCACACCAAATTAGTTGCGGGCTTTTTTAGTTCCCAGCCGCATAGGGAGCTAACAAAGCTCAGAACCAATACAATCGAGGAGCCATGCGTGATGCACACCCTCACGGTGATCGCGAAGGACATGACCGCGCTGGCGAAGGTAACGACCTCTACTGCCCTCGGGTGTTTGGCGTCGCCTGCGAATCGTGCACGTGCGAAGTCCCTTGCCCGGATACTTATCCGACACTTGTAGTAGTGGAGGTCTACCGTGTCTCGAAGCAAGAGGACGACTAATGTCCATCACCTCTGGTGGCCATCCGGCCGCTACAAGACGCCGCTGGAACGCATGTTCCGCGAGCTACCGTGCCACAAGGTGGAACTGGCGATCGAGGCTCATAACCTTATTCATCGTCACAGTCCTCCACCGGCTAAGCCCCCGCCCCACGAAATGGTCGAGATCATTCAGAACCACGAGGCGGGCCGCTGTACTTGCAATGTCATTGGACCGGAAGCGGTCAGAAAGAAGAGGAGGGGGTGATGGTGTGTTGCCGATCCCTACCCTTGAATGCGGGTTCTGTGACACAGACATCCCTCTGTCGCCGCAGAACACGGTCGTAGCAGTATTCACGGAAGAGCCCGATTACAACTATGTACTCGTCCAGTGCGAGTGCAGTGGCTGGAATCGGAACTTCATCGAGGACAGCACGGTACAGCTTCTGGTCGGGCACAAGATCCCGGTCATCGAGGAGAAGTACGCACCGGGTGAAGTCCGAGAGTCCTACTGCATCGTCTGCAACATCCCGCTGGCTTCCTACAGGGAGCTGACGGAAAGCGAAGAGCACCTGGTGGAGTACTTCCGCTGGCTGCTGGAAAGGGGTGACCAGTCATGAACCCCTTTTCCGTGGGGGACAGGGTGGTAATCGCCATCAACGACCCGGGGTGCAAGCGCCCTCCAAGGCTGGCGGACATCACTCACTCGAGCGGTCCCGTCATTCACGCAGATTTCGTGGATGCTCAGAAGCCCGAGAAGTTCTACGGCTCCTACATCTACGCAAGCTTCCCGCCTGCTGGGCCGAACGCCTAGCTCCGTGGAAGGACCCCCATCACACATACATATCTCCTCCTGGTAGATGGGGATGGGACAAGTCCTGGGTATGACTAAAACTGCCCAACCACTTGAGTATTCACAGCTGTCACACGAGCCCTCCGGGTGGCAGCTGCGAGTCCTCAAGGCTCGGTAAACAAGGGGAAACAATATGAGTAAGTCGGATATTAACGACTTTATTCTGCGCCATTATAAGCGATTTACTGACGCAGAGATTGCCAAGCTCATCAACGCTGAAGGCATAAAGATTGGCGCACAAGCCGTCATGCTTAGACGCAAGAAATTAGGGCTTATGAAGAATGGAGTGATAAGGGGAGCAAAGGCCTTATCCCAACCATATAAGGAGCACCTTACCATGGCGACGCCGAAGAAGAAGGACAATCTCGGCAAGGTCGCCGAGCTACTTGAGAAGTCCGGCATTCCGCTGGAAGAGATCGACTCCGTGCAGTCGGTCCGCATCAACACCTACCAGGGTCTTACCAAGGACGCCGAGGGTGACGTGCAGATCCACGACATGGAGGCTGCGTCACTCGTCCTCAAGCCCAAGTGGGCCGAAGGACCTGCCTGGCCTGTCGTACAGCCTGCTGATCCTGTAGTGGTCAAGGTCAAGGCCACCCCCAAGCGTAAGAGCTGGGGTAAGACGGCCATCATCCTGCCCGACCCGCAGTTCGGATTCCGCCGGTATGACGATGGCACGCTTGACCCCTTCCATGATGAGAAGGCGATCAGCGTTGCACTCCAGTTGGTGAAGGATCTCCAGCCGGACATCATCATCAACATCGGCGACATCCTTGACCTGGCTGAGTTCAGCCGGTTCGTGGGCGAGGCAAGCTTTGCTCGCACCACCCAGGTGAGTCTCAACGCTGCGCACAAGTTCCTCGCTACCCAGCGAGCACTGTGCCCCAAGGCAGAGATCGTTCTGTTCGAGGGCAACCACGACCTGCGTATCCAGACCTGGATTAAGCAGAACGGCATGGCCGCCTTTGGCCTGCGTCGTGCAGATGAGCCCGAGGGCTGGCCTGTGATGAGCGTTCCGACTCTGCTCGCTCTGGACAAGCTGGACATCAAGTACATCAGCGGTTACCCCGCTGCGAGCTACTTCATCAATGACCGTGTGAAGGTCATTCACGGCAACAAGACCGGCAAGCGTGGCACAGTTGCCAACAAGCTGGTCGCCGATGAGCAGGTCAGCACAATCTCTGGCCACACCCACGGCCTTGAGATGTTCTACCACACTGTTGATACCCAGCGTGGTCCGCGTACGCGCTTCGGCGCTACCGTGGGCTGCCTCTGCCGTATCGACGGTGCTGTTCCGTCAACCAAGGGTGGGCACGATGCCTTCGGCCACCCCATCAAGAAGTACGAGGACTGGCAGCAGGCTGTAGCCGTAGTCACCTACATGGACGGTGATAACCCGTTCTCACTGGAGCACGCCTACATCCACGAAGGGTTTAGCCTTTTCCGAGGCGTACCCTATTTCGCAGAACAGCTCTGACGAGCAACCGACCTGGGCATGTCATTAAACTGCCCAATCCTGTGCAATTAAACGAAAGGGAGAGCATGAGCGATACCTGCCCAACATGTGGCCAAACAATCGAAGCCAAAAAGCCAGAACCAAAGAAGCACGAGCACTACTGGTCGGTTGCCTATCGCTCTACTCACGGGACAGTTAAGACCACCAAGATGCACTGTAGGGAATGCGGAGAGTTCAAGGAAGTTGATGGCCACATACAAGAAGGCGGCAAGAACATTCTTGGCCTTGGAGATAAAGCAATGAGAGCAAGGAGAGGACGATGAGAAATTTTGATACAGGCGCAACGCGCAACAGCAATGAAAACAAGTTCGCATACAACGGCTTCAACTCTGTGCTAGTTGAAAAGAGCTTTGCTGAGTACATGCACAGCCATCGCAAACAAGCAGATGGTTCACTCAGGGCTGCTGATAACTGGAAAAAAGGAATACCCATTGAGGCATACCATGAGTCACTTCACAGACATTACATTGACCTCTGGGAGCTATTGGACACCGGCAAAGAAACTCTGATAGATGCCGAGGGTAATGAAGTAGATAAGATTCATCTTCTTAATGCTATTAGGTTCAACGTAAATGGCATGCTACATGAGCTACTCAAAGAGGAGAAGCCCTATTTTAAGGTCGTGTATGGAGATGGCAATGTTGCTTACGGCAAGTACGAAGGTGAGCGACTATGAAGTTCGTGCTTGGTCTCGACATGGATGGCGTAATCACCCGTCATCCAGACCATCTACGCTGGCTCGCTGATCGACTGTTAATGAGCGGGCATGAAGTCCACATCATTACTGGTCGAATGGAGCGTGAGCGTACACGAACGCTGAAGGAGCTTAAAGCCCTACGCTTTAGGTTCACCGAGCTACACATGTACCCTGGCGAGTATGAGTACAAGGGGGAAGCCCTGAGTGTTGATGACATGCAGGGCATTGGCGAGTGGAAATCTGCCCTTTGCAACGACTTAGGGGTACAGTTGTTCCTCGATGACAACCAGCACTTTTACCGAGGCGAGATTGACGTACCGAGGGTACATATCTAATGGCTAATACACCGGCAAGCAAGAAAGCTAAAGGCAAGCGATTAGAGCGCGAGGTATCAGCGCATTACAGGCACATTGGCTTATTCAGTGATGCCAAACCACAGCTGCTTAGTGGTGGTGGTTATCTCAAGGGCGACATCTGGACAAAAGAGCCAAACGAATTTGCAGAGGAGTGTAAGAATCAGGAGCGAGTAAGCATCTGGAAGTGGTGGGATCAAACAACCGCACAACAAGGAATAGGGCAAAAGCCACTTCTCCACATTAGTGCAAACTACCGTCCGATTCTTACAGTGCTAAGGTTTGAGGATTTTGCCCAGATGAGGCTAGAGCTAAAACAACTAAGGGAAGAAAGGGGAATCAAATGATTACATTCAAGGCAATACTACTGATCTCAGTGCTGTGCTTTTTAGCCGTGCTGTTCTTTGTTGCAAGCATTGTTGGTTTAATTTGGGCCGTCAAATGGCTGGCGTAAGTAAGAACAACCCCAACAGAGGATTAAGCAAAGTGAGCGACAGAGTACTAATAAAATACGTTCGCAAAGCCAAAATGTGGGCAAGAACAGAGTTCAAAGATGGGAATCAGAAAATAACATGGAGCAGCGAGAAGCCAAATGATTAAGCTATATGGAGCATGTAAAGAAGAAGGCAAGTGCATTTGCAAATTGTGTGATGCCATAGCCAAACACAAGGTACACCCAGGTGGGAGGCCAAAGAAGGAGAAGCAAAATGGATGAGGCAAGAAAAGTACTATCAGAGCCAATGGAGACTGACAACGGGCATATTCTGCGCGGTCAGCTGGCTTTGGCAGAGTCATTTCAGTACATAATCAGCCTAGAATACCGCAAAGCAGAGGAAGAGCTTGCAGATTTACGTGGGAGATTGTACAACCCCAGCCTGAAGACCGAGCTTGAGAGGAAAGTCGACATGGAGCGCAACACCCGCGCCATTCAGCGCCATGTTGATGAACTTGCAGACTTAGCCAAGTGTCTGAAAGACCGAATCAGCCTGGGGCAGTCGTTCCTCAAGAGCATGCAAGCAGAAATAGAAGCAGGACTACTTAAGTAAAGGAAACAAACAATGGCCGAGTTGAGAGACTCGGAGGGCGAAGTAAAACCATTTCTGTACGGAGATCACTTACATTGGCTAGATATGCCACCCTGTGATGAGTGCAAAAGACAGAATGACGTGTGGGACAGGACACTAGCAAACATGGGATCACACAATTTAGCAGTACGAATCACCAAACGCGAGAGCTACAGACTATATGACCGCAAATGGCCATACGACATGACCACAAAAGCTGTCCCGTTAGAGTCTGTACAGGACACACTCGGCTATGAAGATGAGGTATTAGCCATGATCGAGGGCGATGAGGCCAGAGAGAGCTTCCTGGCACGGCTCACGCCCTATCAGCGCGAGTTAGCGGAGAAGTTTGAGCAGGGCTATAGGCCAAGAGACATTGCCGAGCTAAAAGGCAAAGTGAACAGCGGCAGTATCCGCTGGCAAAAGCACAATATTAAGCAAAAAGCACAAGAGTACTGGGGAGGACAAGATGGGTAGGTCAGAGAGAGCTAAATCAGTGGTGAAGAAGCAATGCGAATGTGTTTGCCATAGAGAGCAAGAAAAACATTGTGAAGTTTGTGAAAGCGGGCTGGTATGGCTTAGTGACGACTGGGTAACTTTCTTTAAGACAGCGATAGACAAGGGCATTCACAGAATAGAAGGTATGCAAATCATTGAGGACAAGACTAATGAAAGGAAACAATAATGAGTAATATCAATTCAAATAATCTAACTAACTGCAACTCCTGCGACTACTGCAACTCCTGCGACTACTGCGACTACTGCTACTACTGCAACTCCTGCGACTACTGCTACTCCTGCTACTCCTGCAACTACTGCTACTACTGCTACTCCTGCGACTACTGTAACTACTGCTACTACTGCTACTCCTGCGACTACTGTAACTCCTCAAAAGGGCTTAGAATGTCTGAGCGAATGCTGTTTTGCCTCGGAGAGGAAGGGTTTCAGACAGAAGGTGCTGGGTACCAGAAGAACAACCAGATATTCAACACCCAGGTCACACCAGACGAATGGGATAAAGCCAAAGACACTATGCCAACTATTAAATTAGACCTTAAGGAGGGTTACGAAAAAGCATGGGGTAAATGGTGGAGCGAAGCCAGTAAAAAGGACAAGGACGCTATCTTAAATCTGCCCCACTTTAACAAGGAGATATTTAAGGGCATTACGGGGATAGACGTTGAAGCTAAGACTAACCCTGCCGAGATAGTAATTGATGGAGCAACCTATGTGTTGAAGACTAATGACTAACAAACAACCAGACATAACAGTTGAGAGTCTACTTGAGTGGATACAACGCTTAATCCAAGACCGCATTAAAGAACTGGAGCAGAACAAATGACTTTTGATGAGGAACTAAAAGAGATACTAGACAGACACCAAAATGCTTATTCGATTGCTTTTGGTGAAATAAATCCACATGTTAACTACCCAGACTCACCTTTTGATGGCACTACGGCTGTTATGGAGAGGTCGGCAGAAATATCAAAAGAAGCTACCCAGGCCATCAAAACCCTAATCAAGAAGCACCAGCCAAAGAGAAAGCAATTTGAGACAGTTGATTGGGGCGACGGGACTTTCACCGAAGAAGTTGAAGGCCACGATGATTGGTCTAACCATATGGGCAAAGGCTACAACCAAGCCCTAGCAGACTCAGACAAGGCTTATGGGTTAGATAAAGACTACTCCTGCGAAATCTGTGGGGCTGATCCCATGACGCCTAATTGTAATAATGCCAACTGCGACAGGTAAAGAAAAAGACCGCTAGTCGCGGCCTAATTCTTTGTCTGCAATCTTCTTGATCTCCGGGTATTTATCGCCGATGGCTTCAATTACAGCTTGGCGAACAGTTATCCTTTTCTTAGCCGCGATTAAGCGCATCTGAGCCAAGAACTCGGCATCATCTAATTCAATTACTAGTCTCGGTCTGAGTGCCATCTTGCTTATTGTAACATCGTTTTCCATTCTTACCATTCCTTACCACTTTAATTTCTTGGCGCAATTCGTCTGCGATCTCCGGGTATTTGTCGGCCAGTGCATTTATGACAATGAACTTGGCCGGTCCATACTGATTTAGTCTGACTCTCAAGTCTTTACTAATGTCGATCTGCATACGACTGCGCTTTGGTTCACGCTTGTCCCAGTCTACCTCTGGCAATTCGTCATAAGTTGTATCTTCGTTCATTGTCATTCTTGATCTCCAGTCTGCGCTTTTCCTTTTCGAGATCTCTTATTTCGCCACCAAGCTCGCACATTAGTCTGCCAGACCTTCTTATTACGGCCATTAGCTGCTTCTGCATTGCTCGCTTGCTCTCTATTCGTCTGTTCAAATCCTGCATTTGCCCCTGAAATGTGATCTGCCGTTGATTCGAGTTTGTTAATTGTGTCATTGATCCATTCCCTCTCTTTCTTCTCCATATTTCTGCTCCTGATTTGCAATTTCGTCTGCATACTCCTGTTCGTCTAACAATTCCTCAATGTCTGCGAACATTTCCTTAATATCACGCTGTAATAGTTCTGTAGTAGTTGGTTC
>ERZ724505.1495-NODE-1495-length-12711-cov-7.140329_pt1 | contig 12711 bp, 23 predicted proteins | sample MGYA00376038_ERZ724505 | MGnify/ENA primary metagenome ERZ724505 (study PRJEB28724, sample SAMN07190884) | wastewater metagenome | isolation source: effluent of sewage treatment plant in Hong Hong | place: Hong Kong | collected 2016-03-17 ... | reverse complement strand
GGTGAACCCGACAGACTTCGGGGCTCTTCGCTCACCATAAAAATATGGATCGTTTGTGCCCGTAAAAAGCTGGTCAAGCCAGCTTGGACGGGTCGTAGGGTGGGTAGATTATTTCCGCTTCACAGCGTTGACTCTTCCCGTCGAGGTAATACTCGTTCCACAGATCGCTCTGCTCTTCACCTTCCCCGTGTAAGCAGAAGACGACTCCAGGGAAGAGCTTACTGAAGTCCTCCATGTCGTTGGCGTAGGTGTACCACTTAGCCCCGCCCGTAGCCACCTCTTCCGCGATCGTGTCGAAAACCTCCAGATCTTCGATGGCCGCGATCATGCCGTCGGTAAAAAGCCCGCCGTCCTCGCGTACGAGGGTGAAGTAAGTGTGGTAGCCCATCACATATCCTCCTTCATTCGCCATCCGAGGAATACGGGGTGCCGAGGCGCCTCTTTAACTCCGACAGGAAAATACTTGTACTTGGCAATACGCCCGATAAGCGAACCTCTGTCTGCCCAGAGGGCAGCGCGATCAGCGTCAGTGAAGCCTGTCCCAATGCTGAACTCAACTCCATCTGGAGTCCGGGCGGTAATTGCGCCCAGGTCTCCACGCCCAGATTTTCCGGCTTTATGACTAGAACGCTTGGTACGTCCAAGCTCAGACACAGTTGCTTCATTTCCATTGTGCATCCTCTCTTCGAATCCGATGACGACCGCTTCGGCGTCGACGAAGCGTTTCAGCTTCAGTAGATAGCCTTCCTTGACCGTGCTGCGCCCCGTCTTGTAAGGGGCGTTCGGGTCGCGCAGAATCAGCCCTTCGTAGCCATGATTGAGGCACTGCTCTTCATAGGCCAGAAGCTCTTCGACTGTCTGGACTGGGAACTGAGTGTGCCGCACGACGTTGCTCCGGCGCAGCATGTCGAAAGTTAGTCGTTGGTAACGGTCAGTGTATTTGTCGCCCAAGTGCAGGAGATGATCGAACACGTGAAACACCACGTCGAACCCCACCTTGTCGTGCGCCATGACGTGACTGACGGTGTCTCGGTACACCGTGCTGCTGTTAGCATGACCGACGATCAGTTCCCCATCGGCGTGGTCGAGCATCTTGAATTGCTCTTGCACCCACTTGTTTGGGATCGGCTTGTTGGAGCGCGAGTACACAACTCCGTCACGGATGTAGGCACGGATGCCGTCGAGCTTGGGGGAGGCGAGGAGAGGGAAGCGGAGCTTGTCGAGTTCGGCGTCGGTCGCCAGCATGACCTTGAAGAGGGCGCTCATACCTCCACCTCAGTCGTGAGCTCCCACGTCCCGTTAGGGTACAGAAAAAGAGTTTTAGCAGTCACGTTGCCATCCACGTACAGGTCCAGCCGAACGGGGCCGTTAGGGAGATACCCTCCGTTGATTTTGAACTCGACCGGTTCTTCGATAGCGCATATTGCTCCGAGAGCAGCTTTCGGAGCGATGGTACATTGGACTTTCATTCCTCCTCCCTCTTCGTGCAGAACTGCAGGAAAGCTTCGACACTCCCTTCGAAGATCTGAGTATTCGGGTCTGTCACCCTCACGCGAATGCCCTCATCGGAAGCATAGACGTGATATTCGAAATCCTGCCAGTGATCGGCCCCCGGCTCCGGGGCATAAAGGTAGATGCCACCAGGGCCATTCTTGAAGTGCGCGACCATCTGTGCAGCGAGGCAGCCGGCGCCGTTGGCAACGTTCCGCACATCGACCCCAAGGCCGTTCACCATCTTGAGCGGTTTCAAGAACTCAGCGAGCTCCTTACCGTGCCCAGACGGATAGCCGTCGAACTGGCGGTACATGCAGACAAGAGGTTTGTCGTTGCTGTCGTAAACGAAAGTAAGGCTGCGCGTCCCCATTTCAATGATCCTTGTAAGAAACAATCGGTACGTTCTTGTCCCAGCAGACGCGGCATGTGTCGCACTTGCCGTTCTGCTGCGGAGCCAGACATTCGTGCCCGACTGGTGGTTTGTCCTTGTGGACGTTTGATCCGTTGACACCGGGGAATAATTTCACCGGGACATCGGGGAAAGTGGCGGAGACCCTAATCACCAAATTGTCAGGGACAGTGGCGCGTCGGAGTGCCTGACGGACGAAGGCACGTTCTCGAGTAGCAACCCAGTGGCGGCACCACGGGGTACGTTCTGCGACCTCGAAGATCTTCAGGAGCATTTCGGCAGACTGAAGATCGCCGGAATCAAACCAACGGAACCATCGCTCGTGTCGGAGCACCACAACCATAGCGTCGCACCATTCGGGGCTTTGAATTGCCTCCAGCCTGCGTTCTTGGGCTGGGATGACGTGGTGGGCGAAGCATTTGTAGAATCCTTTGTTGGCGTAGCACTCACTGCACACCGTTCCCGGAATCTGCATCAGCTTTGCCCCCGTCTTGCAGGCTGAGGTCGGCAGCCCGTAGCTCATCCCGGGCATCTTCGAGGTCTCGGAGCAGCCGCCGACCAGCTTGAGTGCGATTGTTCGCTTCATTCAGTCTTTCTCGTTGGAGAGGGGTGAGTTCAAATCCGAAATTTCGCTTGGCTTCGATCCAGCTGCTCGCCTCGGTTTCCTCCTGTACTTCGTGCTTTTTCAGGCGCTCGCGATCGATTACGACCCGGTTGGTGACGGGGTCCCACAGAAGAAAAAATTTACTTTTTAGCATAGCGCCCCTGCGTGTAAGTAAGTAGGCCGAGAGTCCATAGACGTGCGAGCACGTTCTCTGTATCGCTCAGCTTGCTCTTGGTGCGCCTGAGAGCTGAGTTGATTTCCTCTAGCGTGGAGGGCACTGTGCACTTCGTTAGAATGAGTTCTCTGGTATCGCTGCCGACACGCGAACAGGGGGTCCCAGGAGGCTGCTTGATAGGCTCGCTAGATTCACCGGGCACGGGATCAGGAGCAGCCGGTGCAGGCGTGGGCTTATGCCCGATATACCGACTGAGACTGATCATCCGCCCACGGGTGAACTCGCGGTTCTCTTTGATCTCTTCCACCGCGCGCACGAGGAGATCGTCGGTAGCGTATTTCGATAGGTACTCGATGAGCGCCGTCCGGTCAATTTCGTCAAGGATGTTCATTTCTTCTCCAGCACGACTAGCTCGACGCCACACTCTTCGAACAGCCGCATTGACCGGACGATGTGCTCTTGCCACCGGTCGTAAAAAGCAGCTTCCTGCGGCAGCGTGATGACCTTCCTTATGCCGGCTTGGACAATAGCTCGTGCGCAATCCATACAAGGAGGATGAGTGACAAGCAGGACGCAACCGTCCAGAGGAGTACCAACTCTCGCGGCATTTGTGACGGCGTTGAGTTCCGCGTGTGAAAACCAAAAATACTTCTCGGGTCGAGTGGTACTACGGGGGTCGTTCGTTTCGTCGGCGGGGCAGCCACGGGGTGCTCCGTTGTACCCCAATGACCGAATTTCCATCGCTGGACCAACGACAATCGCGCCAACCTGCGTCGACGAGTCCTTGCTGAACTTCGATATCGCACGAGCGACCTCCATGAATTTTGCGGCTTTATCAGGCGACATCGGGGACCTCAACGCCGAGGACGTCCGCATCCTCAAACAGCTCTTCGTCGGTATGTTCAACGTATCCGGGCCAGCCGAAGTACATGACATCAGCCATCCAATTTTCTTCGTCGCTATTGTTGCGGATGTTCTGAATTCGGGCGTCGATCATGGTGTCGATCAGTTTCTCACGCTGCTCGGGTGACATTCACCGCCTCCATCGTTCCTTTTTCGAGGTCGATCTTGTAGTTCACCGGGTCATTGCTTTCGACGGCGCGCCACGCCCTGGCCAGGAGCCAGCGGGCGTGTATATCCCGCGCGCTGTACTCGGCCTCTTCCTTGGTCGCAAAACAAAGGCCATTGCTGTACCACTTGTCGTCATTGACTGTTTGAATCTCAGGTTTCCAGCTCATAGAGTTACCTCGTCGTAATTAATTAAGCGGTGCGGACTGATTCGCCAGCGCATACCTTCTTCGTCCTTTACGACCAACGAGGAAGGAGAGCGCCGCCTCATGACGGTGTATTGCTTCTCGCCGCTATTCCATTTCGAGCCGATTACAACCCGTTTGAGTTTCTCGCCACGCTCTCGTACCGCTGCGCGCCAGTTAACGGAATACTCACTGACGCACGGCGAAAGCAGATCAAGCCAAGCGACGGGGAAATCAAGTCGGTTCGGCCCCATCGTTTCGTCGATGTCCTTGTACCCCCAGTTACAGGGGTCATCGGTAACACGGGGATTGCCGCGCAGTAGATACAGGCAAGCGAAAACAACGCCTTCCGCCGTTTCTTGAACTGCCCACATGTCGTTGCCACGGAAGCAACGTTTAAGTGTCTTGACCCCGTTCCCGCTGGTCAAATGCTCGACGAGCTGCCGGCGAGTGTTCCACCCAAAAAGCCAACCCATTTCGCCCTCCTTAAAATGCCCGAGGGTGAGACCTCGGGGCTAACGACATCTCGAGCGTTTCGCACGGCGGTTGCGTCCGAGGAAAGGTGCGGACCCGGAGACCGCTGCCGCTGTTTTTCGGGAGCGCTCCACCGGCGGCTGGGAGTGTCCGGGCTTGCGCCCGGAACAGAACTAAACTACGCCGCCAGGAGCGACAGCTCGGTGATGGCTCGACCTTTCAAGTTCGAGCCTTCACCGAACCACGCGCTATCCAGGCGATTACCCTGGTTGCGGGCCCGTTTCTTGTGATCCACGTACTCGGTCAGGCTGTTCAGCAGCCCCCACGCCGTAGTGCCTGCGAGGTCCGCGCCACGGTACGTCTGCCCGGCGAACATGTCAATCACGTTGACGGCGTGGATGCGGTCGCTGCACGCCATGCGCTTCTCCGGATCTTCGGGGATCTGAAACACCTTGTCCATGACTTCTACTGCCTTGTTGCTGTCCAACTTGATCTTGGCGAACGTGTCGAGCATCGTCGTGAAGGCCTGCCAGTTTTCCTTGCCGATTCCCAGCTGATCTTTGATCTCCTCGGGTCGGAATTCCTTGACGTGCGGGATTGTAATCCGGCCAGTGCTGTCACGCAGCGCTGCCTGGAGCGTGTTGTTACAGACGACACGGACAGAGGTGAACTGTGCCAGGGTGGAGAGCGTCAGGTCGTAGGACGTACTGAGCAACAGGTAGCTATCCACCCGGTCGACCCCCATGACCTTGTGCACGTCTCCAGTCTCCGCGAGGCACCAGATACGCCCGCCATCCTTAAGGCTGCCGGCGGTGTGCATCTTCATGCCGTGCATGGCCAGGAGATCGCGGAAGAATTCGAAGATCTCCTTGGGCTGTACCGGCTTGTAACGACCGGCGACGACGGCAAACGGGCGGTGATCCGTCGTGCGGTTCAGCACAAACTTGTCCTTGAACGGGTGCCACTTGTCGTCCGCCCAGTATTGGACGGGCGTTTTTTGCACACTCCAGTCCAGACCGGCTTCCTTCTGGAATTCTTCGAGTGAGATGTTCTCGTCCACGGCGTTGCCCAGGCCGTGCCAGGGCACAGCACCAACGTACGCCATTGTTTCAACTGCAGCAACCATGGTTACTCTCCTTAAAAAGAAAACAGCAGAACCCGCTCACCCTGCCGTTACGTTGCGCCTCGTCGGAACGATATGGCATCGGTGATGCCGGCTAGTTACATAGGGGTACGTCGAGCGTGGCTCTGCTGGGGATTACCCGCCGGGTTTCTTTTTCTTGGCTTCTCGTACAACCTGTACGACGCCTACGATCAGAAACCCTATCATCGTGGTGGTCGACAATAGGCGGTACGTCAAGCCGGCGATTTTCGTCGCCGTAGTGAGTTGAGGGATCAAGCTGCCTCGTGTGTAGTTGATCCTGCGATCCAGCGCGCGAGAGCTTTCCGATCCATCAGCCGTTCTACGAACTGCTGCGGGGTCATCTGCTTTTCCCACTCCAGGTGCCGCAGGATCACACCGCCGGACGGACAACCGATGATGGCGCAAACATTCCGTCCTTCCGCATAGCGTCCGCGAAGCCACTCCAGCTGCAGAGCGCTGAAGCCGAGCCGTTTGGAGTCTATGATTCCCCGTTGCGGTATTCGGGGTAGGAACTTGAACTCGCACCAAAGATCGGCGCGGCGTCCTGAATACCACCAGTCCGCCGTGCCGCCCCGGTACGGGTTGTTCATCTTTTCCCGGTGGAGCACCTTGAGCGGTGGTAACTTACCGTTGACGCTGTTTGCGAACTGGGTCTCGGGCTTGACGGACATAACGATCATCCTGACCGGTGCCGCTGGCTTGATAATCCATCAGGAAAGCAAGACAGCAGCGTGCGTGAGCGAGATGCGACAGACCCGTCTCGGGATCGAGATCTTCCCCTTCGTTGAAGGCGAGGATGTGACGCAGTGCGGCGTTGAGCAGCCGGCTGTACTTCATGCCTTTCCGCCAGTTGTGCGCGTCGTACTTCTGCGCACCGAACTGCATGACCAGGGCTTCCTGCTCGAGAGCAGCCCTCGAAATCAGTCCGATCGGCGGTTTGTTGGTGTCGGCCTTCTTGGCTTCTTCCATGGTTTACCTCGATGTTCCGGCGGTGCGAGCACCGCCGGTGGTCGGCTTACGCAGAGGACTTCTCGGTCAGAGCAGCCAGCTGGGCTTCCAGGCCGGCCAGTTCCTTCTCGGTAGCGGCCTTGGCCTTGTCGTGTTCCTTGACGGCGGCGGCATAGATTTTGCCGGCGTCCTTGAAGGTGGTGCCGACGAGCTTCAGGTTTTCCTTGGCGGACTTGATCTTGGTCTTGAGGTCAGCAACGACCGCTTTCTTTTCATCCTTCGAGAGGATGACGCTCTTGGGACGAGCCATACAGTTTCTCCTTGAGAGAGTTGATGAAGTGCTGCTGGTTGTATTCAGCAGCCCTCGTGATAAGGCGGTCGATGACGGTCTTCCGCCGCTGAGTTTCCACTTCGAGCTTCAAGCAGAAGTAGACCTCTTCCTCCGTCAGCTCCTCAACTACTCCGAGAAGCTGACGGTAGGATTCGAGCGCTCGTGTGGTTCGCCAGGAACCGGCGAACATCACCGACGAGCAGGTTTCGCCGGAGTCTTCTTCTGGGGCTTCAGGGAGGCAATCTTCTCCTCGAACCCCGAGACATCCGGTTCAGTGGACAGCAGGGTTGCGGCTTCTTCACGACGGCTCAACGCCATCATGACCCGCTCCGGCGAAGCTTCCGTCGGGAAACCACAGCGCACCGAGGCGTAATCGACCGAGTCGTCCATGAAGAACTCCGTGACGAACGCGTACGGTGCCTTGCCGGTCTCGCGGGCCAGATCCCGCACGTACTTCTCGAACGGCTTGATGCCGGTCGCCGAGATTTCGAGCGTCATCAGCGGCGACCCTTCCTCGGCATCGGGACCGAGTAGAGCCAGGACGTAGGAGTCCTTGCAGGCTTTGCCCTTACCGTTCTCAGCGCTGCCGAAAGCATTCTTCGGGCACGTCGCACAGGTCTCGCACTGCCGCTCCGGGCTGTTCTCAGAGGGTTCCAGCGCGGAGTGAGCGACAAAGTCCAGGGCAAAGCAGTGAGGCGGGACGATGTTGTCCTTGTCGTAGGGGTTGGGGTACCACGTCTTCTTCGCGATGAAGTCGACAATGATCCCGCCCACGCGGTCAAACTTGTCGCCATTCGGGGCCCGGAACTTCCGGTCTTGAGTGACGGCGATGCGACTACCGGTGGGCGCGGCGATGCGGGATTGGAAGTTGGCGACGTCATTGGCCATGGCCGCTTGCACATCGGCGGGGAGGTCGACTTTGGCTTTTTGAACGACGGCGGTTTTCGGCTTAGCAGCCATGTGATACTCCTTGAAGAATACTACTTGGAGGGAACGGAAGTCACACTCAACTTCCGCTTGAGAAAAGTGGAGATGCCGGGGACGTTGAAGACATCGACTTCTTGTCCGTTGACGAGCGCCTTGGTCTTGATCAGGCCCTTGGTCTTTAGCGCCTTGATCTCGCGCCATGCCGGGGCACTGATCCGGTGCTGAATCATGTGGAGGTTCTTGGTCTTCGCCGCCCACGCGAGGAATTCTTCCCAGTCCTCGGTCTTCGGCTCTTCAGAAACCGAGATCGAGACGCGCTTCGTCTTCGACTCTCCGACACGGGTTTGCTGCGCGTCGAGAGCGGCGAAAACCGCTTCTTCAGCGGCGGCATAGTCGGCCTTGACGAGCTTCTCTTTGGCAGCCACCGCTTTCACGGCTTCGTCGGCCTTGGCGAGGTCGTCGATCAGCTGCCCAAGGGTTTTGGGTTTCGTAGCCACAAGTGTTCTCCTCTTAAAAACAAAGTATAACAGAATTTAAAACAGTGTGTCAGGAATATCGAAACACTAAACCGAATAATTCCTGGCCCACTTCTTTTCCGCAGCTGCCCAGATCGGCAGATCGGGCGCCCAAGCGGGCGGTGTGCGCATGATCTTGAGGTTCGCATCCAGCAGCTTCTGAGCCATGCGCTCGGGAACGACACTGACAATCTCGTCGTGTGTCATGGTGACGATTTTGGCAATTTCGTTACTTTTGCACTTTGTCTTCTGGTACAGCGCGCGAACCTCGAGAATCTCTTGGCGAATCACTACGCCGGCCAGCGCCTGCACGATGTTCTCCGTGAGCAGCCCGCCGTAGATGTGCTTCTGAGCCCCGTTCGATATGTACTTGAACCCGGCGGGACGCTGCTTCTCGGAGTCCCACAACATGCGCAGGCCTGGGTAATGGAGGCCCATTCCGTTGGGGAGCCAGATGCTTGTGGCGTCGTACTCGAGGATACCGTCTGGCCCGAAACGACCGGAACCTCCAGCGCACATGTGTTGGAGCACCCTTTCACACTCGCCCCAGAAGGCGACGATCTCCGCGTTGATCCGTCGGTACAGCTTGACGATCTTCGTGCACTCCATGAGGGACAACTGCTTCGGTGGCCCCATGACGCCGAGCGCCAGGGTCGTCTGCAGCTTCTTCGGACCCATGCCGTAGCCCAGTCCTAGAACGCAGACCTTGCCAATAAATCGCATGGCATCATCGATTTCTTCGATCGACTTGTCGTAGATCGACGACGCCATCCACTTGTACACGTCTTCCTTGTTGCGGAAGCGGTCGAGTAGCTCGCTGTGCTCGGATATCCAGGCTACGACACGGGCTTCAATCTGTGCTGAGTCGGGAGCGAAAATGACATGCCCCGGCGGAGCCATGATGGAATTCCGCAACTCTCCAGCAAGCGGGAAATCCGGGGTGCTTGTGGGGAAGTTCTGAAAGTTGCAATTCGCTACGATCTTACCGTTTGCCCAAAATTGGTTTCGAGGGCCGCAATCACGGACGTCGAACACGTGGGCGGCCCCTAGTCGTTTTGATCCGGGTGAGAATTTCAACATTACTCATTCCTTGATTAATCCAGGTACGAATTGTTTCATAACTTAAATCCGGACGAAGCCTGCATAATTCTCGTGCTCGTTCCCCGTATTTCCACGCTTTGTACCGGCGTTTATTCTGTCCTTGTTCATACCGTGTTGCCCAACGGAGGTTGCCAGGTTCATACCCTTTGTCGTTGTCGTGACGGTCGACGCTATGTGCTTTAGACGGGCGTAAACCGAGGTTGATAAAAACCCACTCGGCCATATCACTACCTGTACCAAATGCGAAATTTATTCCACGTCCGCCATAGTTCGGGTACTGTGCATTACGTGGATTCGAGCAACGATCCTTGGCAACCTGACAAATTTTACGAAGGTGTGTCCAATCCTGCAGGGAGACACCCAAGCGTAAGTGTGTACCCGGCTTCCTCGGCGTGGTCCAGTCGGACTTGTCCGAACTCAGTAACAACTTCGTGGTCGGGGGTAGCGATAATTCCGTCATAAACTATGACCTCTTGTATTCCTCGATCGATTAGTCCGGAGTGAGTAACAAACTCTTCTCCGTCCCAAACTCTATCGGAGCCCGTGAGGGTCGACAACGGAATATACAGAACTTGCCCATTTCGCTCGATGATTATTTGAGTATCTCCGGCGAGGCATTTATTCCCGCCAGACCACCGGCCGGTCTTGGCACCGTAGTAATTCAGGAGTACAGGCAGACACCCGCACAGCTCCTGCGCTTGAAGAAGGCGCCACGCGCGGGTCTCCATCATAGTGGATTTGGCCGCGAGACGTCCCTGCACGAGGCGCACGACACGCGTGTCCTCGTGCTCGAGTAGCTCCATGAACTCAAGGTCTGTCTCAGAGAGGGCGTACGTCACTTCGCCGTTGTACTTCGACACCTTCTTCGGGGCTTGTACTCCGAGCGCTTCGAGGGCAGTGACGAACTTGTCGGTCGATTTCAGGGTCTTCTCGTCTGACCCGGAAATAGCGATGAACTTGAGTCGCTCGTTCATCTCGTACTTGAGTGATGCTTCCGCCCGGGGGACATCGAGTACCAGCACCGGATCGCAGAACCACGACAGAGTCTCATCGATCAGAATGATCTCTTGCTCGGGATACACACCGATCTGCTTCTTGAAGATCTCGAAGCACTTCTCGTTGTCGTTGTTGCAGTACGCCATGAGGCGGTCGAGCTCGGCCTTCGTCAGTTGCCGCTTACCCTTGGTATCCTCCAGGCCTTCGATCTTGCCGCCGATGCCGTAGAACTCGCAGATATTCTGCAGGCTGGCCTTGCTCATGTCGGAGTGCAGACCGCGTGTCATCTGTACAGTGCAGTATCGACGCCGGGGTTTAATCCCGAGATGCCACTTCGCGATCGCGCCATCGAAGAAATTATTGTGGGCCAGAAGATCGTGACACGTCCAGTCGATGCCCTGAAGAATGCGTATCGCCTCGTCGCGGGGATAACACTTGGATTTCTTCGTGCCGATCTTGATCGCGCAGCAGTGAATGAGGAATTGCGGGTCGCGAATGTACGACGATGTGTTGTACGCTTTTGCACGCAAGCTGTACTTGCTGTCGTAATACGTTTCGAAGTCGATCGTGACGATCTCGTTCAGGTTTACTTTCATGAGCTCTCCGGTTCTATGTTCTTTACTCCTGCGGCTGTCGTGGGTAGCCGTCGAACACATTCGACAGGACGCCAATAACCCGTGTCCGCTTATCTGTGACGCCCGTCGTGGCGCCTGTTAATTCAGCCGTTAGAGCGCCACCAATCCGGCAAGTGGCAGTTTATTGGCGCTCCCGCAAACATCGGCTTAATCTCATGCTCTCTGTATCCAGCCAGCCCGCACCCGATCTTTGTCACCTCGAATTCAAGTTCCGGGTGCGCTCTCGCGTAGTCCAAGAACTCGGCGACGTATTTCGCAATCCGCGCCAGTGGCAGAGTTCTGATGCGTTCGTCCTTGGTCGGGATCGCGTAGGCGTTGCCCGTCCTGCCGACGCCAACACCGTATTCGGCTCCGTGCGAATTTCTTGCGCAAAGCGCCGCGCCTTTTCCGTGCCGGCCTGCGAGGTTGCTACCAAAAACAAAAATCATTCGGTCTCTCCGTGTCCGCGCTCTAACAAGTCGTTGCAGGCGCGACCGCCTTCGGCGGCGGCCTGAACTCCGGCGTTGGGCGTCTTCGAGCCGTGCATCAGCCGATCAAATGCTTTGTCGAGATTCGACTTTCCCCATTCGTTTTGTAGGCACTGCACGGCATATGAAAAATAGTTGTGCTGCGCCTTGTGCTCGTCGTGCAGCAGCATGAGGAACGCGACTATTCGTGCGCGCTCGATCTTTACTGCCGTTTCCAGCCTCGCCCTGTGACTTTCTTCAAGCGCCGAAATCTCGCACCCTTCGGCGTGTTCGGTGCCGCCGCACAGTGGGCAATGTTGCGGCTCCGGGTCTGGTGGTGTTCCCCATGCTTCGTAGCTCATTCTTCCCTTTCCGGGCGTCAGCCGCCCAACAACACATTCAACAGGACGCCAAGAACCCACGTCCGCTTCCTCTGGCGCCCGTCGTGGCGCCTGTTAATTCAGCCGTTATGTTTCACGAGCCGCCTTGATCCGCGATCGCACCCAGGCAGCGCCGCCGAGGCGTTTGCACTTCTCCCACTCATCGTCGGTCATCCGTATCGGGCGGGCCTTCATCAGTTCGCCCGTCTTCGCCAAGGGCTTTCGCCCCTGACCGCGCCCCGCGCCTCCGCGCTTAGTGGAAATATCCGCCATGCTTCATGCCTTCGCCGAGGGGTTTGTGGCAGCAAGAGCAGACCGCGACACCTGTTTCGTGCTGGATCTCTAGCGCCTTAGCGCAGCTCATGTAAATCTCAGCGCGCTTCTTGTGCGAGGTCGTATCGCCGTACCTAGCGTCTATCTCGGCCATCCGAATCTCTTGCGCAGCAAGGTCCAGCCAGACCTTTGCCGCATCCAAAAGGGCGCTCACGCCGCACCCCGGAGCACCACAACACCGCTCGACTTCACGGTGCGGGTAACGAGATCGACGGCGCACACGTCGCCGCTAATCAGGCCAAAGAAATGGTCGCCGCCATGGCAACCGAGGTAACGGGCGTCCGTTGCCCGCTCGATCAGGCCGAGAGACTTGAGGAAGGTGAATGCTTGAAGTTTGGCGCTCATGGTTGAACTCCTTTGTTCGTTGATCGTGAGTTCATTGTATATACACAATCAAACATTGTCAAGTTGTTTTTGTATCTACACAAAGAAACATAACACGTCGCTCAACGCGGACGCAGGCGATAAACCCGCCTGCGCCGGTTAGCTAGGCGTTAGACGGCGCATCCTCGACCGTCAGCAGATAGATGCCGTACTTGTCCGGCC
>ERZ724505.1493-NODE-1493-length-12713-cov-4.993443_pt1 | contig 12713 bp, 22 predicted proteins | sample MGYA00376038_ERZ724505 | MGnify/ENA primary metagenome ERZ724505 (study PRJEB28724, sample SAMN07190884) | wastewater metagenome | isolation source: effluent of sewage treatment plant in Hong Hong | place: Hong Kong | collected 2016-03-17 ... | reverse complement strand
GTCGCTTTTGAAATTTTCAAAGCCGTTTGGAGTGTCCACTGGCATTGCTTGTAACGGTACTCGGCTAAACTGCGTTGCCGTGTAAAATGCAGTAAACTTTCAAAATATGATTAACATGGAAAATAGTAATGACGTTCAAAAAACCACTAATGCAGGAAATGAAGTTTTAGCCGATGTTATGCTCTCGTTGCCTTCACAGGAGGAAATTGATGAACAGATTGATAAATACGCATTTAGAGTTCCTTATGACGGTAGTAATAACTTTTATGATGAAGTTGCTTTGAAACACTATAAAGCTGGAATTGAATGGTTGCTTAGTAGGATTCAGGGCAATGGAGCATAACTTGTCGATTGGCGCATATTTATGTAACATAACTTATTGAAAATGATATTAAAATATTACAATAGTACTTTAAAAATAGGATTTAATAACTGGAGAGAAGTATATGATTGTGAAACGCAACAATGGTTAAAATCATCAGTACATAAAGGAAGATTGGTTTATGGAAATAATAGAATACCATACACAAAAATAAAAGCAGGAATTGATAAAAGAAATTTTGAAGTTAAACAATATTGTCCATTTTAGAATAAATAACCATGCCAACACCAGAAGAAATATATAATCTTTCTCAGGAAAGGAATAACATTGATACTACCATAACAAAGCATATGGTATATCCTGTTGCATCATCTGAATGCGTTAAGCCGGTAAAAGAAACATGGGATTCTATATGGCTAAGTTATATGGAGAGTGAGGAATACGCTGCATGCAGTCAGGAAGAACTTTTTAGTACATATTCAAAATGGCTGGAAGCTAATTATAAGGCTCCGGTGAGAAAATAATTTTAAAATTATACCAATGAACTTAAACGAAAAATTAGACGAAATAGTATCTAAAATAGATTCTTTTCAAAAACAATTAAATGATTTTGTTAAAGAAATAGAATCAGAATATGAAGGTGTTGATATCTACACAATAGATAGATGTAAAGATGATAATATTAATATTATCGGGAAATTTATGATAGGTACATCTATTAATGTAGGTAAGATTAATGAAAATTTAGATAAACAATAAAAACATGAAAAGAATTGCTTTTGAAATACTTATTATAATAATAGGTGTTGTTTTATTTTTCTTTTTAGAACTTGTGTTGCGCACTCCACCTAATATAATGCATAATTTTATTGGGATGCTAATATTTGCTTATATACATATGTGCCATCAGTTTTATGATAAATTTTTAAAAAGCAAACAAATATTCTTTAAAAGAAGACATGATTATTCTGAAAATAATATTGAGTTTAATACAGATAGAACTGAACTGAAATATTACAATTTGGCTGATAATGAAAAATATGAGATTCTAATACAGAAATTAAATGTGTTTATACAAATGAAAGCTCCTGAATTAGAAGTTATATCATCTCTAAATAGCCTAAACAAATCACTATCAATAGATGATGTAATTGAGGATTTAGACAATGTAAATAAATCAATTGTCCGGGAAATGGAAGCCGATTTAATTCAGTTTAAACAAATTGCCTATGAAAAAGAGATTAAAAAATTCACATCTGAAATTATTCAATATGCTCTAATAAATAAAGTAGTAAAAAAGGGTGTATTGGTATGGGATGATTTTGAAAATAAAACAGTAAAATTTGTTGAACAAAAATAAATTATAAATTATGATATCAGAACCATTTGGAGAAAAAGAAACACTAAAGTCTTTTGAAATTACTGAAAAAATAATGCCATTTTTAAATGGACTTAGTTCATTAGAAATAGAACATGTTCTTTGGCAAATTTATAAAACAAAGGAAGAAGCTATAAATTATGACCCATTAATAAGTTTCAATGATAGATTTAATAAACGGTATCATTGGCAAAAAGAGTATATGGAAAGAGTTAAAAAAAATAAAGAGCAAAAAGATGCAGAAACGGATAAGTAAAGAAGACAACGATAATAACCTTGCGCTTAAAAAAGAACTTGAGGAAAGAGGCTGTTTTGTAAAAGTTATGCCATCGGTTACAGGTGAAGCTGAGTTTTTAATTGTAACTGCTTTGATTAATAAAGAAGTAAATCAAGATAAAAATGAAGAAAAAGGGGACAATTAAACTAAATTAAAAAAATCCCATGTGTAATGCATGGGATTTTTATTTAATAAAAAACGCACCCCGTAAGTGCGTAGAACAAATAAGGTTTTGTCTGACCAACTTATTACTATTTGAGCAATAAAAGCAAATTGTCCACCCTAAGCGCGCTGTTCAAACGGGAAGCGGGGTGGACATGTTGGTGCAAATATACAAAAAAATTATTCTACTCCTGATGTATCATACATCGGATTTTTCGTCATTTCTTTTTCATGCTCTTGTTCCATCATCTTCATATCCTGTTCATGGTCTTGTTGTAGGATATTTTTGCTCATGTCATGGTCATTGGATGCTTCAGCTGCTTGTATTTTAGCATCTGCATTTATGCCGGCGACAGCCATTCCCATATCCTTTTTTAATTTGTATTCCAGTTGCAATCTCTCCATCTCATGTTGATGTTTCTTATCCTCCAGTGCTGCTTGTAACTGCATTAATTCGGATTGATTAGCATGTGACTGGTCTGCGGATGATGCTTGTACTTGTTGGTTCATCATCTGGTCCTGCATTGCTTTTTTCTTATTCTCCTGCGCGCGCATGTCGGAATAATGCTGCATCATAAGTACAGCCATTTTAGGATTCTCCTGGAAGTTTTCTTTTAAGAATACATATTCCGTAGGACTTATCCCTTCATTGCCATTTGTTTCGCGATAGCGCGTTGATAGAGATAATAGGTCTTGTAAAAGCTGATTTACTTCTTCGGATGTCATTTGTTGTTTTACAGAGAATCCCATATCTCTTACATAAAGGTCAGATGATATTTCCAATACCTGAGATTTTGTACGGGATATAATATCCTCATATGGATTTCTCATGCCGGTATTTGGATTCAATATATCCAGTACCATATTCAATACCTTCTCTCCTACCAGTTCATTCATCATGCGTTTGGATTCTGCGATATCATCCAATACACGGTCGGCACCCATTAGTATACGTTCCGTAACGGCTTTGCCAGGTTGTTGCGCTTGCTGCCCGCCTACATCCACCTGCGGCACTCCGGATAATTCATGCATGAAGTCTTTGGCTGTACGGATAATCATGATATAATCGGATAATGCCTTTGTTGCACCGCCAGGTATAGATTGAATTGCCCTTCCTGAGTTCATATCATCTAATCCGCCTTTGCGTGCTATAAACCATTTATTTGTCTGCATGCCATATGCAATAGCTTCCTGTAAGTCCTGCGTTTTTACATAGTCCGTACCGGCGGCAACCGCTTCAATGTTTATTTCCAATCCGTCAGGCAGTGCATTTGCCAGCTCATTCTGTACTTTTATGTACGCCAGCGTCGCTAAATTTTCGAATTTCTTTATAGAATCTATGATAGAAGCACTGTTTTTAACCAAATTTGGTGATACGCGTACTACTGTAACCGGGCATAACGCACGATTCTTTTTTGACTTGTACTTTTTGCGTATCATATTCGGCATCGGTCCATACTTCAGCACTTTTTGTGCATTCGGAATGTACCAAGCTGTGTACCATTTATGTACTTTGGTGGTATATGCTTTCCTTTTACTGTTTTCTCCCGGCTTCCAGTCGCTTGCGCGCATCTTCACACGCTTAGATCCATCATCACCATCTTTTTCTTCTTTGGTGTAGGTATCGATAGTCTGCCAATAGCATATAGCAACGTCTGCGAATATCTGCGACAGCAGGTATCGGTCCTTCATACTCGTTTGGTATGGTGTAACGTTGTTTCTGTTTATTTTCATTGCTATATCCGTCCATTCTTCATCACTCAATTCATCCGGGCATAGCATTCGTAGTTCTTCAATAGAGTAATTTTTTACAATACAGAATGCTTTTGCATCCGTAAAATCACGTTTTTTACCTCCATTTATAATCCCGAAGTCTGCCATATCAATATGTTCCATACGCACGAATCCGTTTTCATCGTAGTACAGGTATTGGCCGGCCATATCGCAGCACACAAAGTCATGGTCGCATGCTTTTTCTACATAGTATTCGTATTTATTATCGTTGGCGACAGCCTTCAGGTAGTACTCCATGGCAATCTCATCCGATAACTTCATCCCAATTTTCTTGTACATCTCCAACTCCTGCTGAGAGTTTGGTAGATACTCACCGTCGGCAATATCGGTTCCTAATATCTCTTTTACCACCGGCGCCAACATCATTTTTGCCTGTATCTCTGCCAGTTTCTCATTTTTTTCACTTTGACTCATTGAGTCTATGGCTTCTACTTCCGGATCAAATCGTATATTTCGGAGTTTATTAAGGATAGACCGGACGATATTACGGCATAAACCGATAGGCGTATAGTCAATATCGGAATACGATACATAGTTACCCTGATTGTCTTTTTTAAGACCAGTGGCTTCCATATACTGCCTGTTATCCTGATTGCCATCGGCGAATAACCGGTTTTCTTTAAAGTCCGCGCGCTTGTCGCGACCTATGGTATCCATTCCTGAATAGAATTGATTCCAAATATATTTGGCTGCTTTCAGATTATAAGCCTCCTGTTTCTTTTCGAGTGGGCTTAAATCATCTGATGGGAATCCGGCTAATGCTTCTTTACTCATAGTTTATTATCGTTGAGAGGTTGTTAATACTTTTTTGCCAAATGAATTAATTGTTGTCCTCTTGTAAATCTGTATCTTTTTATTTTCGTCTGGTTTTTCTATGTTGCTGAATCTTTTGGTATTCATATAACTCGCATACTCCGTCATGGTATATGCAACACCTAAGTCATGGCTACCACGGTTCTCCTGCTCCAAATCCACCAGCTGTAATAAACAGTCTTCGTGTGTTTCTGCAAGGCCATATAAGGTTATGTAGGTATCGGTACTATTGAACTGTGCGGATATATATTCCTGAGATGCCGGCAACCCGATTTTATCTTTGTTTGCATCGGATATGAGTTTACCATCCTTATCCAATAGGTAATGTCCCAGTCCTTTATCAATCAGGAAATTTCGAAGGGATGTAGATGTTTTCTCCATAAGCATAGGACATCCGTTGAATACCATAGTTTTTGCCACATCTTCAAAAAACTCCTGTGCGTACTCCGGACGGAAACTGTAAGACATTGTAGTACGGTTTGTTTCGAAATCTATACCGTTATCTTTTGGTAGATTATCTTCTCCGAAACGGTGTCCATCTACCATCATATCCAATTCACGTTTCACGCGGAACGCACCGTTCGATAATCGTGAATTTTCATGGGTATCGTGTACGTTATAATCAATAGGGTCAGTTGCCATAACCATCTTACCCAAGTTACCAGGGTATCTGTTACCGCCTCGCATCTGGAATTTATTCATCATACCATCCTGCGGTATCCAGGAACACCACCATCTTGCTTCGTAATCATCCTCCGGTGCATCCGGCATAGGCACCCATTTTGCCTGTTCGTATGGTGTTATCCATACCAGTTTACCTTTTACCGGCTTTTTGGTATCATCCGGCAGTCTGTTTTTACAGTTTATGAGTGCGCGGTTAATAATCTCAGCATTGAACTTACATTTAGTTGTAGATGGCATTAATGCATGCTCTATCGTTTCAGGGTGACGGCGACGGAACTCGGCGGCAGCTTTCGCACCTGCATTCTTTCTTATACCGGCTTCTTCTTCTCTGAAATCAATGATACATTTCTCGGTATCTGTGAATCCCCATTTATCTACATATCCCTCATATCCAAAGTAGAACGGTATAAAAAGTCGTCGTATACGCTCCGCGCTGCACCATTTAGTTGTTGCAGTATCAGGACCGGTGGTTCTCCATAATGTCGTTAATGTGCTTAACTGTTGATCGGATATTTCCTCTACAGATGAGAACGCGAATATGGCGCCGGCTTTTTTGCTACCACCCTCCAGGCATGTCAGCTGGTGGATACGGATAGTTTTTAGTGGATTTACATTTGCCCATTTACCAATCTCATCGCATAATACTACTCTGTTCAATGTACCGTCAAATGTTCTATCGCCGGTCGGGCCGAACTTTATTGTACTGAATAATGCACTATCGTTATTTTCTTCTACCCCACCGTCGCTCAGATACTTCTTTTTACTCATTCTCTCCGAAGGCGGGAAAAAGTTTAATCCTCCCTTTGCCCATGGATTACCGTCGCGAACCGGGTTAAAGAACACCGGCATGTTATTCAGGGCATATACCATAGGTGAATAGTTGATATCCTTTGCTTCAGATTCATTCTTATTCATTAATCCTACGTTGCTATGCGAATACCGCGTTGCCATATCAAAGGCAAATGAATTACAGGTTGTCGTTACACGCGCACGGCGGCCTTTGAATATATCGGCACCCAATACACCTGGATTATTAGGACTAATGCAATCTTCCAGGAAGTGAAAAAGAAAATACTGTACATCCACAAATGATGGATATACGTTTGTATTCAACTTAAAGTGGTCCATAAAGAAAAGGTGTGAACCGGCTATAAAAAGTGGTTTCCCTTTTATATAAATCCACCTACCATTCAATCTCCTATCCCACTGCTCCGCAGCAATATCTACTCTCTGTTTATCAGATAGGGTATCCCATATGTTTTTTTTGAGGTCGGATGCAAATATCTTTTGTCCGTTTAGGTTATATGATGAACGGTTATAAAACTGTTCATGGTCGGGTTTATTATAGTTCTCTATTTTATTCTTGTTAGGAGGCTCCGGCAGCGGAATAGTATATTCTCCCACTTTAATGTAGGTCTGGAAATCGGTATATTTAGCAATGTACATTTGTTATCCTCCGTAGTTCTGTGCGTGTTTTTCTGCATATCCTTCCTTAATTGTAGTTTCTGAATTTTCTAACATAATTTTCTTCATTTCTTCGTAGTCACCGAATAATGAAGCATTCATTGTCTTTAATTTAGTCTGAAGGTTCATAGCCTTCTCCGCGCAATCCAGCGCATCTTTCTCGTCCTTCCAGTCCGCTTTCTCGTCTTTTTCCCGTAATTTTTCGTTGAGATTTGAATATCTTATCCTAAGTGAGTACCATAACTCAAATTCCTCATTATTCTGCATGAGGAAGTAATTGGATGCCATTTTATTCAATGCCTGCCGGTTGGCTTCGGATTTTAATACCGTGGTACCAAGCAATGACAAGTCGGCAGCCTTATTTTCCCGGTCTTCATGTTTATAAAACTGCTTTATAAGGTCTGTTTCTAATGAATACAGCAACACCACAAAGCGTATAGCTCGATCGGTATCCTTTATGGATGTAGATTCCAGCTTTACACCATTCAACAACTTCGTCAACTCAGGAAACTTTTTAGTTACGCTTACTTCTATCGGTAATCCCTTTATTTCCTTGTAATAGTTCTTTTTTTCTGACATAGAAAACAGTTTCTCCGGCTATTTGCCAGAAATAATTTATAAAATTGCAATATTTACCAATTAAAGTTAAAATTATTTACTCTTAATTTGTAAATTCTGCATATTTACACCCGTGTTCTCTTTCTTTATGCCTTTTGGGAGGTCTGGAATCTGTAGTTTCAGACCTTTTTTGTTTTTAAGCGAATAATTCTTTTAAGCTCATCAGGCGTTTATAGCCAACATTATATCTTCGGTTATGCGGTGCATCAAATAAATAAGTACATATGCCGGCATTATTTAGCTCTACAAAATTCTCAAATCTATCGTCGATAAATATGTCAATACCGCTATCTCTGGCTATATCAACCTTGCTTTCATTATGGCCTACTGTATGTATAGGAACATCCGGAAATCCATGTTTGTTAAGCCATTTCTTTGTTACTTCAGGAGATATAGTACGTGACGTTATATAGCATTTAGGCTCAAAGGCCAAATCTTCATGTGATACTTTCGGCTCTAAATTCAACCAGAAGTCTTCATCATCTTTAATTAAATCCCAATTTTTAATAATATGCGGGTCATTCCAGTATATAGAACGTTCCTGCATATCCGGAAATCTTTTTATACATCCACCAACAAAGTCACATAACACCTCATCAATGTCCAAACCAATACTTGCCTGAGATAAATATGAATGTTGTCTATCGTCACCTTGCGGATATATGTTGTAATATTCCGTAATGAACGCTGCATTACACATTACGTGTGCCATATGTAGCAGGCCGGTCTCAGGGTCAAAATCTTCACCGCTTTCAAATGCAAGGATATGGCGTTTCATGGATGCAAGCACTTTACTCCATGCCATACCTTTTTCCCAGTTACGAGGTGCATATTTTTCTGCACCTTTAGTAAGAACTCTTGCATATTGCTCCTGGGCAAATGCCGGTACTAAGTCATGCCTTGTTTTACCGTCGTTAAAACGTAATCCTTCTTCTTTCACCATAAACTTTTATTTTGTTTCTTCTACCAATCTCATAAGTATATCCTCCAGATACAGATACATTCCATTCTTTTTACCACGGTATATGATGGATGCATTGTTGAATATATTCACCGGAGCCTTACCTATGATTTTTTTTGCTTTTGAGTGCTTTATAACAGATCCAATAGACCCCTCTCTCACCATTTTCTTCTTTATATCGTCGTATACACGTTGAAAGTCCTTCATTACCTTTTCGTTGGTAGGATATTCGGCATCCGGAAGGAATATCTTATAATCCACCTGGCATACTTCTCCAATAGACATAGCCAGCCACATTGGAAGTCTTTCTCTGTTTAATAAGGTGTTATGAAGGGTATTTCGTATCAGTAAAACATCGCACCCCTGCTGCGCCTGCACCTTTAAAGCAAGGGTATTTAAGGATTTGACATCATAGTACGATAGGAATATTATAAACTTACTGTTGTATACGCTTATAGGTATCTTATCCTGTTTCAATTTGCCCATGTTTCGAAAAAATCTATGCAAATATAAAAATAAATTTGTAAAACTTGCAAATTAAGGTAAATTATTTTAACTTTGTCTTTGTAATTCGAACAAAAATATGTTTAAGCCACACTACGGTATATGTGAAAAATGCAGTAATGAAAGGCTTATAGTAGTGAAAGCAGGTATATGTGAGTATTGCAACGATACTGCCAAAAAAGAGAAGAAAGGAAAGGGTAGTAAGGTATCTAAAAGCAAGAAACGCGAGCCGACAGGTGAATTACAAATGTTCCTCGAAATATGGAATGAAAGACCAAAGGTGTCTGAAGTATCTGGTAGGCAATTATTGCCATTAGGTCATAAACTATGGATTAATCAGTTCTCTCATATACTGCCGAAAGGGAATTATGGAAGATTCAGGCTCCGGAAGGATAATATAAAGATGGTGCTGCCGGATGAACATGATATGTGGGAACATCATAAGTCAGAAATACGAGATGTGGAGATATGGAAGTGGGTGTTTATAAAGGCTGATAAATTGAAAGAAGAATATTTTAAAAAGTAAGGCATGGAAGGTAAAGAACTGGCATTATTCCTAATGAAAATGGGATTTTATATGGAATACTCTATTGATGAAAGAAAACATATCGGTGATTTCAAAAAGGGGTAGTTATATGGCGTGGATTATATCATTCTTGGCATTATCATCTATTGTTGTATTAACATTTTGGGTGCATATAAGCAGAAAAAAGGTAAAGTCATATATACCTCCGGTAAAAGAAAAGAAGCCATGGGTAAAACTGGATGATATGACATATAAAGGTAAGTTAGTGAAAGACCTGCCTATTGAAGAACTCCAGAAAGCATTTGAAGTATTGGCAAACAATAAAAGATAAACAATAACTATGACAAAAACACAAAAATTACAGCAAGAGCTGGCTATGCAGGATATAGAAATTGCTGCACTAAAATTGGAAGTTCTTACACAAAAAGAAATTGCAGCTAACAACAAGGATGCATATGAAGCCACAAATGAAAGGCTATTAACCCTACAAGACCATTACACCGGATTGAATGAGGATTGTAAAAGCCTGGAAGGTAAACTGATTAAGGCTCAGGCAGAATTAGTAAATGCGAGATCGGTAGCTGCCGCTGAGTTAGCAGCAAAAAAAGAAGCAGAAATTAAACTAGCCAAAGTTCCTAAATGGATACAGTGGTTATGTGGTATATAGGCTTTAAGCCAACAGTTCTTTAAAATATTGGGCCCGATAGGAATTGACAGCAGTGGATTCCATAGAGTTTAGCCGAGGGAATAACTCGTAAAAGTTAAAAAGACGTTTTAAAAGGCGCAACCCAATCTTCACATCTTCGCGTAAGCCACAGAGCTGAAAGCGTTGAGAGTGTTTTATCCGCTATCGAAAATGATGTTAACTCGAAAGAGTTGGCAATGGTAGCCTAAATTATACGTTGCCGGTTATAAAACCGGATGGTGGATCGAGTGTACAGGTTATCCTGACGCCCCTTTTTGCCTGTTTAATAAAATAGGATAAGCTATGAATAAAACTCTTTGTGATGATGTTGGCTGGACGCGAGTTCAAATCTCGCCGGGTCCACGATTATCAGCGATGTAGACGCACTCCGATGTCTTGGGGTGAGAGTAAATTGACGGCATTGCATCGTATATCCAACATACGCTAACATGAGGGTATATAGAACACATCTTTCGCTGTGAGATTTCATGAGATGTATGCTTTGCAAAGACTGGCTTCCATCGGTAAAAGTAACCGGTATATACGTGCGAATGTTCCAAGGCTGGCGAATTGGTCTCCAAAACCGATTGGGTAGGTTCGATTCCTACGGTGCGTGCAAAAATTTGGATTATGGCAGAAAATAAACAAATATTTCAGGAGCTATCCACCTATGTAAAAAAAGAGGAAGCAGCCGGACAGAGTAATGCTTACTATGAAGACATGAAATATGCTCAGAAAGTAAGAAAGCCATTGACGGCACAGATTGCCATTACGAATTATAAGAATTGGCTTAATGGGAGAAAAAAATAATATATGCTAAAGACACCAGTAATACTACCAATATTCATCCATACTGCCGAATCGGCTCAGTTTGATGATCTAAACATACCTTTTCTTATGGAGGATTGTGATACAAAAGACGTATATTTTTTCAACATTAATGCAGTTTCTACATATACCGATGAAGATAAGAAGGTATATACTAAGATACTGTCAAATGGTGATGAGTATGTATGTCCATTTACTGTTAATAGAGTTTTAAAAATGATAAGCGAAGCGAACATATGAGAATATCTGAATTTAATAAAATACAAAAAGACGACACCATAGAGGCATATGGTAAAAAGTACAAGGTAGAACATAAAACACCTACCACAGTGACAGCAAAAGATTCAAAAGGAAAAAGAAAAACATTTTATATCTATGAAATCAACAGAGCAACGGCAGCCGTTTCCTGAAAAATGGAAGATACAGCTTACTCCGGAGACAAAAGATACCATATTAAAGTGGTTTGAGTCTACCGGATGGCTAAATATGATTCCTGAAGATTATATGGGTATGATGTATTACGCAAGCAAAAAATCCGGGATTATAACCGAAAAATACTTTAATAAAACAAAGGATACATGGCCGGAGATTACGTTTGAACAATTTGAAAAACAATTTTTAACTGAAAAATAGATTATATGCAAGAAATAACAGAAAAATTATTCCCATTCTCAGAAATTGTAGAAGCCTTTAATGACGGATTAAAAAAGATTGGTAACGTAATATAAAACAACAAACACTATGGAAAATTTTAAAAACATTGTAATGCTTATTTTATGCATTCCTGAGACAATAGCTTTTTGTATTGTATTTATCCCGATATATCTGTTAAGATTAGTTTTTACAAATAAGGCAACCGGCTGGGACTTTTATATAAACGCCGCCTACAATCGTAAGAATATTATCCAAAAGATTTTTAATATCTGCATTCTAATTGGGTTTATATACTTCTTTGGATTTGCCGAAGGGATAATATTCTATTCATTCACACAAATTTTGCTAACTGAAACAACCATATAACCATGATATTCTTTATAGACATTGAAACAGCCAGCGGGCATAAATCCATAGAAACATTGGACGAAACATCAAAGGAAATATTCTTCCGTAGATATGCGTCATCAGAAATAAAATTTGAGGGTATAGACGATTATATGTCGAAATTATCCAGACATTACGACGCGAAGGCTCCTCTTATACCGGAATTTGGCCGTATCGTCTGCATAACCATAGGATATATCCATAAAAACACACTTAAACTTAAATCCTGCTTCGGCGGCAGCGAACATAAAATCTTATCAGAATTTAACGACATCATCGCCGGCGTAAAAGATGGGAACGAAATAGTATGGTGCGGACACTGTATAAAAGACTTTGATATACCATACATATGCAAACGCATGGTCATAAACAAACTTCCTATTCCAAACTGTCTCAATTTCTCGGGCAAAAAGCCTTGGGAAATAAATGCTATCGACACCGCGGACCTATGGAAGTTCGGATCGTACTCAAAAACTGCTCTGGAAACAATATGCCATGTACTCGGCATAGAATCTCCTAAAACAGAAATGGACGGCAGTATGGTGTCTGAAGCATTCTTCGAAAAACGATACAAAGATATTGCCGTGTACTGTGAAGGTGATGTCGTCGCTACCGCCAGGGTGGCCATAAGATTAAAACCGGAAATTGGTGAGTTT
>ERZ724505.1491-NODE-1491-length-12718-cov-7.937140_pt1 | contig 12718 bp, 12 predicted proteins | sample MGYA00376038_ERZ724505 | MGnify/ENA primary metagenome ERZ724505 (study PRJEB28724, sample SAMN07190884) | wastewater metagenome | isolation source: effluent of sewage treatment plant in Hong Hong | place: Hong Kong | collected 2016-03-17 ... | reverse complement strand
AAAGGCCGCGAACCCGCCACCCGATCCGGGCCGCTGGCCGCCGGGGCCGCCGCGACCGGCACCCGCTCCGCGGAGATACAGTTTGTACTCGGGATTGTCCCACCAGTCGCTTGTCGGCGGTCCGGTGAACGGTCCAGCATCGGGCATCGGTCAAAGCCTCACTGCGGCAAGAAAACCTGCGGTTCGTACTCTAGCACGACTCGTGCGAGACGTACTCCAGAAATCACACCCGTGGTGTTCCACGACAGTTCGCAGAGATGGGCATTGGTATGCGATTTCTCCGCGAGGTCAAACGTCTCTCGCTTAAACGCATCCGTTGATGCGGTAAGGGTCTTGGAAGAAAACTCTGTGCGGTTCACGTCAAATATGTGGCTCAGCGTCACGGTCGCGCCCGTCGGCGTGGTATGCACCACCTCCACGCGCTCCGCCGAGATCATTTCATAAGGATCGGCGAGCACCGTCGCAAGCTGTGCGTTGTTCGTGATCGTGCCGCCGTTGTCGTCGGACCCCGAGTCGAATCGGTCCATGCGGCCGTCGGTAGCCCCGGAGTGCGTGTCCTGCGTGAAGTACCGCCGCAGGCCGCCCGAGCGCCGGACCTCGCACATGCACGATCCGTTCTGGCCGGTGAACGGAGCCGACCAGCCAAACGCCTGCCGCGTCTCGGGGTTGATGAGCTGTTCCAGCCGCGACGAATCCAGAGCCGTCGAAAAGTCGTAGACCTGCCGACGGTCGCAGTATTTGCGCCCGTCAAAGACGGCCCGATAGGCGATGTGCAGCTGCCCACCGAGCACGGCGGAATAGAAACAGGCGTCGTCCGTGTCCCCGTCCAGCGAGGCCAAACAGGCGTTGATCTCCCCCACCAGGTCGCCGTCCCCGTTGCTGACGTTGTGAATGTCCTGCGACAGCAGCATCTCGCGCAGGTTCACGTCCGCCGCGTGGAGCCCCGTGGACTTGAGGTAGGACCCCCAGCCGTTGCCGGCGGCCCATGACGTGTCGCAGATGACGCCCGAGTTGAGGTTGATCGTCTTCAAGCGCACGTCGAAGTCTTCGCCGGTATTCCCGCCGCGCTCGTTGACAAAGAAGAAAATGCCGTCGGAGTAGCCCACGAGGGCACCGCCGGAAATGTCGATTCCGCCCATGCCTCGGCCCACGGACTTGCCCGCGGAGCCCGGAGGCGGGAGTCGGCGATTCGCGCGCACCCAGCCGTTTGGGGACAGCGAGGCTCCCGTAACGGCGTCGCCCGGCGCGGCCTTGGTGAAGTAGACCGACTGCGTATCCACCCGGTCGTATCCAAACAGGGCCGACCGCTTGAAGTAGATCGCTCCGGGGAAGCTCCCGGAGTGCGCGCGGATGAGTCCGTAGCGCGACGAGGGGCCCGCCACGGCCCATCCGGTGCCGTACGAGGCTCCGTCTCCACAGTAGGAATAGAACGTGGCTGTATGGGCACCAGCGGTCGCCGTGGCGTTAGCCGACAGTGTTCCGGTGGTCGCGGATTGCTTGCTGACGAGGTAGGTGCCCGCCGGGAAGTTCGCGTCGGAGATCAGCGCCCCCACCGGCACGCTGGAAATGGAACCGGAGATGGTGGCCTGATTGATCGTGCAGGCGAAGTCGGTCACATCCCGCGAGGTCGGGCAGAGCGTGGAGGAATCCATCGTCCCGTCTACGCCGGGGGCCAGCTGCGCGCGCCACTGCTTGCAGTTGGGAGTTCCGGCCACCGTGGTCGCGTTGATCGCATCCACGAGGTCCTGCAACGTCGCGTAGGTGGCAAAGTCGAACGGCTGCTCGGTGAGCGTACCGGCGTCGTACTGGTAGAGGTACACGCCCAGAGAAGTCACACGGTAGTAGTAAGACTTGGACCCGTAGAGCGTCGCCGAATCGTCCGCGGCGTTCAGGTCGTAGTCCGTGTTGGCCCCAACCGGGGCGAGGTGGAGAGCCGTGGGGTTCGGGAGCGTCACCTGCGCGACGACGCGCTGGTCTCCGGTGAACAGGTGCCGGGCCCGCCGCGGCAAGACGTGGTCGAAACGCACCACGTTGTCATTCTGGAGCAGGTCCATGTTCGTTACGACCATGGTGGTCTGCGTGTTGTTTTCCAGCGTGCCGAGGATTTTCAAGCCGGGGTTGTCGCCCGAGCCCGCAATGCGGAGCGTCAGCTTGTCAGAGGTGGACGCCAGCACTTGCGGATCGCACGCCAGCACCACCCGTCGCCGGGTCCCCGGAGGGCCAATCGGGATGTTTCGGAGCGTGAACGAGCGGTAATAGCTGCCGCCGCCCGCCGTGCCGATCGTGACGAACCCCAATCCACCGGAAAGCCGTGCGTTCTTGATGCGCGGCATGCACGGCATCCAGAACGCCCCGTACTGGTCTTCGTAGAGCACGGAGACAAAGAACGTCGTGCCGTCCTTGACGAGCGAGTCCGACCCCGTGGCCGCGACCTTGTCCGCCGCGTCGAACGTCGGGCACCACAGCGGAGGGAACGGACCCGTCGGGAAGATGCGCACGCGCTCCGAGCCCGTGGTCGAACCGTTCAGGGCCTTGTCCCAGCGGATCGGCGTCCCGCGAAGGTTCGGAAACAGGAGTTCGGCGTCCGTCTGGACAACGCTCCGAGAGCCCGCCGCCAGGAATCGGCGCGAGAACTCGGATGCCCCCCGCGTATACCCGCCTTCGCCACTTTCGTACCAGAGCGGCACGCACTTGAGGACGGGTTCCGTGTTGAACGTGCCGTTTGACGCCGGGTAGGTGGTGGACGAGAACTCAGACAAGAGCGTGTAGTTCTTGAGCGCCGAAGCCAGCTCGTTGCGAACGTAGACCTGTCCGAAATAGCCCTCGTCCACCGTTGGGAACGTGCCCGAGGCGGGGTTGATGTCCTTGGTCCAGAGCGAGGCGTGCGTCTGGAGGCCATCGGAGAACGACTTGCTCCCCAGCGCGAATGCCTTTCGACTGCGCGAACTCCAGTGGGCCCCGAGAAGCCCGGAAACCTCCAGCCCGCCTGACAGCGTGTCGCCGACGATCGTGGACCCTCCCCGGCACTCGACCTCCCCCGAGACGGGGTTGACGAGCACGTTGTAGGACTCGGCGGTGAGGTCGCGAGGGGTAACAAGGTGGCGCTTGGCCGCCGAGACGTACCCGCGGAACGGGCCGTACTGGATGCGGCGCTTAGCCAATGTGCGACTCCGAGGCTCGGGAGCCCTTGGCGCGCACCTCTTCCAGCATCCGGGCGCGGACCTTGTCCGGAAGGTCCGAGGCCAGCACGGAGGTAAACTCCGACGAGCGGCCCAGCAGCGGGCAGGCGCGGACCGCGGCCATGCGCGCGATGGTGCGGCTCCCCGAGAAGTTGAACAGCACCTGCGACGAGTCCCCCGACAGTTCCGTCGGCTCCACGATCCCGTAGAACCGCGGGTTGTAGGCAAGGTCGGGAATCGGGTGCATGTAGATGATCCAGTTCGTGTCGTGGTTCAGCGCCCGCATGGCAAAGAACTTGGTCGGAAGACCAATCGTGGTGTCGTTGCCCTGAGCATCCAGCAGGGTCGTCAGCGACCCTTCCTGCCTCGCGGGCTTGTAGTCCGAACCCACGTTGAATGACATGCCCGTGATGTTCCGCACGACGACGTTTGGAGTGATCGTCAACCGCCCATCCGACGGCGTGACCGTCGGCGCGGAAGCGAACGTCAAAAGCCCCGTGAACTGGTCGGGGTAGATGGCCGCGTAGTCCGAACGCGCTTCGTCAATCAGCGCGTTGAGCGTCGTGTCCGAAAGCCCCTGGTTGGCCGATACGCTGGGGTTGTCGCGGATCAACTGGCGGATGAACGTGCGGGCTTCGGCCCGCGTCATTGAGTTGGCCATCAGACGTCCATGGGGATGATGCGGCCGGTACGCTTAAGGCGGTTGCGACGGAGTTCTTCGCCGACGATGGCCGCTTCACCGTCCGCGCGATAAACCCGCGCAACCGCCGAATCGAGGTGCGCCTTTGCCAAGTCCTCAGGCGGCATGCCGATGATGCAGTCGGCCGCCACGATGGACGCCAGCGCCGACAGCAGCGGCGCAGAGAACGGGATCACGGAGTCCGCGCCGCTCAGGCGAGCGGGAAGCGACGAGCCGAAAACCTGCACGGTGTCGGCCTTGTCGGGGATCGGCCGGAAACGCACGGTCACGGTCTGGTCCGACTTCTCCCACATCGCGAAGGTCTCCGGGATACCCACGGGGGCCGGGTTGCCGCTGTAGAACTCCTGCTGCTTCTCCACGTCCAGTTTTGTCAGCACGTCGTTGACGCTGGACAGCACCATGAACTGAATCTGGCCGTACTCCACGGCCGACGACAGCGTGTAGTCCCCAGACGTGGAGACCGACCCATCCCCAGCCGACAGCGTGATGCTCGTCAGGAACCCCGTTCCGAGCCCGATGCGCTGGCCGATGGCATGCATGTGCTGATGGGTCAGCTCCCGGATGCGGTCCGGGCTCACGAGCACATCCCCGCGGGTGTCGTTGCAGAGGGCCCGCACGCGACGCTCAAAGGCTCCGAAGGTCTCAGACACACCCCACCCGCTTTCCGTGCTCGGTCGGAATCCAGCCCATGCCCGGAACGTAGCGCCGCGTCACCTTCCCGCGACGCGGCGCTTCCACCATCCCGGTTTTGCGCGCCACGCTCTCGGCCTTCATTGCCGGAACCTGGCGGGTGCGGCCTTCCGCATCCCGCAACGTTGTGAACTCCACGCTGCTCGACAGCCGCGCGCTCAACTGCACGTCCACCGCTCTCCGGCCGGCCTGCATCTCGGCCAGCCGCAGTTTCTCTTCGTAGTTGAGCCCCGAGAACGTGCCCACCCGCTCGCCGTTGGCTTCGTCTCGGATGGTCAGCTTGGGACCCAACACCGGATCGCTCTTGTAGTCGTCCCAGCCCGGAGAGGCTGCGTCAGCCTCGGCCGTGAGTTTCCCCACGGCCATGCTTTCCTGAATCTGCTTCTCGCTGGGCTTGGGAACGTCCACTTACTTGCTCCGATCCGGCTTGTTCGACTTGGGCTCGACGCCCGCCAGCCCGCCCGTGGCGTTCACGCCGGCAAGGCGAGACTCCAGCGCCGCGGCCCGCTTCTTCTCGTCATGCTGCTTGCGGATCGCCCCGGCCATGGCGGCCTTGATGAGCGCCTTGTTGTCCTTGATGCGCTTGAACGGCAGCACCACTTCGGGCTTCTCCACGTCCTCGTAGCCCGTCACCTGCCCAAGGGCGTTCTTCACCGGCTCCGAACCAATGATGCTGATGGACTCGCCCTCGCGGGCGATCACTTCCACGATCTCGCCGCGCTTGTTCGCCTCGGCGTTGGTCGCCAGCTGGACGGCTCCGTAGCAGTCCATGGCGACGTGGCGGACGTTTCCGCCCATCTCTTCGGGCTTCAAGATGCGCAGGCCGAACCGCTCCGGTCCAGAGACGCCCTTGATGCCGTGCAACTGGCACCGATCCCACAGGGGGCAGCCCCACACGCCAGCGGCCTGATTGCGCTGCGCGCAGGAGGGGTACTCCCACGGGTCCAGCCCGTGTTCCTTGAGTTCGTCCAGCGTTCCGACCGGCCACACGGCCTTTTGCTGCTTCTGAGCCTCGGGCTTGCCGGTTCCTACCAGTTGAATGTCGTCTGCCATGAGTCCTCGCGGCTTATGCGACGGGGGGCCGAAGCCCCCCGCCACGGTTGGTTTACGCAGCCGTCTGCATGTCCACGGCGTACTCGTCCCACTGCTCGGCCATGCCGTACTCGCCGAACGCGATGACACGAGTCACTAGCTCAAACTTCTGCTCCGGCAGGAAGCCGAAGTCAGCGTTCAGGCCGTAGACGTGCGATTCCTTGAGGTGCAACAGGTTGTGCGCGACGCCGCCGGTCACGTACACGTTGCCCGACTCGGACAGCGCGAGGCCGTAGGCTTCCCACACCCAGCCCGTGCGGATCGGCTTCTCCGCGTCACCACGAATCTGCGCGTTGGTGATTTCCGAGATGGCGAGGATGTTCTTGAGCTGGCGCGGGTGGATGTGCAGGAACGCCCACTTGTTCTGTCCGGGCGAGTACATATCGCGCCCGTTCTCGACCAGCGTGCCGATGCCGTCCAGAAGGAACGTCTTGTCGAAGTTCTGCGCGATGCCGCCCTTCGTGGTGCTGACCGACGTGGCCAGAAGGCCCGCGTCGGCGTCCTTCTTCGCCACGAGACCGGCCACGATCTGCTTGCGCAGGCCCGCCTTGTAGTTGGGCATGCGGAGCAGGCGCTGCTCGGCCATCTGCGTGATCTCGACCGCGCCGTAGGCGAACGACGGCGACACCGTGAAGCCGGTTTCCGTGTTCGCGGTGTAGGTCAGCGACTTGCCGTCGTTGGTGGCCAGCGCCACGGCCGTCGGCGTGATTCGGCTGATCTTGCTGATGTGCAGCAGGTTGCCGATCTTCGACACGCCGTCCGGGGTGTCGAACGTCGGGAAGATGCGCGCTTCCTCGTTGCACTGGAGCTTGAAAGTGGGAGCCCACTCCGCCTCAAGGACGTTGGTGAGAGACCCACCGGGGGTGATGGTGGCCATCTATGCCTTTCAGTGCCGAATGGTGACGATGCCGCTATCCACTTCGGCCAGAAGTTTCCGAGCCGCGTCGCCGCCCCCGTTCATCGTTCGGGTGTAGTCGGCGAACGTGACTTCGCGAGCCCCGGAACCTCCGCTGGACGGTCGTACCGAAGTCGAAACGTCGGCCGTCGGGCCGATGCCTCGGAGCTTCTGGTTCTCCGCTTCCAGCGCGGCAAGGCGTTCTTTCGCCTTCGCCAGTTCCGAACTCGCGCTGCTGCCCTCGACGGCCTCTCGCGCTGCTTTGACGCTGGATGCCTCCCCCGACATGACCTTGGACGCGACCGCCTGGCGGATGCCTTCCGGCACGTCCGCCAGCTCGCGGCTCATCGCCGCCCACCTCTGCTGCTCCTGCGCCTGCTGCCGCGCCGCCTGCACCTGCATGATCTGCGAGGACAGCACGATGGCATCGCGCCGGAGCGAAGTGTTCGTCGGGTCCAACTGCATCTCTGCTTGGAGCTGGATCGCCTCAGACGTGAGCGCCGCGAGCTGCTGCTCGAACGGATCGGCAGAGGCTGCCGGAGTCGGTGGCGTGGACCCGGCCCGCTGCGCCAGTTCTTCCGCCTCGCGCCGCAACCGCTCCACGGTGCTCTTTTCGCTGAGTAGCTGTTCCTTGACTCGCCGCTCTTCCGCGAGCCGCGATTCCAACTCGGTCAATCGGTTCTGGAGGGCTTCCGCGCTGAGAGGTTCAGAGCCGCCAGCCGATGCAGAGCCAGAGCCGTCAGCCGCTGGTGCGGTCGTCCCGGTTGGTTGCTCGGTCGTCCCGGTTGCCTTCTCGGTGTCGCTCATCCGTCGTTCGGTCCCTTACATTGCCGGGGCCGGAATCGGTCCCGGAGCCGGCATGCCTGCCGGATTCATAGGCCCGCCCGGAAGCATCGGGGGCTGGGCCGCCTTCAAGATTTCCGCCACGTCCTCGGGGTCGAGGTTCGCCTTGCGCGCGACAATCGCCGCGAGTGCGGGGTTCTGCTGCGCAATGGCCGCCAGTTCCTTGATGCCGTTGAGCTGTTCGGCGCTCAACTGGTCCAGCGTCGGTCGGGTCGTAATCAGAATGTCCGCCGCGGGAATGTCCGTGTTCTGGAGACGCGCGTAAGCGTCCGCACCGTCCCGGCCGAGGTAGCGCACCCAGCGCGGGAGACTCCACCGAGCGCGCTGAATGTCGTGCCAGACCGTCATCAGCACGGCTTCCGCGATCTGGAACGTGGCAATGTGGTCGTCGATCGCAACGTTTCCGGTCGCAGTCGCCTGCTGGATCGCTCCCACCGCGACGCCCTTCAGCTGCTCGGGATTGCCCGAGAGCGACACGTCTCCCGTTCCCTCGTTCTGGCGAATGTCGTTCGCGATGTAGTTCAGGAACGCGGGAATCTGCGGAGACGGCTGCGGGCCGGGGATGTAGGCGATTTGCTTCGGGCTCTCGCCGCGGTAGAACGCCTGAATCCCGTTCGCGTCCGTGTAGGTGAACGGCTCGCCGGAGTAGTCCTCCAGGTCTCGGGAAGGCAACTGCATGATGCCGCGCGACGCCCGAATCTGCTCATACCAGGTGCGAGTGGTGCCGTTCTTGACCAGCTCCATCGTCCAGCCCTGTTCAACGTCTGACGTGCTGATCTGGTCGAACGGGGATGCGTAGGGCTGCCACACCATGTACGGGAAGAACCGCATCCGCTGCGGCCATGGCCCGGCGTATAGCTCTTCGGGCTCGCCCTTGGAATGGACGGCCACGATGGTCAGCTTGCCCGTGGGATAGGCGACGCGCTGCTCATCCGTGGCCTGCCGGGTCACGCGCTTGAGCGTCGTTCCGTCTTCCAGCGTGTCCGTTTCGGGGAGCACGCCGTCAGGGCTCTGGTAGTCCACGCGCTGGCCCTGCATGGGGCCCGACGTGGCGACCATGTACCACTGGTCCTCGGGGAGTTCGACGCTGGTGGCCGTGTCTCCCTCGCCTCCGAACCGCTCCCACAGCATGACGACCGTGGCCGTCTGCTGCGTGTCCATCCGCTGCCGCTCTCGGCTGACGGTGTCAAACAGCCTGCCGTCCGTGTGATCCGACCGGCCAGGTTCGGGATCGTTCGGGGCAATGTCCTTCCGCTTCCAACCCTTCTGCCGCTTGATCGCATCGAGGGACATTTCGCCCCAGTGCAGGAACCACGAGCAGCGGGGGTCATGCGGGTCGGTGAACGGCGGCTCCCAAGCGATGTTGGTCCCGTCCACGTCGTAGACTTCCACGTCGCCGAACGGACCGGATTCGGAGTTCCACGCGATGTGCGCGCAGCCGATGCGCGAGGTCAGACCCGCGAGCGCCACGTTGCGGCGGACCACGTCGTAACGCTTCTTCGGGTCCGCAATGTCGTGCTCAAGGGCCCAGCGGGCGCGGGCCGCCGACAGCGGGTCCTCCTGCGCGTCCACCGGGCGAGCCTTGAAGTAAGGCGGGCTCTTGAGCATCTGCGAGGCTTTGAAGAACGCATTCCGGAATAGCGACCGGCTTCGCGGCTGAATGCGCGTGCGGTCTCGCGTGTTGCCGGTGTCGTTCTGGTACTGCTCCAGCTTCCAAACAAACGCGCGCTCTTCCCGCATCAGGCGATGGGTTTCGCCGAGCGAGGACAGCGCGTCGTCGTATAGCTTCTTTACCCGCTGCGCGCGGGTCAGACCCTCAAACGGAGTCGGGTAGGCCACAGGCCCTCAAGGAAGATGCTGGAAACACCCACTGTGTTAGAAAAACCGCACTCGATTTGAAACAGCGGGGGCCGACCAAGTGCCGACCCCCGCCGGGACTACCGCAACAGCTTCGGATACTTCACGGACAGCACGTATCGCCCATTCAGGTCGGACGCGATGATGAATCGCCACTGCTTGAATGCCAGGAAGTTTGACACCGTCACGGCCGTCGGCTTGTTCACGTTGAACAACTGGCTCAAGAAGTTGCGCGTGAACCCGTTGGACGAAGACGGATTCGCAACGATGTTCTCCGTCGCCGAGCTGATGTTCTGTCCGCCGTCGTTCGTCGCCTGAAGCGTCAGGTAGATGGAGTCAGCCGCGGCCGTAAGGCCATGAGACAGGTTTGCCGGGTCCGGAGCGAAACACATGGTAAACACGAACAGCGAATCGCCAGAAGTGGTCAGCGCGGCGGGGCTTCGGGTCGTCATGGCCCACCCGAAATCTGGCAGGTCTGCCGTGCCAAACCACACCGTAGTATCAACGTTCGCGAAGTTCGTCGCCGAAGGAGCCGCCACCCACGCCTGTCCAGCGCGAGACGTAAACGACGAGTCCGCGTACAGCGTCTGCCCGGTGGAAATCGGCATGACCGTGCCGGACGCGAGCCCCGTAGAACGGAACGGGACGACCTTCTCGGCAAACGTGAAGACCTGCGCGGATGCACTGGTCGCAAGAATCGCCAGAGCCATCAGCGCGAAAAGAAACCGCTTCATGCAAAAGACTCCCTGTGTCGTGCCACCGACATCCCGCCTTGTAGACCTACCGGAACGAAACTGCAAGAACTATCTCCACCGCTCCACAATCTGCTCGCGTGGAGGACGTATGCGAACGCGCCTACCCATGCTCTCGCTCAATACGGATTCAAAAGCCTCTGCGCCAGTCATGTCCTCGGGTTTCTTTTCTGGCGGCATTGCGTGCGCGGGGTGCTCCATCAGGAACGCCGCCATGCTCCCAAGGATCATGTCCTCCCAGTTCTGACCGGGACGACGAAACGGCCTGCCGCGCTCGTCCATGTGGATGCCCTTGAGCGAATCCACCGCCTCCGAGCTGGGAATGTCGAGATACGGCTGCCCTAGCGCCGCCTGCTTCACCTGCCGCGCAAGAGCGGCGATTCCCGACGCCCTACGCTCCGCCGACGAGTACCAGCCGAGCGTTTCTGTCTGCCGGAAGTCCGCTCGGTCCACGGCGAACTCGCGGTAAATGTTCGGGTATCCCGCTTTCAGCAGCATCGGAACCACGACTTCGCCCACGCCATTGCACTCCGGCACGATCAGCGCATCGTTGTACCAGTGGCCCAGTTCCATCGCGAGCAGCGTCAGCTCGTCGGGCGTGATGTGATCGAACACGCGCGCCACCAGCGCCCGCGAGCGCCGAGCCACGACCCAGAGCCCGCACTTGTCGCGCTTGACCTCCTGCGACGTGCTCCCCACCCAGCGGATGCCGGGGAGCTTCCCGCTCGACGGGTCCATGAGTAACCAATAGGACTCGACCGGATTCGGCACGCGCCAGACCTCCACGCGCGTATCCAGCTCCCAGCGTTTCCCCGGCTCCGCAAACCGCGACATGACCTCAAGCCCGTGGTAATCGAACGGGCAGAGGCCCGTGGTGTCCACGTACTCGCCGAAGAGTCGGGCGCGCTTGAGCGGATCGCCCTCGGCGTCGGCTTCCTGCTGGCGGATGTGCTCGGGGCTGAGCGCCTGGTTGCGGGAGATGTGGTGCATGACGATCTCCCGCTTGCCGGCGAGGCTCTTTTCATAGTCCGAGCGGAGCCATTCCCAGCGGGCGCGATCGAGCGGCGTCGCGGTAATCAGGCGGAACATCGGGGCATTGGCCTTGCGGCGCATGCGGACCTCGCGCCAGACGCTTTCGCTCGGAGGTTCATCCGCCCATGCGAAGTCGATGCGCCCGCCCTCGGGGGCGATGCCCTTGTCTACAAATACGGTCAGGCGGGACCAGTCCGCGGGATCGTCGGACGTGCAGCCGATGGGCTTAACGAGGATTGCGGACACGTAGCCCGCGCTTTCGCCCTTCGTGTACACGATCTTATGCGGCCACTCGCCAAGCTGCTTCTTAAGCGCCGCGATACCCGCCTCAAGGGACTGCGCGTAGCCCGGCGTAATGAAATAGCCCGTGCAGGGGGTCGGGACGGTCGGCAGGTCGATGAACCACTGCGGGACACCCGCTTCCGCCTCGCGGATCGTGCGGCCGTCGATCTGCTTCCGCCCTTGCATCAGGGCTACCACGATCATGGAGCCCCACTCCGTCTTACCGCCGATGTTCGGCGTGCGGATGTAGGTCTCCAAGCCTTCGCACAGCGCCTTGGTGGCGTCGCGCTGCTCTTCGCTGGAGAACAGGCGGAAGGCCAGCGGGTCCGCGAGCTTGCGTGCCTCGTGGAGATGGAGGCCGAGGGCCAAGTCGCCAGAGTTTAACGTGGCCGAGGTCTCCCGCCTTCGATCATGGCCCACAGCACAAACACGGCGAAGAGCACGAGCGCGAGCCGGACGCCGAGGTCGTAGGCGCTCAACGGGAGCGGTCCCAGCGCATGTCGGGGTCCCTCTGCACGAGCGGCGATTCTTCCCGCTTGGCGGGGGCCGGGTCTGGCGTGCCGGCGACAAGGTCCAGCGTGACATTGCCGAATGCGTTCGCCGATCCTCCGATCACGGAAAACTTGGTGCGGCAGCGAAGGCACCCGTAGACGCCCCCGATGATGGCATCCGTGCCGGGCTCGACGGCGTTCCCCAGCCTCTCCGCCTCCATGCGATTGCATACGGGGCAGCCGATCGGGACCGTGCTCTTTCGGAACATCCCTATTCCTCCACAATGACGGCGCGGGACTCCCCTTCGATCAGCGGGGGCATCCCATTGCGCCTGCGGTACTCCATAACATGAGCTAGCGCCTTCTCGTACAGCGTGCGGTCGTCTACGGCGCTTGCGTCCCGCGCCATGTCAAGCGTGCGCTTCGCCGCTTCCAGGCTCTGCACTCCGAGCTGGGCCAGCAGCGCCGCGGCCATGTCCTGTGTAGCCCCCACGAGCCCCAGCAGCCGCGGGAATAGATTCATGGCCGTGCGATCCCGCCGACGCACTCCACTGATGAGGACTTCGCAGAACAGGTCGAGGTGCGGGGCCAACTTCGCCTTGACCGCCTCGGAAGCGTCCGGCTGCGCGGCAATGGCGTTCGCCGTAGCTTGGAAAGCGTGCGCGTAGCCGTTCGGGCCCCCTGACCCCCGGTCCCCCGCTATGGCCGCGCTTTTCTCAAAACCACTCACTTTCCTGCCCTTTCCTGCCTTGTCTTCCCGTACTGGTCAGTTTTTTGCCGGCAAGTTTCTAGCCAGTGGCACCGTAACCCGTTGCGGGGGCTGGGGGCTAGGTTTTCTTTGTCCCCATGCATTTTCTTACTTGACCGCTCAAGCATTGCGGACGATACTGTGTGTGTCGCGAGGG
>ERZ724505.1490-NODE-1490-length-12726-cov-11.727961_pt1 | contig 12726 bp, 11 predicted proteins | sample MGYA00376038_ERZ724505 | MGnify/ENA primary metagenome ERZ724505 (study PRJEB28724, sample SAMN07190884) | wastewater metagenome | isolation source: effluent of sewage treatment plant in Hong Hong | place: Hong Kong | collected 2016-03-17 ... | reverse complement strand
CCGCCTGCACCTCACGCAGCGGCTCAGCCCCCTGGCTGATCGCCTGCTGCGCATTCAGCAGCGCCGTGCCGTCGTCATCCGCCTGCGCCGTGCTGCGTGATTCCCGCCTGCCGTAGAGCGCGATGCTGTGGGCGTCGCTCACGTAGTCCGTCGCCCGCGTCTTGCCCGCCGTGTCGGTGTAGACGACCGCCGCCGCGTTCACGACCGGCCCTGCGTCCAACGTGAACGTCGTGCCCGCCAGCGTCACGCTGACCGCCTGCACCACGCCCCACCAGACCAGCAAGCCCCCGTCGTTGCAGATTTGCACGTCGCAGTCGAGCCAGCCCAGCGCATCCATCAATGCGCCCCGGTCGCCTGTGACGGCAATCTCCGCGCTGGTTGGCCCGCCCTCCACTGCTGCGCCATAGCGCACAGGCGAAAGGTCGAGCCGTGTGTAGATCGGCGTGTTGTCAGCGCGGGAGAGAAGAACGTTCATCAGCCCCGCCTATGTGCAGAAATGCCGGCTAACGTTGTCGATCAGAATCCGACTGCCCTCATTGTTGACATGGCTGGTATTACTGTACAGCCCGCGCGCATTCCCCTGCTCGTATGGCCCCAGCAGCATGTAAAAGCTGAGGAAGCCCGCACCCTGCTCATGCGCCACCCTGCGCATAGCTCCCTCAAACGCCTGCATGAGCACCGGCGTCGTGCCAGACTCCACCAGGCCATTGTCGGCAGAGAAAATGAGCAGCACGTCGCAGAGCGGGCGCACGGCCCGGATGCGGCCAATCAGGTCGGTCAGGTGCGTCACCCACGTGCGCGGGTACTCGATCGCATTCGAGTCGTTCGTGCCCAGCATGATAATCGCCAGATCGGGCGATAGCGCCTCAACCTGCGCCTGCCAGATCGTCGCGTCCATCGCCAGGAAGTCGTACCCCTTCGCCCCTCCATTGCCGACCTTATGTAATACAGCGCCGCTGCCGCTTTTCAAAAACTCAGCGCCGACCAGGATAACGCCGTTCGTCCCCGCGCTGACGATCTCCACCGTCAGCGCGTGGCTTGCCCCGTCCAGCCCCGTGATTTCGACGAAGGCGGCCGCCGTCGATGACGCCGCCGTGCTGACGGTCGTCCAGCCGCCAACGTCCACGCGGTAGCGAAACTGGCCGCCGCCCGCGCGCGCAATATAGTGGATGCGCAGCATGTGCGCCTCGCTCGTCCAGACGACCTTCGCTGGTGTCGCCGCGTCCGTGCTGAACACATGCGACCCGTCCGGGCCATAGGCCACATCGACGCCACCGAAATCGACATGCGTCCATGTCCCACTGTGCGTGCGCGTCATGCCCGTCAGCAGATTCATATCCTGGTTGGCGCTGACATAGCCGTAGCCGCCATTGCCGTACAGCGTTTGCAGCCAGTCGCGTAAATACTGGTTCGGCGCAGCGCGGTTCACCCACGAATCGCCCAGGAACAGGACGTTCAATCGTGAGTCCGCTAGCCCGTTCTTGATTTTGGCCGCCTGTGCATGGTACTGGCGCATCAGGTGTTCGCCATACCAGGCGGGCAACTCGCGCCGATAGTCCGCCAGCCATGAATCGACCAGCGCCGGCGGATGCGGCGCAAGCGGGATGTAGCCGCCTTTGACCAGCCACATCGTGTAGCAGTCAATGTTGGCCGTGCCGCTTGCTCGCGCCGGCGCAACGACAAGGCGCTTCGTGCCCGCCGGAATGACCGCCGCGCGCACGGCCACGACCTTGGCCGTGCCGCCCATCGTCACCCCGGCCCCATTGTTGGCGCTCGAAATCTCCACGCCGTCGGTGTCCTGGAAGCGGATGTAAACGCGCACGCCGCCCGAACCGGCATTGAGCAGCGCGGCGGCGGAAACCGTATCGCCCGGCTGCAACCCAACCTCGTTGAGATAGATGATTTTGCCGCACGTCGTTGCGCCCGTCGGGATGCGCAGCGTCGGCGCGCCAAACGGGTTGCCCGCGTCGTTCGGCACGAGAAGGCCCTGCGCTGGCAGATACCAGCGATAGAGGCCACGCCACGACTGGTCGAGCGCCACATACTGAAAAAATGGATCGGGAACCAGATTTTGCGGCGGCAAGCCATACATCTGCGTCAGCCACGAGTCTTTTCCGACCGTCGGCACAGGCACGGCAGGCCCGACCACGCCTCGAAACAGCCACATCGCATGGCAGTACAAAGCGGGCTGATCGGCGGCGTGATAGAGATAGATGCGCAGTCCGGTCGCGCCACTTGGTACAGCGGGCAGCGACAGCGTGTCGATATAGATGTTGCCGTCCATCGTGCGCGCCGGCACGTTGTAGCTGCTGCCCACCTGGGCCTGCCCATCGTCGATGTAATAGGCGTAGAAACGGGCCGCCCCGCTCGCCTGGCGATACGACACGCGCACAGTCAGCACGTCGCCGACCGCCACCCCCAACTCGCGGAACCAGACGTATTTCCCACCCACCGTCTGGCCGGCGGCCAACACGAGCGACGGTGCGCCGTAGGGGTTGCCGCTGTCCGCCGTGTCGATGCTCAGCGCCGCAGCCGTGTACCAGCGCGGGCGATCCCAATCGTTGCCGATCGCTACGAACCGATTGAACGCGTCCCACATGAGATTGTCGGGCGTGGCCCCGTAGAGCGCCGTCAGCCAGCGCTCAGTATTGACGCCCGCCATCGGCACGCTGGAGATGTTCGCCCCCGGCGCGCCCCAGACCGCATAGCAGTCGATGTTGGAAGAACCCGACGCCCGCGCAATCCAGATCAGCAGACGCGCCGCGCCCGCCGGAACCGCCAGGCTGACCGTCGCCTGCGCCGTCGTGTTGTCGATGGAGACGATGCCGCCGTCCACCGCCGAGCCGACATTGGCCCCTGCGCCGTCCTGCCACTGGCAGTAGAGCCGGAACGTAGTCGCCGCCGCCGCATAGCAGAGCACCGCCACTACGCATGCGTCGCCCGCTTTCAGCCCGGCCTCGTCAGTGTAGATGTACTTGCCGCCGGTCGCGGACGCCGTGCCGACGCGCAGCGTGCCCGCCGTCAGCCCAAACGGGTTGGCCGCGTCCGCCTTGACAATCGACAGGTTGGCGGGCGTGAACCAGCGCGTCCGCCCGCCAAACGTCTCGCTTGCCCCCGCCGGCACGAAGGCGTTGAGCGAGTCCCAGACAAAATTTACTTCAGCCGCTTCGGGCGGCGCAGTGACCGTAATCATTTAGGCAATCTCCAATACACGCACGTTGTTGCCGCTTGTCGCGGCAATGGCATAGAGCACCAAGCCGCCCGTGTCGAAAACCATCATCTGGCGCGGCCAGAGCAGCACGCCCGTCGAGGTCGTCACGCCCGAACCGCCGATGTAGATCGGCACGTTGCCGTTGTTGTAAATCAGCATCAGGCGCCGGTTTGCCAGCACCGACGCGGGCAGGGCCGTAGCCGACGTGCCCACGCTCACCGCCGTTGCCAATATCGCTGACGCCTTGAAGAACACCTCGACGCCGTTCGCGTCCACCGCGACGTGTTTAGACGCGTGCGCTCCGGCTATGTCCCTGCTCTGATGCGTGAGCGTATTGCCGCTCGCATCCTTAAACGTGTAGTTGTCCGCCATACTTCCTCCCCCTCCCTAAATCGTTGGTCTGCGCGGGCGGTATCTCACCCGCATCGCCATTTTCACCGTCACGTCCACGCCGCTTGCCGCCTCAACCAGCACCATCAGGCGATTTGGCCGCTGCGGTTGCAGCAGCAGTTGGCCCCTCCCGCGCAGCGAGGCGTGCAGCCCACCCACCACCGCATAGCGTTCGTCGCCCCACCAGTCGATAGCCGCGCCGTTGGCCCAGGCAACCCCAGGGCCTTCGAGGATCACCAGGTCGCGGCCTGGACAAAACTGCAAAAAATCCAGGTTGGCGCTGCCGTCCGTCGTCGCGAAAATTGACACGACGATCCGCCAACCCGTGAACGTCGTCACCCCAGGCGGCATTTGCATATAGCCGAGGTCGTAAACCAGCTTCCCGCTCTCCGTCCACGCCTCCGGCCCTGTCCAGGCGGGGAGCGTGCCCGCACCGGCTACCTGCTGCAACTGCGCCCGCAGGTAGACGCCCGCCATGACGCTCGTCATCACCGCCAGCAGCCGCACGCCCCCGCCCGCGACCAGTTTGCTCACCTGCGCGTCGGTCAATGTCAGCGTCCAGCGCGCCGTTGCGTGGCTGCTCGGCCCCGTCCACGTCACGCCCGACCCGCTGGGTAGCTGGTGCTGTGCGCCGTCAAAGCGGGCGTACACGTCGTTGGCGACAAACACGCGCTTGGGGGTGATGCTCCCGCCGCTTTCGTTGATGATGCGCAGATGAGCAGGCGTGGGGAGAACGCCCAGGATGTTCGTCCACTCGCCCGCGTTGTAGGCGTTGTCGCCCTCATCCGCCCCAAACGCCGCGCTGTACGTCGGCGGCGCGGCAGGCCCTACCCAGTCACCAATCCCGGGCCCGCCCACCGCGTCGCCGTTCGTCGTATGGACGGTTCCGGCGTCCAGTTCGGCCACCGTCTCCCAGGGGCCGCGCGCAAGAATCAGCCGCACCGCCAACAGCCCCTGCGCCAACTGGACGGGCATGGACGGCGTCAGCAGCACTTGGTAGGCGGTGATTTCGCTGCGCCAGGCCGTATCGTCACCGATGGCCTGAAAGCGCAGGTAGGCGCGCTCGTCACGGTTTTCGCTTGCCCGCTCAATAGCCTGTTCGAGCAGACGTTCAATGGCGTTAAGCTTGTTTTTGGCCGCCGCCCCCGTGCCGCCGATGATGCAAAATTCAACCGCCTCGCCGGTTGCGCCGTTCGGCCCGCCCGCAGGCACATAGCGCGACAGGATGCACCCGTCCGACGACAGGCTAATGGCGGTCGCACCGCAGGTGACGGCCAGCGCATTTGGCATCAATCGCCCCCCGCCAGGATGTCGGCCACCTGATAGGCAAAGGCGCGGATGTCCATCTCGTCGCGGACAACCATCTGTTGGATAGTGATGTTGATTCCGCCGCCCGCTGCACCTGCGATGCGCTTCGACTCCTGCGCGTCGTAAACGCGCTCGCCGCCTCGAAAAGTCATTAGTTCCGGCCCGTTTTCGCCCACCCAGGCCAAACCAGGCGGGGCCGAGATTGTGCCCGACGCAAAACCAAACAGACTCGGCGGACTGGGCCACTTCCAGTTCAGCAGGCCGGCCAGCCATTCAGGCGCTTCAAGGCCCGGCCACTTCCAGTTCAGCAGGCCGCTCAACCATTCCGGCATGTCCAAGCTCGGCCATTTCCAGGCCAGTAGTCCGCTCAACCACTCCGGCATATTGAGGCCCGGCCACTTCCAGGCCAGCAATGATTTAATCCAGTCGGGCAGGTCGAGGCTGGGCCACAGCCATTTGAGCAGGTTGGAAATCCATTCCGGCTCGGAAAAGTTAAGATTTACTTCTCCGCTGGCAATCAGCTTGATCTTTTCCAGCAGTTCCCCGACGCTTTTCACCATCCCATCGACCGCCGCCGCCGCCGTGCCGAACCCCCAGTCTGACAGCGTGGTGGAGACGATTGTGCCGATTTCGTTCAGCGCCGTCTGCACCAGCCCCAGGTTGGCGACGAAAGTGCCGGCGATGATGTCCCTGATGCCCCCAAACGCCGTACTCAATCCGTCCAGCACCTGCTGTGGGTTGTTGTCGATCACCCCGCCAAAGGCAGTTTTCAGCCCGTTGACCACCTCGGCCAGACCGGAAAACAATGTAGTGATTTCGTCGATCAGCGTGCCTGCCAGCGGAGCCAGCGCGCCCAGCACGGCATTGGCAGTGTTGGCGAGAAAGCTCAGCGTTACGCCCACGATTACGCCGACAGTGGTGAATCCTCCCAGCGAATCGCCCAGCTTGCCCGCCGCCTCGCCCAACGGCCCGAACTTTTCGCCCAGCGCCCCGAATTTCTCAGGCAGCCCCACAACCGTTTCAGCAAGCCGCCCAAATGACGGTTCCAAAAAATCAATGAGCGGCTGAATGGCGGTTTTGGCGGCCTCGATTTTGGCCCCAATGTCGCTCGCCATCGCCCCGACGCCATCCACAAATGATTGCAGGCTGGCCGTCGCTGCGCCCAAGTTCAATCCCTCCGCCGCCCCTGCAAAGCCCAGCGCGCTCAGCGCGCCGCTTACCGCCGTTTCCAGACCGGCAAACACATTGCCCGCCGCACCCAGCAAAGCCGTCCAGTTAATCGCCTGAACCGCGCTGACGACGTTGTTTTTGAGACCGTCAAGCCAGTTCGCGGCGCTTGCCAGGGCCTCGCCCCAGGGGATAGCCCCCAGTGCGCCGGTCACGCCCCCCCACAGATTTGCCAGGAAATCGCCTGCTGCGCCCAGTAGTTCGCCCCAGGGAATCGTAGTGACCGCGCCGACCACGCCGGTAGTCAGCCCGTCCAGCCAGCCCGCCGCCGTCGTCAGCGCATCGCCCCATGGAATGGCTTGCAGTCCGGCCACAATCCCGCTCCACAGCCCCGCCAGCCAGTCACCGGCAGAGGCCAACGCCCCGCCCCAGTCGATCCCTTGCAGGGCGGAAACAACGCCGGACGCCAACGAACCGAGCGCCGCGCCCATTGCGCCCAGCACGCCGCCCCAGTCAATCGCCTGGATGGATTGAATAAACGCGCCGAGGTCGCCCGTCTGCATCAGACCGCCCAGCGCCGCCCGCAGTTGGTCAATCGCGCCCAGCACCGGCGCAAACGTCTCGGCCACCCCGTCCCAAGCTCCGGCCAACGCCGCGCCCGCATCGCCCAGCGCCCCGCGCACGTCCAGCCCCAGATCGCCCAGCGTGTCGAGAATCGGGCCAACAATCCCCTGCACGAGCGCGCCGACCACAGCGCCCTCACGTTCGAGCGTGCCCTGAAGAAAGGCGACAAATCCGGCCACGATGGTCTGCGCCGTCTGCCATGCCGCCGTCCAGTCGCCGCCGATCACGGCCCCAACCAGCCGCACAACGCCGCCGAACGTCCCCGTAATCAGCCGGATGGAGGCCGTCATCTGGTCTACCGCCGCACCCACAATGCCGGGCAGCACATTCAAGGCAGCCGCCAGCGCGTTGGCCCCCAAGTCCGCCGCAGCCGCCAGCGCCGCACCCAGCAGCACGAGCAGCGGGCGCAGCGCATCGGCCAGCGCCAAAAGCTTCGGGCCAAGCGGAGCGACCGCCCCCGGCAGGGCCGCAAACGCCCTTTGCAGACGGCCCAGGGCGGGCGCAAAGAAATTCGCCAACGTACCGGCCAGGGCCTGCACCTGCGCCCAAAACCCCCCCAATATCCCGCCCGCCGCGCTCAGGGCGCTTGCCAACCCGCCAAACATCTGCGGCAGATTGCCGACCGCCTCCCCCACTCCGCTCAGCGCCGTTGCCAGTCCGCCAAGCCCCATGCCGCGCAATCCGGCTGCGACTGCCGTCTTCAACCCGCCAAACACGTCACCGGCGGCGGACAATGCCCCGCCCCAATCCACGCCCTGGACAGCGGCGACAACTCCACCGACCAGCCCGCCCAGCCAGTTGCCGGCGGCGGACAATGCCCCGCCCCAGTCGATGCTTGTGACGGCCCCTGCGACCCCGTCCGTCAGGCCGCGCAGCCAACCGCCCGCGGTTTGGAGCGCGCCGCCCCAATCAATCGAAGACAGCGCCGCCGCCAGCCCGTCACGCAGAGCGGCCAACCCGCTGCTTGCCGCCCCCAGTGCCGCCCCCCAGTCAAGGGAGGCAACCGCCTCGGCCACTCCCGTCGCCAGACCGACCATCCCGCCGCCCATCCCGCCCCAGTCCACGCTCTGGAAGAGAGCGCCGAAGGCGCGGGCCAGCCCAGCTAGAGAGCCGCGCACCGCTTGAAGCGCACCGCCCCAGTCGATGGACTGAACCGCGCCGACCACACCGGAGGCCAGCGCAGCGGGCAAACCGCCGGCCGCCCCCAATACTCCGCCCCAGTCCACATTTTGGAAGGCGGCGACAACGCGGCTGCGCAGCGCCGCCAACGACTGCTGCACCGACGCCAGCGCGCCGCCCCAGTTGATTTGCCCCAATTTGACGACAAAGCCGCCGATGTCGCCGGTCTGCACCAGCGTGCGCAGCGCCGCCGCCACTTGGCCCAGCGTCGCCACCGCCGGGCGCACGACTTCGGGCAGACGATTGAGCCATTGATTGATGACGCGCCCGTTCGTGCCCGCTTCGAGCAGATATGAACCGAACGCCTTGAGGCCGGTGAGTACACTGCCAAGGCTGACGCCAAATGAATACAGCGCCCTGCCCGCATTCATGGCAGCGTCGCCCGTCAGCCCCCACGCCTCAACAATGTCCCACCACCAATCGACATCAGCCGCATCTCCGGCCCATATCCACTGAACGGCTGTCCACAAATCCCCCAAAGACGAAATAACGCCGTCGGTCACGTCACGGATGCCGCCGAAATTTGCAGCCCACGCCGCACCCAGCGCCGCCACACCCAGCGCCAACAGACCAACCGGCGACAGCAGCGCCCCGACCGCCGCACCCAGCACGCTCACGACCGGCGTCAGCGCCGCCGCCGCCTTGAGCACCATCCCCAGTCCGACCAGCAGTGGCCCCGCAGCGGCGGCAACGGCGGCGATGATGACGCCCAGCCGCAGCAGTTGCGGGTTGTTCTGCGCCAGGTCGGCAATGGCGTTGCGGATCGTCTCCACAAACGCAATCGCCTTCGTTGCGTTTGTCTTGAGGTCAAACGCCTGTGAGATGGCGTTGCCGATGTCGATCATCGACAGCGAGATGTTGTCCGTGAGTGTGGAGAAAAGGCCGCTGAGCGTCGTGCTCTGCGCCTCCATCAGCCCGTTGAATTTGCCGCCCTCGCCCGTCAGATATGCCAACGCGGCTTGCAGTTCGGGGAAACCGACCTTGCCGGCCTCCACCATCCCGCGGATGTCCTTGGTGGCGACGCCCATTGTGGCGGCCAGTGCCTCCATGATGGGGATGCCACGGCTGGTGAACTGGTTGATGTCGGCGGTAAAAAGCCGACCTTGCGCTCGCGACGTTCCGTAGAGGTAGGCCAGGTCTTTGAGCGGCACGCCCACGCCGGCGGCGATGTCGCCCAACTGCCGCATCTCGTCCGTCACGCCGGAAGCCGACGAGCCGTAAGCCAGCAGCATTTTGGCCGCGCCCTGAATCTCGTCCGACTCAAACGGCGTGGCGGCGGCAAACTTCGCCAGGTCGGACATGAGCGTTTTGGCCTTGTCCGCCGACCCCAGCATGGTTGTGAAAGCAACCTGCAGCTGCTCGTTGTCGGCGGCGGCTTTGAGCGCAGCGCCGCCCAGACCAAGAATTGGCAGGGAGACGGAAGCGGTCATGGCCGTGCCGACGCTCTGGAGCTTGCCCGCCGTGCGATCAAGCGTTTGCGCCAGACCGCCCAGCTTGCTTTGCACATCGGACACATCGCCCGTGATTCTGACGGCGAGCGTTGCCACAGACCCCATTACAGCCCCACCATCCGTTCAAAGAGAAGCACATTTGGGTGTTTAGGAGGCGCATCCTCGGTTTGACCGTCCTCTTCCGCCTCCGCCTGCTCACCGTCAGCCGCCCCAATCTGCGGCATGAGGTCGATGGGTTGAATTAGCGGTTTATCTGCGCCCTGTAGGAAATTGAGCAGGCAGGCCAATGCGTGGGCCATTCGGTAGTCCCCGCGCAGCTCGCCAAACGGCTCGACCTCCGCATACGCCAGCCACTCAGTGAACTGCCTGCTGGTCATACGTGCCAGCAGGCCGTCTACATCGGGTTCGCCCAGGGCCAGGCTTAGGCGGAAAGCGAATTGCCGCCCTGGGCGCCGTCGAAATCATCGACAAGCGCATCAACATCTTTGTCGCTTAAGCCGTTGCGTACCTGCACGCGTTCAAAAATGCGGTCAAGCGCGCGCGCCGATTTCGTTCCCAACGCCAGCACGTCTTCGTGGAAAAAGATAGACTGCATGTTTTCGTCGCAAATGGCAGCGGCGCAGAAGGCGGCGCGCACGTTGTCGAATTTCACTTCGCGGCGCACGCCCCGTTTGGTCTTGACCTCGCGCACCAATCCTGCCTCCAACCGGTCACGTTCGGCGGCGTTCAAATCCCTGATCCGAACCGTCCCCCAGCCGGGAATGTCGGATAGGTCAATGTCTTCGTACTCAATGTCCTGCGCGCCCAGGATGTCGGCGCGGCTCATCAATTTCGACATGCGTAGTTCCTTTCTTACCGGCAGCCGGTTACGCGGCTCACGGAATGGCGGACAGCGTGTTGATAATGGTGGCGGCAAAAAACAGGTCGGCGGCGCTGTTGTAGTCGCAGTGTCCGTCAATCGTGACGGCGGTGTCCTGCTCGCCCTGCTTCTCGTATTTGCCGAAATTGTCGTAGAGGGCTGCCAGGTCAAAGATCATCTTCTTGCTCCCGCTGCCGCCTGCGTCCAGACGAATCAGGCGCGGCGTGTTCGAGTCGTGGAAGGCGCGCTCCTGCGCCACAATGGACACGCCTGCCGCCTGCTCCACTTCAAGCTTGAGTGAAATGCTGACCGAAGGTTTGCCGATTTTGTGCGCAACGGCATATAGGTTGCCGTCTCCCACAGGAACCATCTCGATGCCGGAGGTGTACTTGATCGACGCGCCCAGCAGCACGCCCAGCTTTTGCGTCGTGCCGATGGTTCCGCCTGCGGCATCGATATAGAGCTTGGTTTTGGCAAATACAACGTCCTCAACCGTAGGCAGGGCAATCGTCGCAAACGTGCCCGCCGTGTAGCGCGCGCCCTTCCAGTTGGCGGAAATTGTCCAGTTCTTGCCCGCCTCGCCCTTGGCCTCCCAGTCGGCAACAAAACAGTAGGGCAGCACCCGCACGTCGGAGGAGGCAAGGCGGTTGCCCAGCACCAGGGTGTATGGCTGCAAAATGGGTGAGGTGCCGTCCGTCGGCACTCGGTACAGCCACGTGTATGGGTTGCTCCCTGTTGGCAAAACTTTGCCAAGGCTGCCTTGCAAAATGTGCGGAAACTGCTCAAACGTCATCCCCGTTTCCGGCATTGGCACACTGACAGCCAAAAATCCGTCATACGTGCGCTCGGCGGGGGCCATAATGCCGATGTCTTCCTGGATGCTTTCACGCGTGCGGTCGTCGCCAAATCCGCCAAACGGCCCGCGCCACAGAGAAGTGGGCGTGACGGCTGTACCGGGCGTCACTTCCTGCCCCATCTGGCAGAGGTTGTAGGGCCAGGCTGCATAGGTCGTCATCAAAAATTCTCCTCATAGATGGTTACGCGGCTGTTTGCCTGCGCCTCGTCAATGTAGGTGCGGTAAACAGCCGCCTCCTCTGCGCTCAAGTCGCGCGCAGGCACGCCTGGGATCGTAAAGTTGGGGTTGACGTAGCGCAGCCCATCGACCGCAATCCGCTGCTTGTTCCCCTCCTCCTGCACCGGCTGGTCGTTTTTCGCTCTCATCCGTACACCTCCGCAATCACCTGAATCGCCTCCGTCAGCCACGGCTCGCCCGCTATTTTGACCACGTCCACCGTGGACGGCAGACCGTAGTAAATGTTTGTCCAAAGCTCTCCACCCTGGTTCTCCGTCAGCCAGCCGATCACCTGCTGTTCGAGAGCGTCCAATGTGTCTTCCGCCTGCTGCTCCGTCCAGCCCTCGCCCTTGAACAGCACCCACACGTCCACCAGAAAGACAAAGCGAGAGCGGATGCCCGCGCCCGTCATCGGTGGGCGCTCGCTGCCGCGGCTCATCACACGCACAATCGGCCAGCGGCTCTTGAAGTTGCTATTGGCATAGGCATAAACCGCCTGCGCATCCGTGCAGGCCGTCGCCAGCCCTGCGGCAAGGGCCTCGCGGATGACGCGGCGGCTGATGGGTGCGGCCCCGTTGCTCATGGCACAACGTCCTCCAAAACCAGATGCGTGACGGCTGTGCCCACCCCGCGCGGCGGCGTCCATTCCGCCGCATCGCGCACCGTGTAGCTTTTGTTTCCTACCGCCAGCACGTCGCCCGTGCGGATACCGTGATGGCCGGCCACAAACGTCTCCTTGGCCTGATGCGGCGTGTCCCAGCGCAGCCGCTGGAGCAGCGCCCCGCTTTCCGCTCCATCCATCGGCTGCACCGGCGTGCAGGAGAGGCCGGTCAGCACCGTGACCGGATCGCCCCGCTTGCCGCCCACGATGGATGCCCGCAGCACGTCCGCGCTCTCCGTCGCCAGCCGCACCCAGCCGTTCATAGCGCCAGCAGCCGCACGGGGCCGCCCGTCTCCTCCAGCGGCTGGGCGAGAATGCTCCCCCAGCGCGCCTGCGCCCCTTTGCGCCGGTCGGCAATCAGCCCCGTCACGTGTTCGCCCAGACTGCTGCGTTTCTCGGAGACAGGCCCCACTTCCACATCCACCGCCAGCAGGTTGCCCGCCACCGATTCGAGCGCCCGCAGTTCGGCCAGGTCAAGCAGCGCATCCACGTGCGCCGCCCCCACCGGCAGCAGGTCGGCATCCGTCACATCCGTGATGGAGGCGACGTTGTAGCCAAGCCCGCGCAAGGCCCAGGCAATGGGGTCGGCCAGATGCGGGTTGGGAGCAGCGGCGCTCAGTCCGGCTTCCTCCAGCAGTGACCCTACACGGCGGGTGACAACCGTCTCGACGGCGGAGCGGGTGAGGGCCATGATTACTTTTTGCCCCTCTTGTGGGCCTTGGGCACGTCCGGCTCCGGCTCCACAGGCACGTCCGGCTCCGGCTCCACAGGCGCGTCCGGCTCACTGGACACCGTATCCAGTGA
>ERZ724505.1489-NODE-1489-length-12729-cov-7.308427_pt1 | contig 12729 bp, 6 predicted proteins | sample MGYA00376038_ERZ724505 | MGnify/ENA primary metagenome ERZ724505 (study PRJEB28724, sample SAMN07190884) | wastewater metagenome | isolation source: effluent of sewage treatment plant in Hong Hong | place: Hong Kong | collected 2016-03-17 ... | reverse complement strand
AAGAGGTTTCCAGCTTGAACAGGGGCAGTTCACGGCCGTCTTCCAGCTTGATGGTCTCCTTGGTGGGAGCGCAGGAACGGGTCACGAACTTGAAGCCGTTGGACTGGTCCAAGAAAACGACTTCGCGATAGTTGGGGTGAATACCTTGCTTTGGCATATGAAAACCTCTTGCTGTTTGCATCATCGGGAGCCACTTGACACCACGCCAAGCACTTTCCGACAGCCGGAAAAACGACGATTCTAGCACGGAACTGAAAAGAAAAGCGTTTCAGCCCGGCTCAACAGGAAGCGACCTTCAGGCGAGGGCGGCTTCCTGCGGGCGCTCAACCACCACGACGCATCATGTCGAAGAAGTCGTGGTTGTTCTTGGTGGAGCGCATTTTGTCGAGAACGAACTCCATCGCCTCGATTTCGTCCATGGGGTAGAGCAGCTTGCGCAAAATCCAGCTCTTTTGCAGGATTTCAGGCTTGAGCAGCAACTCTTCGCGACGGGTGCCCGACTTGTTGATCAAGATCGAGGGGTACACGCGCTTTTCAGCCATGCGACGATCCAGATGGATTTCGCAATTGCCGGTGCCCTTGAATTCTTCGTAGATCACTTCGTCCATGCGGCTGCCGGTGTCGACCAGTGCGGTGCCGATGATGGTGAGCGAACCACCTTCTTCAACGTTACGGGCTGCACCAAAGAAGCGCTTGGGGCGCTGCAGGGCGTTAGAGTCGACGCCACCGGTCAGCACCTTGCCGGAGCTGGGCAGCACGTTGTTGTAAGCGCGAGCCAGGCGGGTGATGGAGTCGAGCAAGATGACGACGTCCTTTTTGAGCTCAACCAGACGCTTGGCGCGCTCGATCACCATTTCAGCAACCTGCACGTGGCGTTGGGCGGGTTCATCGAAGGTCGAGCTAATGACTTCGCCGCGCACGGTGCGCTGCATTTCGGTCACTTCCTCGGGGCGCTCGTCCACCAGCAGCACGATCAGGTGCACGTCAGGGTGGTTGGCAACCAAGGCGTGAGCCAGGTTCTTCATCATCACGGTCTTACCGCTCTTGGGCGGCGCGACCAACAGCGCACGCTGACCTTTGCCGATGGGGGCAATCAGATCGACGATGCGGCTGGTGACGTTGTCGTCATGCTTGCCATTGGCGCCTTCGCGTTCGAGCTTGAATTGCTCGTCGGGGAACAGAGGCGTCAAGTTTTCGAACATCAACTTGTTTTTGTTGACTTCGGGCGAGATGCCGTTCACGCGATCGACCTTGACCAGGGCAAAGTAGCGCTCGCCGTCTTTGGGCACGCGCACTTCACCTTCGATCATGTCGCCGGTGTGCAGGTTGAAACGGCGCACCTGGCTGGGCGACAGGTAGATGTCGTCCGTGCTGGCCAGGAAGCTGGTGTCGAGCGAGCGCAAGAAGCCGAAGCCGTCAGGCAACACTTCGAGCACGCCGTCACCGAAGACCTGTTCGCCAGCCTTGGCGCGTTTTTTCATGATCGCGAACATCAACTCTTGCTTGCGCATGCGAGCGACGTTTTCGATCTCCAAAGCTTCCGCCATCTCGACCAATTTGGAGATGTGCAGTGCCTTCAGTTCTGAAAGGTGCATGGATTGGGACCCTGGATGAAAGCTGCATCAAGGCAACACGCGGGTGCTGCTGGCTGCAGAAAGCGTACCGTGGGTAAAAGGTGGGAAGGGGGGACTTTGGTGTCTTGCTGACAGCCCCCGCCAAACAATGTTGCACTGTTTGGCTGACCTGGTACCGACCAAAAAAACCTTGGTCGGTACGCAGATTATAGGAAAGATTTCAGTGCGAAATCACAGATTGCCGTCAATGAAGGCAGTCAGTTGGGCCTTGGACAGGGCGCCGACCTTGGTGGCAGCCAGTTGGCCACCCTTGAAAATCATCAGGGTGGGAATGCCACGAATGCCAAACTTGGCAGGCACGTCGCGGTTCTGGTCCACGTTCATTTTGGCAACGTTCAGGCGGCCGTTGTAGTCCTTGGCCACTTCGTCGAGGATGGGGGCGATCATTTTGCAAGGACCGCACCATTCGGCCCAATAGTCCACCAGCACGGGCTGGGCAGATTGCAAAACATCGGCTTCGAACGATGCGTCGGTAATGTGTTTGATCAGGTCGCTGCTCATGGATCTATCCTAGGGAGACCGGCCCTTGGCAACGCGCACGGCGCGTCTGGGGCCAGGAAGATGAGATGATTCTGACACAGAAGATGATGCGTTCGCTGCGCATCTCAAGAGCCCCTTTTCTATGACGGTCATAGTTCCAGACTCTCAGACGACACAAACACAGGTCTTCGATCCGCGTTCGCAACTGGGCCAGACACCCTGGGTGTGGCATCGGGGGCACACTGCGCGGCAAAACTGGGAGGCTTGGGCGCGTCAGGCGCACGCTTGGCTCAATGCTCAGGGCGTCAACCCGCGCGATGCCGTCGTGGTGGTGCCGGTGGGGGCGGTCTTGCCCTTGGCGCGACAGGCCTGGAGTCGGACTATTGGGGGTTGGTTGCCGACCATCGATACCGTGGCTTCACTGCTCAGCGCGAATACCTGGCGCCACGCAGCGGGTAAGGGCCGCGACCGCATCAGTGGCGATGCCGTGGCCGATCGGATCCAAGCTAGTCAGAAGCTGGTGAAAGAAAGTTGGGCGCGCCAGTGGGCCAGCCGTGACCCCAGAGGGTTTGAGCACGCCATGGAGCAGGTGGTTCAGGCCGCACACGATTGGGTCAAGCGGGCGCAAGCTATTCCGCCTGCGCAGCGCTCGGCGTATTGGCAGGAGGCGCGAGGCATGTTGGCCGCAGCGTCAGGCAATGCCGTTCAATATGGCACTCGAGAAAAGCTGCTGCTGGCGTGGGCCCTGGAGTGGGTCATCGACAGTTTCGAGGCGGGTTGGCCGAGCGATGCCTTGTTTGAAATGGCACCAAAGGCTTGGATTGGCGTGAGCGCAGGGCCAGGCATTGCGCCCGGTACAGAGGCGCACTTGATGCTGAGCCTGTTGGCCGATGCGCAAAGGCGTGGCATACCTTGCCGATGGGATGTGGCCTGTTGCGATACCGATGGTTTTGCTCTGGGAGACGAGCCCGCCCGCTTGGGTTGCAGCGACTCAGAAGACGAAGCCAGACATGCCGCAGCGGTGGTTCTGAACCAGGTGCAAGCCTCACGTGCGAAGAAAGATGGCGAACCTGTGGCCTTGATTGCACTGGATCGCAGCCTGATTCGGCGGGTGCGGGCCATGCTGGATGGCGCAGGGGCCACGGTGGCCGACGAAACTGGTTGGCGCCTGTCTACGGCCCGAGCCGCTGCGGTGTTGACACGTTTGCTGGTTGCCGCATCGCCGCAGGCCTCGACCGACGATCTGCTGGACTGGATCAAGTCTGGCTGGCTGAATTTGGAAGGATTGGATGCCGGCGATGCGCTGGAGGCTTGGTGCCGTCGGCACGGCTGGCTACGCGCCTGGGATGACCCGAGACAGCATCACGCTGGCGCAGCCTGCTCAACGCAGGCCATCGAACTGTGGCAACAGGTACACGCGCTGACCGAGCCCTACAGGCAGATGCGGTCAGGTAAGCGCAAGCCTTTGGCGGACTGGATAGGGGTCACGCGGCAGATGTTGCAAAGCTGCGGTGCGTGGAACGCATGGTTAGCCGACGCAGCGGGGGAGTTGGTTGCGCAGAGCCTGCATATGATGGAGGAGGGCCAGGAGGAGTCGGTGTGGTCGCCATTGTTGGGCCAAATGCAGGTAGACGGCGTGGGCTTTGTCCGTTGGGTGCACGATGTGCTGGAGAGCACAACCTTTCGCCCATCGCCCCCATCTGGCCGTGTCGATGTGGTGATCACACCCATGGCCCGGGCTGTTCTGCGTCCCTTTCAAGCCATCGTGATGCCCGGCGCCGATGCCAAGCAATTGGGTGCTGCTGGCCGCGATACCAGTTGGTTGGGGGGAAGCTTGCGCAAGCAGATGCTGCTGGCCACACCCGACGACTTGCGGCAAGCGCAATGGGAAGCCTTCGAGTTGTTGCTGACTCGACCCACCGTGGTGTGTCTGTACAGGGCCGGTCAGGGCAGTGAGCCGCTGGAGCCCAGTCCCTGGTTGCAGCGTTGGTCTCAAACCAGCGGACATGCCTGGCAAGATGCCTGCCCCCAGTGGCAAGCGCACCAACTGGAGACGAGCCCGGTCAGCATGCCTGGGCCCAGGCTGAATGAGCATACCCGCACCTTGTTGCCAGAGCATTTGTCAGCAACAAGCTATGAGGCATTGCGTCAGTGCCCTTATCGTTTCTTTGCGCAGTCGGTCTTGCGATTGCAGGATGTGGACGAGCTGGAAGAAGGGGTGGATCGATCCGACTACGGAACTTGGCTTCATGAGGTGATTCATCAGTTCCATCTGGAGCGCGAGCAATTGCTGCTGACGCGTACAGTGGATGAGGACGTGGATGCCTGGTTACGCGTGGCTGACAAAGTCATGAAGCAAATGGGGCTGCAAGGTGAGGCGACTCGTCCGTATTTCCTGCCTTACCGATCCGTTTTGGGCTCAATGGCCCAGGCCTATGTGCAATGGTTGCATCAGCACGAACAAGCCGGCTGGCGTTGCGTTGACAACGAGTCTGAAGTCAAACGCCCGTTGCCCATGCCCGATGGAGAGGCCTCAGTAACCTTGAAGGGCAAGATCGACAGGACCGATGCCAGCTACCGGGATGACCAACGGGCGCGCATGGTGATCGACTACAAATCGGGCTCGTTGCAGGGGCTGAAAGAAAAGGTGAAGCGCCCACAGGAAGACACTCAGCTGCCGTTCTATGCGGCACTGGTGGGCCCCGATGTGACCGATGCCGCCTACCTTCACCTGGATGCGAAGGGTGCCACTCTGATCAGCCACCCTGATGTGCAAGCCAGCGCTCAGGCTTTGCTGGAGGGCATGGAACAAGACATGTCTCGCCTGATGCAAGGCGCGGCCATGCCCGCGCTGGGCGATGCCACCGCCTGCGCCTATTGCCAGGCACGCGGACTGTGCCGCCGAGACCACTGGCCTCTGGAAGCCCATGCGACCCAGGCTGTTCAACAGGAGCCGAAGGCATGAGTTTCCTGCAACCACAAACACATTTGGCCCACCAGGCTGCCTACGAAATCAACGGCTCGCTGGTCGAGCGCACGCGCTTCTACGAAGTCGCTTGCGACCCGCGGCGCAGTGTGGTCGTTGAGGCCTGCGCTGGGGCTGGGAAAACCTGGATGCTGGTTTCGCGCATTGTGCGCTCCTTGCTGGATGGCGTGCCTCCGCAACAGATTTTGGCCATCACCTTCACCAAAAAGGCTGCAGGCGAGATGCGCGAGCGCTTGCATGCCTGGCTGGATCAGTTCGCGCACCAAACGGAAGCCGAGCGGGTTCAAGAGTTGCGCATCAGAGGCTTGAACCAGGAGCGCGCAGAGGAACTCGCACCGCGGTTAGCGCACCTGCATGCCGAATGGATGGAGTCGGGCCGCAGCGTAGAGATTCACACCATTCACGGCTGGTTTTCCAGATTGCTGAAAGTGGCGCCACTGGATGTTTTAACGGAATTGCAGTTGCCCCCGGAGATGAGCCTGATCGAGGATCAGACCGAGCTTTGGCCCGATCTGTGGGGGCGCTTTCTGAGACGACTTGATGCTGGGCAAAATCAAGAGGCTTACATTCGCTTGGTTCAAGGGCTGGGCGCATTCAATGTGGAGGGCTGGCTACAAACCGCGTTGGGCAACCGACTTGAGATTGAACTGACCGACCGGGCAGGCTTATTGAATGCGAGCGTCGAATCTGCAGGAGAGTGGTCGGCGCATTGGGCTCAATGGGGGCACCCCGATGAGGCCTTGGGCGCGCATGGCGTAGAAGAGGGCATGCGTGCCCTGGCTTTGGTGTTGGGCCAGGCCAAAGGCGTGATGGCTCAAGACGCCGCGGCGCAGATCATCGATGCCTTGGCCATGTCTCATTTGGGCAGGCGAGGTGATGCGCTTCGCTCGGCTTTGCTGACCGCTCAAGGTCTACCCAAAAAGCGTTTGGGCGACAGTGAACAGTTGGCCTGGGCGCAAGACTGGTTGGTGGAGTGGTTGCAAGCGAGAACACAGGCGCAAGCCCACCAAGTTCATCAAGACATGGTCGGATTGGCCCGCTTGCTGTTCGAAGAGTACGCAAAACTGAAAACCGAGCGTGGCCTGGCAGATATGGTGGACTTGGAGCGGTCGGCCGCCCGTTTGTTGACCGACTCGGTACTGGCTGGTTGGATTCAGGAGCGGCTGGATGGCCAGACGCGGCAACTCTTGATGGACGAATTCCAGGACACCAGCCCCTTGCAATGGCAAACCTTGCGTGCTTGGTTGGCCTCATATGCGGGGGCCGGTGGCGGACGCAGTGACCAGGACCCCATGCGGGTCTTCCTGGTGGGTGACCCCAAGCAGAGCATTTATCGCTTCCGCCGGGCAGACCCCCGTGTGTTTGAAGCCGCCAAGGGGTTCATCGTTAACGGACTGGACGGCGACTTGCTGGCTTGTGACCACACGCGGCGCAATGCCCCGGGCATCATCGATGCATTGAATCTGTGCATGCATCAGGCGGCTACAGCTGGCGAGTTTCCGGGCTACCGCACGCACACCACTGAATCCACTCTGCCAGCACGGGTCAACAGTTTGCCCACCATTGGCAGACAAGCGCTGGCCAAGCCTGCCGAACACGAGGGATGGCGCGACAGCTTGGCCCAGGCTCGGGTGTCAGAACAGGTTTCACTCAAACAACTGGAAGCACGGCAAATTGCCGACGCCATACAGGAGTTGATTCATACACAAGACATCCCTGCTGGCGAGATCTACGTTCTGGCGCGCAAGCGGGCCTCGCTGGCTTGGGTGGCCGAGGCGCTAAGTCAACGGGGCATTGCCAACCTGGCCCCCGAGAACACCCATTTGTGCGACACCCCAGAGGTGCGCGACCTGCTGGCCCTGGTCGATGCATTGGTCTCGCCGCACCATGACTTGTCTTTGGCGCACGCGCTCAGAAGCCCCATTCTTGATTGCAGCGACGACGACCTGCAAGCCGTGGCCCTGCAGGTGCGAGCAAATCAATGCAGTTGGTGGGAGGGCGTTCAATACCTGGGCCAAGACGAGGCGTGGGGCCACATCGCCCAACAGCTCACCCGCTGGCGAGCAGCCGCGCAAGTCTTGCCACCGCATGACTTGTTGCAGCAAATTGTGAATGAGTCGGGGCTGCGTCGCACTCTGGCGCGTCGGCTGGCGCCAGCGCAATGCGAAGCGGCCTGGGCCAATGTGGCAGCCTTGCTGAACCTGAGCCTGGAGATGGACGCCGGGCGCGATGCCACCCCCTATCGCTGGGTCAGGAAAGTCAAAAAATCGCTGGCTGCTGTTCCACCCAAAGCCCATGCCGATGCTGTGCAGTTGCTCACCATTCACGGCGCCAAAGGCTTGGAAGCCGATGTGGTGTTTCTGATGGACACCGATGCGTTGCCCAGCAAAGCCGAAACATACAGCGTGCTGGTGGATTGGCCCGAGGGGGCCGAGCAACCTGTCCGCTGCGCATTTCTGCAATCTCAATCGAATCCGCCCCCCAGCCTTCAGTCATTACTGGACAGCGAAGCCTTAGCGGCAGACCGAGAAGAGCTCAACGCCCTGTACGTAGCCATGACGCGGGCACGCACACGCTTGGTCATCAGCCGGATCGAACCGCACTACCAAAGCAGCAAACCCAGTTGGTGGGCACGACTCACTGGGGCTCAGGCCGTCGATGCCGCATCGCCTTGGGTGCCATTGCCAGAGGACATGTCTCAGCTGGAGGAGGGCGTGCCTGCGCATCAGTCGGTGCAGGCGCTGGAATTGCCAACCTTGCCACCACTGCTCGTTGAAGCGAACGTATTGGCCGAAACCGATGCTGTTCAAATATTGGGTCAGGTGGTCCACAAAGTGCTGGAATGGGTCACCACCTTACCGCCCCCGCAGCGCTCGCCAAGCCTGTTGCGCCGTAGCTTGGAACAAGCGGCACAACAACTGACCCTGCCCGTTGAATGGCGCCCACGGGCCATGCAGCTATTGCAGACCCTGTTGACCAGCCAGGAACTGCAACCTTGGTTGTCGCCCGAAGGACACACCTGGGCGGGCAACGAGGTGGCCATTTCCCACGAGGGTCAAACCCTTCGGCTAGACCGCTTGGTGGCCCACCAACAGGGCTCGGCAACCGAGTGGTGGGTAATTGACTACAAGCTGAATCACCAACCCCAGGAACTGGCCCAATACCAAGCCCAAATACGGCAGTACATCCGTGCTGTGTCGTTATTGCAACCCGGTGAGCGCGTACAGGGTGCATTCATCACCGGTGCGGGGCGCTGGGTTCCTGTGGCGCCCGATTTATTGGAGACTTGAGCGGGAAATGGCGGCGATTGCCCCCCTTAGACCAGCGATCGATTGAACTTACCTTGATGTGAAATTCCAAGAACCGGGAATGCGCATAGCCCGGGGATTACCTATCGATATCGACGGTCATGGCCGCAGCAACCACGAACACGCCCGCTCAACCCGCCGCCGCGCCGAAGCAATTCGGTCGGTTCGCGCTGCGCCAGTTGCTCGGTAAAAGTGCGGCGTCGAGCACCTGGTTGGCTGTTGACCCCCTGCTGAAGCAGGAAGTGCTGCTGTTTGTGCCCCGAACGGCGCCCGCCAGGCAAAAGCTTCGAGAGGCCTGGGTGGAGTACACCCAATCGGTTTCGCGGCTCAAACACCCTCGTTTGGCTGAAATTCTGGAAGTCGGCGAGCACGACGGCTGGCCGTTCATGACCTGCCTGCGTGGCAAAACCCAAACCTTGACCGAGCGCCTGGCGACCGGCTCGCCCCCTACCCCTGTGGAAGCGGCCGTGTGGGTGGCTGACGTGCTAGATGGTTTGGCCTACGCCCATGAAGCAGGCCGGGCGCATTACGACCTGGGGTTACACAATATTCTGATCGACAGCGCCGGGCACGCCTTTGTGGCCGGCACAGGGGCGGGCCTGGACGCTAACTCACTGGATGCCCAAGCTGACCACGCCAACGACTTGCAGCAAGCCCGTGAAGCGGCCGAACGCGATATCTTGATGGCAGGCCTGCTGATGTATCGAGTGTTGGCCGGTCACCCGGCATTGGACGACACCGACCTTGGCAGCGCCGCTTCGCGCGTGGGTCTGGAAATTGTTCGCTTGCCCTGGACCACACCACACCCCGTTCCAGAAACGCTGCGCGCCATCGTCAACCGGGCCACTGACCGGCAAAAGCGCCAGCGCTATCTGAACGCACGCACTCTGCTCAGCGCCATCCAGAGTTGGATCAAGACCAATGCCCAAGAGGGCGGCGGCCCCTTGATGCTGCTGCTGGACCGGCTCAATACCGTGGGGCATTTACCCAGCCGCCCAGGCACCGAACGAGCGCTGACCCAAGTGCTTTCTCAGGAACAACTCCGGGTTGATGACTTCGTTGACGTGATTTTGAAGAACCCTGCCATGGTGTGGGAACTACTCAGATCCGTGAACACAGCGGGCTTTAGAAGCAACAACACCGATGAGGGCGTGACCACCATTGGCCGCACTGTGGTGTTGCTGGGGCAACAAGGCTTGCGCAAAGTGGCCTCAGCACTGCGCCCCTGGCCAGGTGTGCTGGCTGCGCAGGCCAGCACCAGCGACCAAGACAGCGCCTTGGCTGCTCAGACCACCCTGCAGACCGAATTGCGGCTAACCTGCATTGCCGGGCAAGCTGCGCGCCTGCTGGCACCGTTTTCTGTGCATGACGAGGAAGCCTGTGTGGCGGCCATGTCTCAGCGCCTGGGCTGGTTACTCGTGCTCTACCATTTCCCGGAAGAAGCAACCCAGATTACCCGGCTGATGCAGCCAGGCCCGCCACCAGAAGAAGGCACATCGCCCACACCCGGCATGACCCAGGAAGCCGCCACAGCGGCCGTGCTGGGCATCAATCTGGACGAACTGACCGGTGCGGTGCTGAAGCACTGGGGGTTGCATGAGCGCCTGATCTCGGCCAGCCGCTCATTGAACCGAAACTCACCCGTGCGCCACCCCAAGGAAGCCCCTGAAATCTTGCGTGCAGTGGGCAGCCTGGCCAATGAACTGGTCAACAGCGCCAGCATGAAGGCAGAGCCCGCCAAAATTGCCACGGCGCTGCACCACGCCAGCACCCGTTATGCACGGGCCCTGGACTTGCTACCCAAGGAATGCCAGACCGTACTGGAACAGGCCACCCGACTGGTCAATGCCTCCAGCCGGGAAGAGCTCAACCTAATTTGAGCGCCTGAGCGCAGTCTTTGACCAGCCCAGGGCCTTGGTAAATCAGTCCGGTGTAGATCTGAACCAGGTCTGCGCCCGCATCGCGCTTGGAGCGCGCATCGGCCGCGCTCATCACTCCGCCCACGCCAATGATGGGGTAGCGAGGACCCAGTGCCGCCCGCAGTTGGCGAATCACCTGGTTGCTGGCCTCCAGCACGGGGGCACCGCTGAGGCCGCCAGTTTCCTCAGCATGCTTCAGACCCTTGACCGCTTCGCGCGAAATGGTGGTGTTGGTCGCAATCACGCCGTCGATGCCGTTTTTCTGCAAGGTAGCAGCGATCACGCCCACCTGGGTTTCGTCCAGATCAGGGGCAATCTTCACGAACATCGGAACACTGCGCCCATGCTGGGCAATCAGCTTCTGACGACGCTCTTGCAACTGGCCCAACAAGGCATCCAGCGCTTCGTCGCTTTGCAGCGCGCGCAGGTTCTTGGTGTTGGGTGAAGAAATGTTCACCGTGACGTAGTCGGCATGAGGGAACACGCCTTCCAGGCAGATCAGGTAGTCGTCAACGGCGTTTTCAATCGGAGTAACCGCGTTCTTGCCAATGTTCAGGCCCAAAATGCCGCCGCTTTCACGGAAACGTGCCCGCTTGACGTTGGCCAGGAAGGAGTCCAGCCCTTCGTTATTGAAACCCAGGCGGTTGATCAGGGCATTGGCCTCAGGCAGGCGGAACATGCGTGGCTTGGGGTTGCCGGGTTGGGCCTTGGGTGTCACCGTACCCACTTCGACGAAGCCGAAACCCATGGCACCCAGGCCATCAATGACACGGCCGTTTTTATCCAACCCTGCGGCCATGCCGACGCGGTTGGGAAACGTGACGCCAGCCAGTGTGACTGGGTCGTTGATGCGCTCATTGCCCCACACGCAAGCCAGCGGTGTGTTCTGGAACCGCGCCAGTGCGCTCATGGTCAGTTCGTGCGCCACCTCGGGGTCGAGGTTGAACAGGACAGATTTGGGCAGGGCGTAGGGAAGAAGAGCCATCTCGGGTAGGAGCAGTGCAGTGGAACCCGCTATTGTCCCAGAACTTCCCCCTCCACCCGAGTCACCTCCGAGGGAAAGCACGGTGCTGGGCGTGTGGCAAACTGCGCCCCCTCATGTCCCTGTTGGCGGTTTCGCCTGAACAGGGCCTGTTGCAGATTTCTCTTACAAGGCCAGAGCTTGGACAAGATCCTGATGCAATTGGCGGCCGAACTGAAAGTTCGCCCCGCACAAGTCGTAGCTGCTGTGGAGCTGCTGGACGGTGGCGCCACCGTTCCCTTCATCGCCCGTTACCGTAAAGAAGCCACCGACGGCCTGGACGACACGCAACTGCGTGATCTGGAAGCCCGCTTGGGTTACCTGCGCGAGCTGGAGGAACGCCGAGCCGCAGTGCTCAAGAGCATTGACGAGCAGGGCAAGCTGACGCCCGAGCTGCGCGCCGCCATCGAAACCGTGCCCACCAAGCAGGAACTGGAAGACCTGTACCTGCCGTACAAGCCCAAGCGCCGCACCAAGGGCATGATCGCCCGCGAAGCCGGCATTGAGCCCCTGGCCGACAAGCTGTTTGCCGACCCCACGCTCGATCCGCAAACCGAAGCCGCAGCTTTCATCAACGCCGATGGTGGCTTTGCCGACACCTTTGCCGTGCTGGACGGCGTGCGCGACATCCTGTCTGAGCGCTGGGCCGAAGACGCCACCTTGATCGGCAAGATGCGCGACTGGCTGTGGTCGGAAGGCTTGTTCAAGTCCAAGCTGATGGACGGCAAGGACGAGAACAACCCCGATGTGGCCAAGTTCCGCGACTACTTCGACTACGACGAGCCCATTCGCACCGTGCCCTCGCACCGCGCGCTGGCCGTGTTCCGTGGTCGCACGCAAGAGATCCTCGACGCCAAGCTGGTACTGGACGAAGAAGTGGTCCTCGGCAAGCCGTCCATGGCCGAGGGGCGCATTGCGATTCATCTGGGCTGGAGCCACAGCAAGCGCCCCGCAGACGATTTGATCCGCAAGTGCATTGCCTGGACCTGGAAGGTGAAGCTGTCGCTGAGCCTGGAGCGTGATCTGTTCGCTCGCCTGCGTGAAGACGCCGAAGCCACCGCCATCAAGGTGTTTGCCGAAAACCTGCGCGACCTGTTGCTGGCCGCGCCAGCCGGCAAGCGCGTGGTCATGGGGCTGGACCCTGGCATCCGTACCGGCGTGAAAGTGGCCGTGGTCAGCGACACGGGCAAGGTGCTGGACACGTCCACCGTGTACCCACACGAACCCCGCAAGGACTGGGAAGGTTCGATTCACACGCTGGGCCGTCTGTGCGCCGCCCACGGTGTCAATCTGATTGCCATTGGCAACGGCACGGCCAGCCGTGAAACCGACAAGCTGGCCGCCGACCTGATCAAGCGCATCCAGCAGATGGCACCCGGCA